>Ga0164313_10000424_pt1 | contig 33403 bp, 35 predicted proteins | sample GuaBasSedimGuay4_FD_113735 | JGI IMG/M metagenome (GOLD analysis project Ga0164313, IMG submission 113735) | Subseafloor sediment microbial communities from Guaymas Basin, Gulf of California, Mexico - Guay4, Core 4569-4, 0-3 cm | ecosystem: Environmental > Aquatic > Marine > Hydrothermal vents...
GATTAACCCGGTAGTTTTTTATTTTTATAGCCACAATCTGATCTTTGCCAGAAAAAAGAGGTAAACTCAAGGTATAAGTATCAGGAAGTTCGATGGCACCTTCCATATTCAGTATCATTTTACGGGTAGATGCTGCAATGCTCACAGCTGTATAAATGTCGTGTTTTTCAATTAATAAAGTTTGCAATTTTTTGGCAATGCCGCGGCCTCTGTATTTATTATCGACAAAAAGATTGATCCCCCATGAGAACTGTATTTGACGCCCGTTTGCATTGAAGTTTTGTGGAATAACCGTATAATGCCCTGCAATCTTATTTGTCTCCTGATCAATTGCAATATAAGTATTGGTCGCGGTTTTATCTTTCTGTAAAGGATTATCGATGTTAAGCCATGACCAATAGGGATCTTTCAGAAATTCAGCTGTCTCATTATAGGCCGATTCATAAAAAAGCCAGAGGCTTTTTTTATCAGCTAAAGTTGCCTGACGATACGAGATCAAATTTTTAAAAGCATTTTAAAAAGCGAAAAGAAGTAAAGCACAAAATATAACATTGGGAACAATTGAAAGACTCTTATCACCGTAGAAAGATTAGCATAGGACTACTTTCTGCGTTTTTTTCTTTTCCTGTATTTTCCAAATTCTTTATTTTCTTTCCTCTTCTGAATATAATGGACTATGAATATAATACTTACGATAAGTATACAAATTATTAATATTTCTTTAAAACCCATTTTAATTCAATTGGCTTTTGTTTGATCGCTAACTATTTTTTGCGACAAACATAAATATTTAAACACCGAAAGTAATTATAATCTCAAAGTTAGTAGACCTTGTTCTGAAGCACAAATTACATAGTCATCCGAATAAGCTATTTTATAGAAATGCAGGATGCTTTTTTTATCATCAACTGTTGCCTTGCGGTAGATAATGCTCATTTGATTCGGTTATAAACCAGCCTAACAGGAAGAATAATTAATTCACTTAAAAAGACCAATGGGGAAATCAATTTGTCTTTAACCGTTTCTTCTTTGTTTCTAATTAATCTTGACCAATATTGGAAAATTAATTTCCAATCGAAATAGGGATATCCAATATTGGTTTTGACTATAATTCTGAATCCTTTCTTTAGCAGTAAAGAAGAAATATATTTTTGATTGATTTTGTTTGTTTGTAGCAATAGCCTTTCGTAGGCGATAAACCTCCTGGTAGCTTTAAGTTTTATGGTAGCAGCAGCATTCCATTGTGACTGGTGTACCCGGTAATAGCTTAAAGGTTCATTCATAAAATACATATTGCCTTTTTCGATCATCCGGTACCACATCAGGGCGTCTTCAGAAAAACGCATATCTTCTTCAAACCCATTCAGCGTACTGATCAGTTCTTTTTTACAAACAACCGTTGATGTAGGAGCATCAAAAATTTCTTTAATGGCCCATTTAAAGGCGTTTTTCTGTAAACCCGATTTACCACTTCCATAAATTTTGTGTAAAGGGTTATGGGCTTTGGCTTCTCTTTTATCCTCTATAAAATGACCGTGTTCATCTATCACTTTTGCCTGACCATAAACCAACACCAGAATTTCGTTGCTATATTGTTGAATAATAGCATGTTGTTTCTCCAGTTTATTAGACAACCACACATCATCAGCATCCAGAAAAGCAACCCAAATCCCTCTTGCGTGTTTCACACCCAGATTCCGACTGGCACTTACACCATTATTAATACCACCCTCATGTTGGATCACCTGGATGCGCTTGTCATGTTTCGCCCATTTTTTGGCTTTTTGAAAACTGTGATCTTCCGACCCATCGTCCACAAGGATCATTTCCCAGTTTGTAAACGACTGGCCTATTACCGATTGAACACTTTCGTCAAGGTGCTTTTCCGCATTATACATCGGGCAAATGACGCAAAAGAAAGGTGTTTCCATTAGGTTGTTACAAGTAAAGCTATGGTTTGTTGTCTGTCGATTTTTGGATTATTTCAATTCCCTTATCAAGAAATACATTTTATCTAACTATTAATGATTTTATTCGATAGTGGGAATATTGTATTAATTTTACTGTTTTCCAGCCAATCAACCTGCTTACTTTTCCTGTAAGTCTTCTTTTACTAAAAAAATTGTTTTCAGGGATAACATTTAGTGTTTTTATTTCTCTCCAAGCAGTTTTTCTCAATTCCTTGTATAATGGATAAATACTGAAAATAAACTTTGCATACTCTTCGGCAATTACTTGTTTTATTTCTTTAGTATTTCTCTTGTTGAGCAAATGCTCTGAATTTAAGTTCAGACATAGCAATCGGGATTGCAAAGCTTTTTTATCTTTTCGTGAACTGACGCTATTTGCATTTTCTTTTCTGTAATAAGAAATGGCATTTTTTACATATATTATTTGGGAAGCATTAAGTGCAAGCCGGATAAAAAATTCAGCATCGTCATTATACGTGAGTTGTGTATTCCAGGGCCCAGCTTTTAAAATAAGTTTTCTGGGGATTAGCCAACAGTTTGGCGAAAACATCGTTTTTTGGGCGAAGTTTTCTATTGCCCATTCAAAAGGTGTTTTATAATTTCTGTATGCTATTTCATTTTTGTAATAGCTTTTTTTTACGTTTTTACTGAATATATAATAGGACCCACTAATCAAATGCAACTGATCAGTTTTAGCTGTAGGCATTTGTCTTTCAATCTTATATTTATCCAAAAGATCGTCTGCGTCTAAATATTGTATGAATTCTCCACATGATTTGGCAAAAGCCAGATTCCTGGCTGCACTGCCACCTTTATTCTCCTGATGAAATACCTTTATTCTGGAATCCCTGTTTTGTTTTACGATGTTCAAACTATTATCTGTTGAACCGTCATCAACAACAATTATTTCAAGATTTTTCCAACTCTGATTTAAAATTGATCTCAATGTATCTGCGATCCATTTTTCGGCATTATGCACAGGAATAAGAACAGATATTAATATTTGTTCTTCAGACATCAGCTATCTATATATAAAGAAGATTTCTACCAAAAATCTAATATCTGTATCTGCTTTAAAAATTCAGGTTTTATTTTTTGAACTTTATACTGTCTTTTAGATGAAAATTCAGATGGAACCCATAACGGCCATTCGAAACGGGTCAACTTGTTCTCCAACCTGTGCTTCACAACGAAAGCTCGCCACCTTAAAAACAAATACCCACTAAAATAATCCTTTTTAGAAATGTTAAATTTTTTCAGGAGTTTATAAAACTCTTTATAGGAAATATTCATCTGGTGATCAATAATGCGCATAGCATCACGAAATACATAGCCCGACAAGGCTGCAACATTTTCCCGGTTTGCCTGATTATGACCTTGTAATAACCTATACGAATGTAAAAACAAATACCTGCGAGACAATAATGTCTTTTTAAACGTACTTTCGTTTGTTATCTGACTTCCATTATTCCTACGAATAAAGAATTGCGGTCTTTCCGAATAATTTTCTTTAATACGGAGATTTTGCAGAATAACGCGCAAGTGTAATTCCCAGTCCTGCCAACAGATCAATTGTTCGTTCCATCCATCTTTCAGGAATTTATCTTTCCGCCATAAAAATGAAGTTGTTGACCAGGGATTGTCTTTAAATAATATTTTTTCAAGGTTCGAGGTACAGCCTGTAAAATCCTTTTCCCACAAAACTTCAGAATCGCCGGGTTTATTAGTAAAAGTTAACAAGGAGAAAGCCCACAGATCATAATCGGGAAACTTCTTTATTGTTTTTACCTGATCAGACACACACCACGGTGCCACCAGGTCATCTGAATCAAGGAATACAAGGTGCTCACCAGCAGCATGTTTCACTCCAATGTTTCTGCAATGAGGTGCTCCTTTGGGATGTGTGGTACGCCGAATATATTTTATTTTATCGTGTTTGCCGGAGTATGCTTCTAACAGGCCCTGGGTTTCGCTATCAGACCCGTCATCCACGCAAACAGCTTCCCAACGTTCATCAGTATTTCTAAGCAACGAATCAAGAGTTTCTGTAATGAATTCCGGGCGGTTGAAAGTTGGAATAATAAAAGAGATCATTAAACCAGTTCTTTAAAAATTTTTAAGAAGATTATAGTATTGTGCTTAAATGTGTTAATTGAATTTTGAATGCCTTTTTTATATTGCTTTTCTTTAAAATTAATGATAGTCAGCCTTCTGTAAAAGTTGGCAATAGTTCGGGTTAATATTTTTTTATCTCTTTTTTCTTTTACTTGTACAAATATCGTTTTGTATGTACTAATTAAATTATTATAATGGAATTCAACTGTTTTGGTTGAATATACGCCTCCTTTGTGCATTCTATATGCGGCAAATATTTGATCCATATATTTAACTTTACCATAGGTAGCAATTAAAAAAGATATAGCAGTATCACCGTTATAACATTCAGAGAATTTATTTACAAATGTATTTACAAGGGATTTATGATTACGGAATAATAACGTTCTTGGATGAATGGTATAACCACCTAAGATATCCTTCAGTTCTTTGTCTGAACGCTGTCTTGGATGGATATTATTTATAGTTTCATCGTTATTTAAAGCGTCTACAACATAGTATCCCCCAAAACAAGCGGAAAATCCCGAATTTTTTTCCAAAAACTCAACCTGAGTTTGAAGTTTTAAGGAATCAACCCAGTAATCATCACCTTCTAATGTAGCTATATATTTTCCCCGACAAGCCTTTAATGTTCTTACAGAATTCTCTTTAGCTCCAAGATTAACATCAGATGTAAGTAACTTTATTTTCCGGAGATATTTTTTCTGGTATTCCACAATGATTTCACAGGTGCCATCAGTGCTACAATCATCGCCGATTACAATTTGATAATCAAAATTAGTTTTTTGTTCCAAAACACTCTCCAGCGCCTGGGATATAAATGGCGCATGATTATAGGTGATCATATAAACACTTACCAATGGTATTTGTTCCTTTTCCGGCATTATTTATTCATTGATCAGGGCCAGGATCACTTCGTTATGAAATTTTCCCATCTTAAAAACCGATGATCTTAAAAAGCCTTCTTTTTTAAAGCCTAATTTTTCCACCAAACGGAGGGAAGCACCGTGCTCTTCTAAAATATTTGTGTGTAACCTTTTAAATCCCAATTCGTTAAATACATGGTCAATAACAATCTCACCAACTTCTGTTGCAACTCCTTTTCCATTATGAGCAGGATCGATCATAATGCCGCCCCATTTGGCGCGAAAATTCCTGTGGTCTATCTCGTTGATGCTTGTGTATCCGATCAGCTGATCATTTTCATTCAGGCAAATAGCGAGATAAATGTCTTTTTCTTTGTTGAATATCTTATTCTCCACCCATTTCCTGTCGTATACAGACGAAATAAAATATTTGTTGCCACATGTTAGCTGATACATTTTTTCATTATTACGCCATTTGTTCAATAACTTATAATCATCTAATTCGAACGCCCGCAGGTAAATATTTTTATTTCGTTTCATCTGTTTAAATTTTATATATCAGTCTTACATTAGTTCATACGCATTAAGGAACTGCCTTGTCTTGTCAACTCCGTTAAACATCAATACGTCAATGATTGATAAGTTTGGAAAAAAGTTGTTTTCTGTCTGTTGATAATGAATATCACGCGTTTTTAAAAATTTTATTGTTATTCCATTTTCTGCAAATTCATTCTTGTTGTACAAACTGGTGCCACCGATGGAATTATAATAAACATCTGCTTTCAATTGCCTGCATATACCCATAACTTTTTCTTCTTTTCGCAACGAATGATCAACAAGAACTGTTGATGAAGCTATTAATTCGGTTGTTATTTGCAGTAAAGAAGTCAACTGAACTATTGAATTAAAAATAAACCCGGAAAGGTTCTTTTCTTTACAAAGGAAACATGATTCAATAACCGGATATATATCGTTAAAAAAAGGTGTTTCCGAATAGTTTTGCCTGATTTGTGCCAGCGTTTTTACAATTTCCTTTTCGGCATTTTCTGCCAGGAAACGCTGATCAACATTCAAATAATCCGAATCTTTTTTTATTGGAATAGTAAATGTATGAATGTTACCATTCAGCGATATCCGATTCCTGTTGAACCACCCCTTTTTGGTATATTCTATGTTGTCGTATATTACTACTTTATCAACAGCGTTCAGCAACTGAAAGTAGCCGATATAAGGCATAAAATATGGCTGGATAATCGCCAATTTCACTTTTGAAATTCTTTAATAAAATGAACGATCATATTGAGCTGACTCTCTTCCAGTTCTGTATACATTGGCAAACAAATCACTTGTTCTGATTTAGCATTTGCCACAGCTAAGTTCGCTTTAACAGACGAGGGTAAATGTGTATACGCCTTAAAATTGGAGATCAACGGATAAAAATAGCGCCTGACCAATATATTTTTCTCCCGTAAGGAAAAATACAAATCATCGCGTGAATTCCCGTACTCATCCTGATCTATAAAGACCGGGAAATAGGTATAGTTGTATTCGCAATCAGGCTTGATTTTTAAAGGAATTACGCCCGGAACAGATCTTAATTGCTGACGATACAACTCATCCAAAGCTTTTCTTTTTGTGCGGTTCCTATCAACATATTTTAAGTTAAGCAGGCCTATAGCTGCCTGTATCTCATTCATTTTGGCATTGATTCCTGTTTGTTCAACAACCAATTCGTTGGTAAAGCCAAAATTCTTCAGAAAGTCGATTTGTTGCTTTGTTTTTGCATCTTGACTAATGATGGCTCCTCCTTCAAATGTGTTATACCCTTTTGTAGCGTGAAAACTTAATATGGACAGATCACCAAAATTCAGTACTGACTGAGCTTTGTATTTAACTCCAAATGCATGAGCCGCATCATAAATAACTTTTAAGTTGTGCTTTTCTGCGATCTCATTAATTTTTTCAATATGGCAAGGATTGCCATATACATGTACCGGTACAATTGCAGTAGTTTTTTCTGTTATGGCTTCTTCAATTTTTTCCGGGTCGATGTTCCCATATACCGGTTCAATGTCAACAAACACCGGCTTAATATTATTCCATTGCAAAGCATGTGTAGTGGCCACAAAGCTATAGGGTGTTGTAATGGCCTCGCCTTTAATATCCAGTGTGCGCAAAGCAATTAACAAGGCAAGTGTACCATTAGCAAATAAACTTACATAGGGCACATTCAGAAATCCGGCGAGTTTCTTTTCAAATTCTTCATGAACTGGGCCCCCGTTGGTAAGCCATTTGTTTTCCCATATCTGTGCAAGATATGCCTGTACCTCCTCAAGTGGGGGAAGGTCGGGTTGTGTGACAAACAATTTAGTTTTTTTTACTTTCTCCAATTCTATAATTGCATTTAATTTTTATAATAAGACTAATTCCTTAATGTTTTCCTTAAAAACCTTTGTTTCAATATTATTAATTATTGCATCTTCACAAAGAAAGTTATCATAATACTCAATAACTTTTTTTCTCATTTGATTTATCTTGTTATCATCCATCGAAAGAGCTTCCTTTATAACATTTACTAAATCATATTCATCCTTAAAAACAAGGCAATTTTCTTTATTTATTAAGTTTGGGAAATGATAATTGGCATATTGCGTAATAGGTATACATCCTGCTGCCATTGCCTCAAAGTTATTATGACATAAAGGAAAAACAACTCCAGGAGTAAATAAGAAGAAACTACAATTACTTAAAAATTCAATAAATTTTTCCTGTGGAATCCAAACTTTGCTAATATCATTAAGAACTAAACATTTAGATAAATTGTTTCCAGTCAGTTCATTGATATTATTCGGAATTAAGAGCTGTTTAGAATTTATTTCGGTTTTTAAAGTCTTTATTATTTCATGTCTGGAAAGAATCCTAAAATTATCATTTATTACTGATAAATCATAAAGTTCTTCCTGAAGATTACCAGAGAAAAATATACAAATCCTTCTATTATCTCTTTTTCGAAGACTCTCTAGATCAGGAATAATATCCTTATAATAGAAATGTGGATGAAGACCCAGTGGAATATGCCAAGTATTGTTTTTTTCTTGAATCCAATAATTATTATTAACGAAAACTTCATTTAGTCTATACCTTTTTTTTTGCTTATTTGTTAAAGTCAGAGTTATTACTGAAGGCTTTATAATCGCTAGTTTACATTCGGGTATACTAAAAACAAGTTTATCATATCCTGACATGCTTCCTATAAAACGAAAAGTATCATAAAGCACAACTTTATATCCAGCCTTAGCAAACCAGTAAGTTATGCTTGCTATTCTTCGTCTGAAAATATTTGATTTAAAATCAATCCAAACAACCCCTTTATATTCAATGCTTTCCGATTTCAGTAAATATTTAACTCTATAAGACCAATATATAAAATGGTTTGTAATGAAATTCAACATCCATCTAATATATTTTTTTAGCTTTTTAATATCTAATACTATTAATTTTCCTGGTATATTTTCAGCATTCGGTCTTTAAATACTTTTTGACTGAATTTATTTACAACACTCGCTCTTACATCTTTTGGATCAAATTTCCTTTTGTCTTTATAAATATCAATTAACGCATCAGATAATGCTTCGGAGTCTTTTATAGGACACTTGATTCCGTTAACACCATTTATCATGTATTCATTAATACCACCATTATTCGTTGAAACAACTGGTACTCCACACATCATTGCCTCAACAGGTGCAATCCCAAACGACTCATAAATGCTTGTAAATAGAAATACATTTGAATTTTGCAGTATATCAATAATAAATTGTTTCGACTGTGGTTCATAAAATTTCAACTGTTTATTCCATTTATATTTCTCAACTCTTCTACGTAAATTGGATATAATATCTTCACTAAAACCTACTAAATTGAATTCGAACTCGTCATCTGTATTTACCTTTTCAAAAAATAATTTAATTGTTTGCATTAAAGCGCCAATATCTTTGGGTTTGTCAGCATTACTTACGTGTGAAATAACAAACTTTTTACCCTTCAAGGAACGGGTCTTAAAGATATTACTGTCAACTGGATTTCCTATTATCTGACCTCTTATTGAACTATTAAATAAAAGGTAGGTGCGATACTGCCATTCGCTGACAAAACAATTCTTTTTAGAATTGATTAATGCCAACTTTATTTCAGCGGCAATATGATGAGATAATCTTGGACTAAAAGGATGGTGGTCAGTTACAATATATGGAATTTGAAATTTTTCAGAAATATAACGTGCAATAATACCGGCCATATTAGTATTCTGTGCATGGATAAGATCAGGTTTCCAGTCAGGCAGAATATTCCTCTCAAAATAATTTAAAAAAGTGCTAATTATTAGCCGAAAATTAGCTTTCTTACATTTATTCAACCCAGGCATAAATCTAAAACCATAAACATAAGGAGGGGAAAGATAATAATCATTCATTTTTTGTATACTAACTTTTCTGAACAGCGCAAAGCGGATTGTATTTTTCAGCTTTTTTGATCTGGACACATATGGACTCATATGCCCTGCAAATATTCTTATATCAAACTCATCCTCAAACAAGGTGGCCTGATCCCTAAAAAATGTCCCCAAACCGGGATTGTCAATATTTGGATACCAAGATGATATTACAAGTATTTTTTTCATTCGTGGTATTATAAAGAAGATTCAATAACTGTTAAAAAAATAATTGTCCCTCATATAATATAAATTAAAAATATAGGGGTTGCGATCCATAAAAAAACGGTTCGGCTGTAAACATTCCCGGTTTATACATGATGCTGTACCGACTGTAATTTTCAACGTCCATATTAAGCATCGACTTCCAGTTTATTAAAATTTCCTTTTCACTTGGCCTTTTTGTGTCATCAAGAAATATGGTCACTGAATCTGTAGTCCTTCCTTTTAAAAAAGGAATTGCAGAGTTTCTGGCGTACGGACAAGTCCATCCGTTCGGACCATCAACGATCACTAAGTCAAAATCAGGAGCGTTCTTCAGTCCTTTGTTTATCAAATCAATGTCATACCACTTTGTTTGATCTTTATATCTTAACGAATTCGGTATGTCTTTTATCCCAGCTTCAATAAAAATTACTTTATCCAGAAGAGACTCTTTCTCCAAAATCTGCTTCATTTTGTCTATCCACTCTTTACTCGTATCGACAGAGTAAAAATTACAATTACAATCCAATTCTTTAAGCAACTTTGCAATGTAAACCGTCGATATGCCGCTTCCGAATTCGATAATGCTTTTTTTCTCATTAATAACAATCTCGTTTAAAATATGCAGAGTGGCTGTAAACGACATACTCATGACGGTGACTGGTAAAAACGCATGATTAAAAGATAATCTCTGTAACTGCTGGTAGGCCATTTGTTCCTGGCTATACATACCGATTCGTTCAACACGGCTATATAGCCTGAACAGTTTTTTAATTTTTATTGATAATTTGGACATATTAGTTTAAATTTTTATTTATTAATCATATTTAGATTATCCGTTGTAGGTTGCCATATTAATTCTTTGTATAAAATCAGTTCTGGTTAACCCCCTAAATTATTAACTATTAATAATACATGTGTCAAAATTGTCATCAAACAATGCTGCCTGCTCACGGAAAAATACACCTAAACCTTGATTTTAATTTCGTATGATAAAAAAGATGAGGACATTGTAATAGTATGTTTAAATTGATTCATTTCCATTTCTAATTAACCTGGTATAAAGACACCCAAAAATTTAGTAATTCTCACAGCTTGATGGTATGTAAATCCTAAGGTTGCCATCATAAAGTGAAAACACGTAAAAAACGAAAATTTATTTTTAATTATTAATTTGAACCAATTTGTTCGGTTATTAATAACGTATAGCCCTTTAATATATCTTTTAAATCCAGCATTAATCTGATTATTAGTTAAGTATTCATTATCTAAATGCTTACCCAAAAACTTAAAAATACTGCGATATAACCATTTGGTTTTAGTAGCTGTTTTAGTTAAGGATGTATTTAATCTTCTATATTTAAAAGCTATCATGTCATAATATTTAATTTTATATTTTTCCAGAATTCTTAACCACAGATCCGTATCCTCAGCAATTAATTCTTCATCATAATTACCAATTAATTCAAATACCTTTTTTCTAATCAAAACTGATCCTGCTACAATAATTCCAAAAAATTCCTCTCCAAAAAAATCGCTATAATCTGTATAATCTCTATATTTAACTAACTGTCTTCTGGGGATGGTATTACCAAATTCATTAATAAGTTCCCAACTTGAAAAAATAACCATGACATCCTCATCGCTTTTTTCAAATTCCTGTACCTGTAATTCGATTTTATCGGGAAACAGAATGTCGTCACAGGCAATCGCCTGGTAATATTTTCCTTCGCAATATTCTAGTGCCTCGTTCAGGGTTTTACATATTCCTTTGTTTTCAGTATGTGATATGAATTTACAAGTTACCTCATTCCTATCAATCCACTCTTTTATTTTATCCACAGATTCATCTTGTGAACAATCATCCATTATGATTAACTGGATATTAGGATAGATCTGGGCTTTAATGCTATGCAATGTTTCCTTAAGGAAACTCTCCTGATTATAACATGTGGCTACAATTGAGACCAGTGGCAATCCTCTAGGATCCAATCCTCTAAAATCAGTACTCATTGATGGTTTTTATGATGTTGGTTATTTCTTTTTCTGTTAATACAGGGTTCACAGGCAGGCTCAGTACTTCACGGTGCATTTTTTCCGTTACCGGAAATGACAAACCGTTCAGTTTCTTATAAGCCTGCTGTTTATGCGTTGGAACAGGGTAATGGATCATGGTTTCGATGCCGTTTTTCAACAAGTAGTTTTGCAATGCGTCTCTGTTTTCTTTCCTGATCACAAACTGGTGAAAGACATGATTGGGCGTTCCGGAATAATTAGGCAGGGTTATTTTTGCGTTGTTTATTTCGTGTAAGTATCGCTGTGCTATTTCCCGCCTCCGGTTGTTTTCAGCATCTAGATGGCGGAGTTTTACGGATAACACAACTGCCTGTATTTCGTCCAGCCGGCTGTTATATCCTTTGTACAAGTTATGGTATTTCTTATCAGAACCATAATTTCGTAATGCCCTGATTGTTTCGGCTAGCTTATCATCGTTGGTTGTAACTGCACCGGCATCACCCAATGCTCCGAGGTTTTTACCCGGGTAAAATGAAAATGCTGCAGCATGGCCTAAATTCCCGGCTTTAATACCATTCTTGTTTTCAGCTCCATGTGCCTGTGCCGTATCTTCAATTATCAGCAAATCATATTTAATGGCTATTTGTTTGATCCTTTTCATCTCAGCTAACTGCCCATACAAATGAACAGGTAAAATTGCCTTAGTTTTTGGGGTAATGCACTTTTCAATTAATTCAACATCTAGATTAAATGCCTTTTCATTTGGTTCAACAAGTACAGGTACAAGATTATTGGCGGTTATGCTTAAAATAGTAGCAATATATGTATTTGCCGGTACAATTACCTCATCACCGGGTTTCAGTTTTCCTAATTCCTTGTATGCACGCAGTATTAATATCAAAGCATCCAATCCACTGGCAACGCCAATACAGTGTTTTGTGCCACAATAATCAGCGAATTCCTGTTCAAATTGAGAGACCTTTTCACCCAATATATACCACCCTGAATCTATAACTTTAGTTACCGCCCTTTTAATTTCATCTGAATATTTAGAGTTTAATTTTTTTAGATCTAAAAAGCTTATCATCAATATATTTGCTTAGTTCTTTTATAAAATTATCGGAAGTGAGTGAATTATATTATATCTCATTAATATCAGTATGGAATAAATTATTTTTCAGTGTGTTCTTCCTGCCAGGGATAACCTCGAAATTCTTTTAAATAATCTTTCCAGGGATAAACGAAATTCCCATTTTCATCTTTGATATCCCGAACTGACTTTATGCTTTTACTAGGATTACCCACTACCAGCATTTCATCAGAAACATCCTTAGTCACTAAAGAACCTGCTCCTATAATTGCATTTTCACCAATTGTTATACCGGGTAAAATTATTGAATGCGAGAATATCTGCGCATACTTTTTAATCTTAGTTATTTGATATTCCCCTATAGGAGGGTGTTTCACGTTTGTCAGAACTACAAAGGGGAAAATCCACACAAAGTCTTCTATCTCATTATATTCACTTAGCATAACTTTGCTATGAATCCTTACAAAATTTCCAATTTTTGAATGACCGGGCATTTCTGAAAAAGAACCAAAACTAGTGTTATTCCCTATTTTGGTTTTTTCTCTAATAACTGCATGATGACCTGTTTGAAAATTTTTTCCAATTATTACATCTTCGTAAATTGTTGTAAACGATCTAATTATAGCATTTTCACCAATTTTTGTTTTTTTATTAAAATGGTTTTCTTTCTTTTTATAATATTCACCAGTTGGTTCACCTATTATACTGTATGGACCAATGAAGGAGTTATCACCTATTTCAACATTATCATTAATTATAACACCGGGACTTATTTTAACATATTTCCCAATTTGTGCTTTAGAACTAATATAGCCGGTTTGTGCTTTTTCCATGTTATATTTACTTCATTCTTTTAAATTTTGTATAATCTCTGATATAATCATTTTCATCATAATGTTGTGATGCCAGCACAAGACTAATACTTCCGGAAGAAAAATTATGCAGTTCCCGCCAGATACCGGGCACAATTAATAAGCCGTAGTACGGGCGGTTTAAGCTGATTACTTTTTGCGTTTGTCCATCATCAAGATGCACATCGAAACTACCGCTTGCAGCCACAATTAATTGTTTTAGCTCTTTGTGTGCATGCCCGCCGCGTTCGGCTCCTCCCGGTATATCGTATAAATAATACACCCTTTGTATTTCGAAAGGAATATCCAAAGAACCATTGATGGGAGTAATATTTCCAGCCCTGTTCGATATTTTAGGAAGCTCTATAAGCTGACAATCTGCAATTTTCGAATCTTTCATTGAATCAGTTTTTTAAATTCTTCATGATTCCGGATATAATCATTTTCATTGTAATGTTCCGAACTCAGCACAAGGGCTAGTGCGTTGGTAGAAAAATTATCCATAGAACGCCAAATCATATGTGGTATATATAATCCATAGTAAGAACGGTTCAGGGAATATATTTTTCTTTGATTTCCATCATGTAGGATCACATCGAAACTACCTGAAAGAGCAATAATGAATTCCTTGTTTTTTTTATAAGCATGACTACCTCTGAATTCACCCCCGGGTACATCATAAATCCAGTGTGTTCTTTTAATCTTAAAAGGAATATGTTGTTTAGATTCAATAAAAGTCAGGTTACCGCGATCATCAAATATTCTTGGTACTTTTATTATTTCAACTTTTTTTGACATTATAGAATATTGATTTCACACTTCTTTTTATTCCTTTTTCCCTAATAACATTTGGTGATAATAATACTTTTTGAAAAAAATTTGGTTTCGGAAATTGATATGTTTTTAAAATAGGTAATTTATGATGATTAAAAAAAGCATTTGCTAAAAGAATGTCTTTCTTGTTCATCTTATCCTTCCATTCAAATAATGAATCTTTATCAATTTTCCTGTTATATAACTTTTCATCATACCAAGATCTTATGGTTTTTGTTTTTAAGATTTTACTGGTATCATTTTCATTGTATGTTTGTAGCATATTAGGTTGAAATTGCAAACCAAGTGTAATACATAAATCTTTAATTGTTTGTTTAGGCGCGTTTATAAGTTCTTCATAATGTATTATTGTGCAGCTATTTTGATTATCAAAAAAGAAATCCTGACCACTTTGAATGTATGATTTAATAGACCTTAAGTCTTTTAATGTGTTAAACCCTACACCAACGTTATCACCGTATTTTAAAGCCCTCTTATAAACCTTTTTCATTGAGTATAGAATCGCTCTTGGGTCCCTAATAATAAATATAAATTTCGATTTTGGAAATAATTCCTTAATTCTGTCAAACACCAGTGCATTCATAGGGGTTTTATCAGAAACGTGTGTAATGTCTTTTTTTTCTAAATTATTTACAAGATTGCTATAAATAAGCTGCTTAAATGATTCCTTTAAAGGATTTTTAGTATAATAAGCTACTTGCCTTTTATTTTCAATACCTCCTAACATGCTATCATATAAATTACATATTGCATGTAAATGGTCAAATTCAGGGCCTGCATATACAGTCGAATGATTATCCAGGATTTTTTGTATCAATGATGTTCCTGATCTTGGGGCTCCACCAATAAATATCAAATTTTCTTCTTTTATCATACCTCACTAAAATCTATGTTGTAAGTCAAATCAGGTTTAATAATACCTGGCACGATTCGGTTTGAAGTTTCTTTATCGTAATTCTCATTTATAATTTCAAAATGCATAATATCATCAATTACAAACAGGGGATATTTTTGATTTTCACCAAAATATAGTTTCAACCGAAAACTATTAGCATTAAGAAGTTTTCCAGGAATATGCCAGTCAATTTTATAGACTCCGAATTTAGAATCTCGATTCTCGCTGAGCTTTATTCCTCTGTGTAAAATAATTATATCATCTTTTGTAATTATTTCAATTGTTGTTCCTAAGTTTATCTCTTGTTTATTATTTAAAAACTCATAACTTATTTTAAAATCAGTAAGGGTACTGATTATATTCCCATCCACCGGTTTAACTTGAATATTTAATAATTTGATATTTTCATTTCCCGGTGCATTCTCAATATTCCATTTCTTTTCTGTTCTTTTATCTTGATCCGCTCCCATTATATAATTATCAACAGCTTCATTGGCAGTTCCCTTAAAATCTATACTACCGTTTTTAAGCACAATTCCTCTTGTACACAGTGATTTCACTGCTGCCATATTATGACTCACAAACAGAATTGTACGCCCTTCATTTTTGGATACATCCTGCATTTTACCTATTGCCTTTGTCTGGAATTCGGCATCGCCTACTGCTAATACTTCGTCCACCACCAATATTTCGGGTTCTAAATGGGCTGCTACGGCAAAGCCCAAACGCACTTTCATACCTGAAGAATAACGCTTAACAGGAGTGTCAATATATCGTTCTACACCAGCAAAATCTACTATCTCATCCAGTTTGCCTCGTATTTCAGCTTTAGTCATTCCCAGGATAGCACCATTCAAAAAGATATTTTCCCTGCCGGTTAATTCACCGTGAAAACCGGTGCCCACCTCCAGTAGTGAGCCTATGCGGCCACGGTAAGAGATACTGCCTGTTGTGGGGCCGGTTACGCGTGATAGTATCTTTAACAGGGTGCTTTTTCCCGCTCCGTTTTTACCAATTATCCCAAGTACTTCTCCAGGCATTACTTCTATGTTTATATCCTTTAAGGCCCACACATAGCCCGAGCTGCTTTTGTTGTCGCTTACATTGGCTTCACCTATCTTTAAATAAGGATCTTCTTTGCCTCTTACTTTGTGCCACCAGCGGTTGAGGTCGTGGGAGATGGTTCCTGTACCTATTACGCCGAGACGGTACATTTTAGATAGGTTTTCTATTTTTATGATGGGGTTCATGGTTTTATATTCAGATTCAGGTTGGTTGTTCAAGTTTGCCGCGGCCTTCTGCGAATGCCTCGCAAAGTTGTGTTTCATAGGATTGCTTTATGGACGGACAAATTCTTTCTTAATTATGCTATGAACACTTAATTTGCGAGGGAGGCGATAGCCGACCGTGGCAATCTTGTCTAGCGCCAGAGCCCATTTTGTTGTCTTTATTCATGTTTTTGTATTCAGAAAATTAGGCTGTTGAATCATGCATTCCTCCCGGTGTTCTATAATCTTTGGATAATTATGTTTTAATTTTAATTGAATTTTTGTTTTTTCCTTAAAGCGTTTACTTTTTCCTTTGTAGAAAACAAATATCAAGGCTTTAAACAGGTTGTTATAATATGATTTTTTAATCTGTTTTAAGTTAATATTTACATCCGTATTTATGTCCTTTAATTTAATCAGCTCGGCGGTATATTTTCGATGAAAGTCCCAGTTAGTTTCCCTTCCTTCCCGATCGTGCGCAATAAAAGCATTTATTACAACACCGATTTTATACTTGTGATAAATTAATCTATTAATATAATCGTTATCTTCTCCATAATGATCAAATAAGGGATCAAAGCCGCCTATTTTTTGTAAATTTTCACTCCCAATCAGCCATGCTGCCGCATTTACATAACTGACATGATACACTGTTTTGGGAGGTGTTTTGTTTATGATCAGATCAGAGTACAGGTCGTTACCCACAGAATGTACCAGGTAGGTTTTAAACTGAAAATCCAGTTTATCTTCTTTCCCGTTCAGGTGTATGGGGCTTAATATGCCGTATTCCGGATGGTTTTCTGCTGCCCTTGTTAATTTCAAAATAGTATCCGGTTTAATCCATGCATCCTGATTCAGCAGGAACACGTAATTAACCTTGTCTTTCAGCGCTTTGGCCAGCCCGATGTTATTGGCCCGGCCAAAACCGAGGTTGGTACCATTTTCAATCAGTTCCACTTCAGGATAATCATTTTTGAGTTTCTCAACCGTTCCGTCTGTCGAGCCATTGTCTATAGCTATGGTATGAACAGGTGTTTCACTGTTTCTCAGGCTCTCGAAACAGCGGTCGGCCCATTCAAGTCCGTTGTAGGTAATTACTATAGCATAAATTTTCATAATTGTTTAAATAGTTGGGTTCAATTGAAATAACTTAGGTTTAGTGCCAAATGTTTTTTAAACCGGACTGCTTTTTTTATCAAAGGATTGTACCTTTTAAAAAGCCGCCATTGGACTTTATAATGCAACTGCCAGAAGAAGTATTTATATAACAAGCTGAAGTATTTTTTATAGTCTTCGAAATCAATGTCTTTATTAAGCATTGTTGCCTGTTCCTTATGAATTCTAAACCCTGCCAAAGGTTCATCTATTAGCAGAACGGAATATTTTTTTAATACCCTGTAGTAAAACTCATAATCCAGTATCTGAACAAGATCTTCATTAAACACGCCTACCTTGTCAATCACCCTTTTGGGAAAAAGAACTGCAGTTGGTTCGCCGATTTTATTCATCGGTGTTTCGAGTAAATTTTCAGATCTTAAAATTCTTGTTCCTTTAATTTTATTAGAGTTCTTAAATAAACCATTATTTACTTGTAAATCCTTGAATGTATTTACCCATTCCATGGTTTCAGGAGATTGATCTTCGAGAATGAATTCCCTTTTGCAAAAAACAATACCGATTTTTGCGTCCTTTTCAGCTTCCCTTACCATTTTTTCAATACACTCAGGGTATAAGATATCATCCTGAAATAAAAATTTGATGTATTTTCCATTTGAATATTTTAGGCAATTGTTCCAGTTAGCTCCAATGGAAGTAGGCTGGTGATTATAAATATATACCGGGAATTTCCAAGTCTTTTGAAAGTTCTCTACTAATTCAAGTGAATTATCCTGTGAGTTATCATCACTAACTACCAGTTCAAGGTTTTTATAAGTTTGGGGTTTTAGTGAATCCAGTGCCTGTTGCAGGTATTTTTCTCCGTTGTAGGTGGGGAGACAGACGGAGACCATTGGAGTATTTTGTTTCACCAGGAGAGAGTGTTTAACATTTAATTTGAAACACTATCAATGATTTCGATAATATTTTTCTGAAGTTACCAAAGCACTTATCCACCCAATCAATACCGTTGTTGGTTGCTATCATTATATAAGTTTCACTTTATGGGAGATAATAATTACTTCGTTTTCTATTTTTGATTTTTATTGAAAAAAGAATCACATTTTTCAATAAATCTTTCTATCATAAATATATTTTCTTCTTTCATTTTCTCCAAGGTTTTAAAGAATAGTTCTTTTGTATTTTCTGCATAGTCTAAGTCATTAACACCATATGCAATACCATACCTTAATTCTTCTTCAGGTTGCCATTCTTCTTTTGAAATACCCTCATCAGGAATTACAATGGGTTTACATCCACATATTACAGCATAGCGATAATACATTGTTTTTATATCGTAAGAATAAAAAAATTCCGTTGTATTAAATATCATACTTATTTCCTCTAAGCTTAAGTTATCAATTAAAACTGAATCTTTTAAATCATGAACAATCTTTTTTCCTTTCCCTTTACGTATAGCATAGCATGAGCCTTGTCTTTCTAATCCTTTATTATAAAAAATGTCATCTCTAATTAATATTATTCTTAACAAAGTATCTGTATTAGGATTAATATTTATATCATTAAATGATTTTTGATTGAAAAAATACAATTCGTTTTTCCCATAATTTACCGTTCCTGTATGAAATCCGGGTTTATGTAAAAACCACCTTACAACATTTGATGCGTTTAATGGATTGCCATCAGTTATTTCTGGATAAATAACGATTGTTTCATTTTTAATTTTTGATGATGTGGGAGTTATAAAATTTTTAAACCTATTATATTTCAAAAGCTTGAAAGCATTAATTACTCCAACTTTTAAATGTTTGTAATCGATAAAATACTTACGTTTTAAGCCAAAATAGAACAGCAATAACTTTATTATACGTTTTATGGATAAATAATAATTAGGGTTAAAGTACATATATGCCTTAACTCCTTTTTTGTTTAATAAATGACATAAGTGATGCAATGCCACTACACCACCTGCTTTTTCATTAAATTGAAGACTATGTATAACATATCTATTTATCACAAGCACTCATTTTATTGTAATAAAACTTTATAAGCCATTTGTTAAAACCATAAAACTCATCTTATCTCTATTGATTTTTTTGGAGAGCATTTCTCCATTCAGTTTTGAAATTCTACTCCCTTTTATTTACCGGTTTGTCTATGCTAAGTATTCCTGCATTATTCATTTAAATAAATTGCCAACCTGTCGTTTTCCAGATCTTTACGCACTGCATCAATTATGTAATACGGAATGTTTTGTTTCCACGCATTGTCATTTATTTTTTGCTTGTAAACCGAGTTGGGGTCGATATCATTTCTTTGTTTGCTTTCCTCGACAAATATTTTCGTTTGCCCATCAAAGCTCAGATTTGAAAATGCAAAAAGTTTTTTAACCGTCGGCTCAGTATTTAATAAAAGGTCGTTATAATTGATAATCATTGTTCTGTCAGGATATTTCTCATGTACATCTAAAAAAATATTCCCTGCTTCCTTCCACTTATTATAACCAAAGTACTCTTCAACCCTGTTTTGATTTTTCTTTTCCGCTTTTTTCCATTCCTGATCCAGATCCCATTCAGGTTTAAATTCCATTACCGTATGTATCCATGAATTCATAACCGCCAGGGGATTCCTTATGATGAAGACAAATTTAATCACCTGATTTTTGCTGAGCATATTTTCAACTACGTGGTTATATCTAATTTGTTTGAAAACAAGAGTTGAATATGACTCGCTTTTACTAAAATCAGGATAATTCTGATGGATAACAGGATCTTTTAAATTCAGAAAATAATCATCAGAAATTGCTATTTCTTCAAAAAATTGCTGAATTTCTTCTTTCGTAGAATTTTCATCCAGATAATCTTTAAAAGCATAGGAAAACAATGGTTGAAATTTAAAATTAACATCTAGATGACTGTTAAATATTTGCCCCAGCCAATTGGTACCTGATCGCGGAACCCCATGAATTCCTATAATATTCTCTATTAACTTATTCATCTAATCTTGTAAATGCAATATCATCTAATAAAGAATTGATTTGTTCTACGGAAAGATTCATTAGAAGATCAATCATTGAAAGGCCTTCAATAAATTTATTTTCAGAATTCACCTGTCTGTATGCTTTGAATTTTGGTGTAATGGCCAAACTGTGAATTTTACTCTTTTCAAAATCAACATCGCTATAGAGCTGCTTGCTCCCGTGTGGAAAAATCACCGTATCGGCATTTGTTTTATTGGCTATATCAATCAGTTTTTCAACTTTACTGCTCGTGTGGCAATAATCTATTTCACTTGAAAAAATAAGTTCCGTATTAATACCTAAATAATCCAGCGTCACTTCTATTCCTTTTCTTACCATTTTATCAATCGTGTTGCATTCCTCTGAATTGAATACATCTTCAAGTAGCGGAAAAATATTATTGTAATAAGGTGCTTTGCTGTAATTAAATTCAATGGTTTTCAGCACATTCCAATATTTCTTTTCCATTTTTAACACTTCAACCTCATTAATAATTTTATTTGAGGATGCTTTTTTTAATGGGATCGAAAAAAGTGTTTTTCCTTTATCCGTAAGAATGTAATTTCGATTGATCCATCCTCTTTCAATATAATTTACATCATTATAGAAAATGAATAGATCAACATATTTAATCATCTGAAAATAACCCACATAAGGAAAGAAATATGGTTGCATGATGCAAATTTTCATAAGAGTGACATCCTTTTAGAGCAAATAATTTTTATGAAGAAGCATTTAACCATGGGAATTCTAATTTATCAGTTTTTATATTTAAAAACTCGGCAAGCTTTTGAAATGACTTGTCTTCAGCAATATTCAACACTAACAACTTATCCTTTTTATGCCTGAAGTATTCTATAACACTATGGTTGTGATTTTCATAAAACCGAACAAGATCTTCTTTCTGATAAGGAGATTCTTCCGGTGATGAATAAAGAAGACGATTCGTATGCCAGGGGCGCGCTTTATAGAAATGTGTCGCATTGATTAAATCTTCTTTTGTTGGTGCATTATCTGAACTAGACCAGAGTTTTGTATGGAAATTTACCAAGGATCTATACCATTCCTCAGAGTTATTTCTTATTGTTAATATAAATTTAGCTTTAGGAAAATAATGATCTAATATAACATAAGTGTAAGGCAGGCTATAGGGCACATCCTGAAAAGCATTCCCTGCAGTTTTACAAAACTTCAGTAATTGATTGAAGTCTCTTTTAGCCCAATCATCAATCAAGTTCTCTGCCGGCCTTTGGGGTGCGGCATTAAAACCCAACTCAGTTAATGCCTGGCCCAATGAGGTTGTTCCCGTTTTATTACAACCTATGCAAAATACTTTAAACTTTCTATTTTTTTTTGATATCAATCTAAGTTTCATAATAAGATCTAAATAATCGAAAGTTTAAGGTCATGCCAATTTCCAGTTAAATTTTGGTTTTAAATCCCCAATGCTGCGTCCCATATTGTCCCCTATTTTTTTCTTCCCCTCAAGTAGTTCAATTGATAGTAAGTGTTCAAATCTTTTCAATACAATTCTTTTATTTTCAACGATCAGCAAATTAATTTTAAAAGTACTTGTATTAAAAAAATTAGGAGGAATATCACACGTAATAATATAATTCCCTATCTTGTCAATCTTTTCATCCATAATGCCACTGCCTACTGCAAATAATGGTAATTCATCAGTATTCAAAAACTGAAAAGTGAAATCTATCCTGTTCTTAATTTCTTTCAATCTAAAATCAATCTTTATTTGAAATGGTTCATCAATGGTTAAGGCATTATGTTCATTATTTGAAATAACTGCAATACTATTTATTTCAACTTGTTTACCAGTATAAACATTTTCTGAAAAGTTCTTATTTATAGTTCGGGAAGTTAAATATTTTGTTACTATCTCATTAGGAGTCCCGGAATCTATTAAAAGCCCATTTTCAAGTCTTATAGCTCTCGTACACAGCGATTTCACCGCCGCCATATTGTGGCTCACAAATAAAATGGTCCGCCCTTCTTTGGTGGACACATCCTGCATTTTACCAATGGCTTTTTTCTGGAATTCGGCATCGCCTACAGCCAGCACTTCGTCCACTACCAGTATTTCGGGTTCTAAGTGGGCGGCTACGGCAAAACCCAAACGCACTTTCATACCGGAGGAGTATCGTTTTACCGGCGTGTCAATATATCGTTCAACGCCTGCAAAGTCCACAATCTCATCGAACTTTCTGCGAATCTCTGATTTGGTCATGCCGAGGATAGCGCCGTTCAAAAAAATGTTTTCCCTGCCTGTCAGTTCCGGGTGGAAGCCGGTGCCTACCTCCAGCAGAGAACCGATACGACCACTGTAAGAAATACTGCCTGTGGTTGGCCCCGTTACACGCGAAAGTATTTTGAGTAAGGTACTTTTTCCTGCTCCGTTTTTTCCTATTATTCCCAACACTTCCCCTGGTATTACTTCCAGGTTAATATCCTTCAATGCCCATACATAACCTGAGCTGCTTTTGTTGTCGCTTACATTGGCTTCTCCTATCTTTAAATAAGGATCTTCCTTTCCGCGTACTTTATACCACCAGCGGTTGAGGTCATGGGAAATAGTTCCTGTACCAATAGTACCCAGACGGTACATTTTGGAGAGGTTTTGGATTTTGATGATGGGGTTCATGTCAAGGAAAAAGTAAAAAGGTAAAAGTAAAAAGTTTAAAAAAATTAGTGTTTTGCGTCAGCCCGCCCCTTTCTACCGGAGGAAGTCCGTATGGAAGGGGTTGGGGGGGGTGCGTATGGGTTGCATGGGTTTATATTCAGATGTGAGTTGGTTGTTCGAGTTTGCTTCGTCGCTGCGCTCCTCGCAAAGTCTTGTTTCATTATGTTGTTTGGTGGTCGGACAAATTCTTTCTTAATTATGCTAGGTAACACTTAATTTGCGAGGGAGGCGATGGCCGACTGTGGCCCGCCCGGATGACTCCGTTCGGACGGGCAATCTTGTCCAACGCTAGGGAATTTACTTTTTAGATTATTTCTCTGTTTCTTTATTATACTTGCGAAGATGTTCGAGGATAGTATTTTTTATTTTGTCCCAGGAAACATCTATCAGCATTTCGAGGCTGGCATCTTTTTCAGCATCGGCAAAGTAGGCGAGGCTTTTCAAAGCAAGAAATTCTGAGCCATCGAAATACTTTTCATTGTAAAAACCTATCATTTCTTTAAGACTATATTTTTGCAGAAGAAAAAATATATCAGTGAAATCTTTTTTACTTCCTCTTCCCGTAATGGCTGCAAGTTTCATTGCGGCAATATCTTTTATTCCGGCAAGCCTGATGCCCTCAATCAGCAGTTGATCCTGTAACCAGGGATAAGAGTAATTTACAAAGTCCACCTTTATCCCGTCAATACTATATATGTTAATATTTTTTGACTTTTTAAGTATAGAAACATGTTCAAATTCGGAAAAAACAGTGGTAGTATTAACAGACTCAAAATCAATTTCACCGAACAAATCCAGATCAACGGACTTTCTGTGACCTATTTTCAGGGCTAAGGCAGTACCTCCAACCAGTCTCAAGCTCGCAAACTCATCGAAACTCATGAGCTTTTTCAGAAGTTCCAATGTTGAGGTATCGATTGCTGATAATTGTAACATCTGAATTCTTTTAACGGCGTGTTTGATAAGAATGAAATAAACGAAAGTGTTTTTTTGTCAAGCTCCCTGAATGATTTAGCGATTTCAGCAATTTTTTCAATGCCATAATACCTCTGAAGTAATTGCCAGTCATCAATTAACCCGTATTCCAATACTTTCTTTACAATATAATCCCTACTTTCTTCCATATCAAGACTCGAGCGGTCAACTTCCCAAAAGAGATGCTTTGAAAATTGATATACAAGATTTAGCGTGTTCATTTAAGCCGTTTGATGTTCTTACTATTCTACAAAGTTAATAAAATGATGTTTGTGGCTGGAAGCTTAACCCTTCGACGTGGTTTGCCCAGCCAGGGGACGCAAAACATTCGCTCGCCAGTTGGTACGCAGAGAAAAATCTTTGCGGGACTTTGCGAAAACCCTGCCTGCGGCAGGCAGGTCTGCGATACTTTGCGTAACAACTTCTTACACCGTATCCATAAAATTCTTTTCCGTCTTGTTAAAAATGATGAGGCCGAAAAACATCAGTACTATGGTAAACACCGTAGTGTAACCCAATGCCTGCCAGCTGAAGCTGCCTTGCCCCAAAAAGGTAAAGCGGAAGGTTTCCACAATGCTGGTCATAGGATTAAGCTCAACAATCCATTTGTATTTATCAGGTATGGTAGAAAGCGGATAAATAACAGGTGTTGCATACATCAGCAACTGGATTCCGAACTGTATCAAAAAGGTGAGGTCGCGGTATTTGGTAGTCAGGGAAGATATGATCATCCCGAAGCCAAGTCCCATAAATCCCATTAAAAGCAGCAGGAATGGCAACAGCCAGATCAATTCCCAAACAGGATGAACATCAGAACCCCTAGCCATGAAATAGATAACGAAGCCTATGAATAAAATCAGCTGGATGCCAAATTTCAACAGGCCTGATATCACAATCGATAAAGGCATCACTATCCTTGGGAAGTACACCTTTCCAAAAATGTTCTCGTTCTTTTTAAAGGTATCGGAAGTATTACGGAAACTGTCGGCGAAAAAATTCCATGCCGTTACTCCAGCCAGGTAGAACAATATTGGAGGAAGTCCGTCAGTAGAGATTTTTGCCACTTTCCCAAAAATGACCGTGAACACTAGGGTTGTTAGTAAGGGCTGTATAAAATACCAAAGCGGACCTAAAATAGTTTGCTTATATAGGGTAACTATATCCCTACGCACAAACATGCTCACCAGGTCGCGGTACCGCCATGTTTCCTTCAACTTGAGATCAAGCAGTGAAGATTGGGGTTTGATTTCGTATGTTTTTGTTTCCATAAAAAGGAAGTTTTAGTAAGGTGTTATTCTGAACGCACGCCTGCCAGACGGGGCAGGCTTCGGCCTTCATGTTTTGTATTCAGGCGCAAGAAAGTTATTCAAGTTTGCTTCGCCTGCGGCTCGCAAAGTCGTGTTTCATAGTGTTGTTTGAATGTCGGACAAATTCTTTCTTAATTAGGCTATGAACACTTAATTTGCGAGGGAGGCAATAGCCGACCGCGGCAATCTTGTCCCACGCCAGAGCGTCATAAGTCAATATACAAATCTCTCCATTCCGGATTCATCTCTTCAATCAGTTTAACTTTCTTTGCTCTTGAGCCGGCTTTTATCTGTTTCTCCCTGGCACGGGCTGTAATGATACTATCAAATTCTTCGTACCAAACTAACTTGTCAGCATTGTATTTTGCTGTGAAGGCCTTTTTATATTTTTTTGTCTTATGGCTTTGTATGCGATATTTTAATTCTGAAGTCACTCCTGTGTAGATAGCACCATGGGGTCTATTTGTTGTTATGTAAGTCCAGGCTTTCAAATAATTCTTGCTTCACTTTTTACTTTGTCCTTTTTACTTTTTCCTTTTTACTTGCTCACTAGAGCCTCCCATCAACAATTTTCTGATCGAGGAAGCCTTTGATATCGAAGATGACTGCACCGGAGCCATTGGTCAGTTTTGGAAAATCAATCTCAGCAAACTGCCTGTGTGCCACTGCAAGGATGACGGCATCATAATTTTCTTTGTATAACTGATTGGCTTCTGAAAATGTTTTTACACCATATTCTTCCATCACTTCTTTCGGATCGGCCCAGGGATCGTGTACATCTACATGACAGCCAAATGCTTCCAATTCGTGTACTACATCAACCACTTTGGTATTACGTATATCGGGGCAGTTTTCTTTAAACGTGATTCCCAATACCAGCACCTTGGAATTCATGATCATGTGGCCTTTTTTGATCATCAGCTTCACCACCTTATCAGCTACAAAGTGAGGCATATAGTCATTAACACGTCTGCCGGAGCGTATCACCTGTGGGTAATAGCCCAATGCTTCTGCTTTAAAAGCGAGGTAATAGGGATCAACACCAATACAATGGCCGCCCACCAGACCGGGCTTGTATTTTAAAAAGTTCCATTTAGAACCTGCCGCTTCAATAACATCATTGGTATCGATGCCCATACGGTCGAAGATCAATGCCAGCTCATTCACAAAAGAGATGTTCAGGTCGCGCTGAGCATTCTCAATTACCTTGGAAGCCTCCGCCACTTTGATGCTGGACGCTTTATGGGTGCCATTCAATAAAATGGTATTGTATAAATCGTCTATTTCATCAGCAATCTCAGGAGTAGAACCGGAAGTCACCTTTTTGATTTTTACCAGTGGCCGCTCCTTATCACCGGGGTTGATTCTCTCCGGCGAATAGGCTGCATAAAAGTCCTCATTGAATTTCAGTCCGCTTACTTTTTCAATTACAGGTATGCAGTCTTCTTCTGTTGCACCTGGATAGACCGTTGATTCGTATACTACAATGTCTCCTTTATTGATCACCTTACCCACCGTTTCACTGGCTTTTACAAGTGGTGCCAGGTCGGGGCGTTTGTATTTATCAATAGGCGTAGGGACCGTAACGAAGTAGATGTTTGAAGCCTTAATATCATTCATTTCCGTTGTCAGAAATAATCCCTTTCTCGCTTGAGGACTATCTGCCAATACCGATTGCAGTTCTTTGTCTTCTACTTCAAGGGTGTCGTCATGGCCTTTGTTTAATTCGGCTATACGTGCCGTATCAATGTCAAAGCCTGTAACAGGATATTTTTTTGCAAATTCAACAGCAAGGGGTAGTCCTACGTAGCCCAGGCCAATTACTGTTATGTTGTATTTTTTCATTTATAATTTGATTTCTGTAATTTATTCTTATTCTGTTACAAACAAAAGCTGTCAAAATAAAAGAAGATGGGAGCATTTGAAGTCATGTATCCCCCGCTGGCGGGGGTTAGGGGGTGGAGTTCTCATACTTATCTAAATATCCTAATAAAACTCGTTCAATATTCTCAATATCATTCAATATTTCTTCATCGTTAAAACGAATAACTTTAAATCCAGCACTTTCTAAATCCTTCTGTCTTTTAATGTCTTTTTCTACTACATCTTCATAATTATGTGTTATTCCATCTACTTCTACAATTAGCATTATATCTGTACACATAAAATCAGTAATGTAATTTAAAATCGGTCTTTGTCTCCTAAATTTGTATCCTTTTAATTTTCCTGCTTTTAATACATATTTCCATAAACAAACTTCTGCTTTTGTCATATTCTCACGAAGCTCTTTTGCAAAAGGTTGTAATCTTTTATTATAGTGGTAGTTATTTGATTTAGATGCTTTCTGCATTTTTCCTCCCCCTACCCCCTCCTGAGGGGGATAGTTCCATTTCCGTCATCACTATAATTTATAACGGAAAAATCTTCTCCTCTGACAGGTAATTCAATATCTTTTCCACTCCTGTGTCTTTCTCCTCAGGCGTCACAATAATTTCTGGGTTTTCAGGCGGATCGTAATCTACATCAACTCCCGGAAGATATCTGATACTTCCTTCTTCAATAAGTTCATACAACTTATACTGGTCGTTTTGGCGACAGTAGTCAATATCTGCATTCAGGTAAATCAGATGAAACTGCTCTCTGCCAATAATTTCTTTAAGCTGTAAACGAATAAGTTCCCTGGGAGATATAAACGAACAAATAGTGATAATACCCTGCTGATTGAGTAGCTTGGATACATGAGCTATCCTTCGTAAATGCTCGGCACGGTCAGATGGTGAATAGTCAAGTTCACGTGATAATCCGGAGCGGGTTGATTTCCCATCCAGCAGCACAACTTGCGCTCCCATATCGAACAGGCTCTTCTGAAGTGAGTAAGCCAGTTCATTTTTACCGGAACCATGTAAACCGGTGAACCAGATAGTTGCAGCTTTCTGGTGGTATCTTTTCTCAAATTCTTTCTTTTCAATAAGCCCAACTCCCTTAACGATCAGTTCTTTGTCTATATCAGTTATTCTGAGTGGCAGAGCGTCACTGCTTACCTTGTCGAGTATCATACCTACTGCACAAGTATTGTGTGTGATGGGATCAATGAGGATAAATGAGCCTGTGTTTTTGTTCTTGGCATACGAATCGAAAAATAAGGGTTTGTTGGATGTAATCAGCACTCTTCCGATTTCGTTTAATGAAAGGGTGATCACATCGGTTTTCTCCATTGAATTTACATCTACTTTATACCTGATAGCATCTATGCGTGCCTTAGATGTATTTGTATTGTGTTTGATGAAAAATTGTTTATTGCGGTCCATGGGTTCTTCGTCCATCCAAACCAACATAGCTTCAAATCGTCTTTCGATCTTCGGTAAATTATGCGGATGTACGATCATGTCACCTCGCGACACATCTATTTCGTCTTCCAGCGTAATAGTTACTGATTGTGGCGGAAAAGCAAAATCGAGTTCCCCATCGTATGTTATTATTGATTTCACACGGGATATTTTTCGCGATGGGAGCACCATCACTTCATCTCCTTTAAGAATCACCCCTGAAGCCACCGTTGCAGCAAACCCCCTGAAATCGTGGCTTGGCCTTACAACATATTGAACGGGAAATCGCAGGTCGGTAAAATTTCGGTCGCTGCTGATATAAGCAGTTTCTAGGAATTCCATCAAGCTCTTCCCATGATACCACGGCATCTTATCAGATAATTCAACTACATTGTCCCCTTTTAATGCCGACAGCGGGAAAAAACGTATGTCTTGAATGTCGAGTTGGGTGGTGAAATCTCTATAATCCTGGCAGATCTTATTATAAACCTCCTCGCTAAAGTCAACAAGGTCCATTTTATTTACAGCCAGTGCAATGTGTTTAATACCTAACAAAGAAACTAAATAGGTATGTCGTTTGGTTTGTGTGATAACGCCCAGCGTGGCATCCACAAGGATGACAGCCAGGTTAGCAGTGGAAGCCCCGGTTACCATATTGCGGGTATATTGTTCATGGCCAGGTGTATCGGCAATGATGAACTTTCTTTTGCTGGTGGAGAAATAGCGGTATGCCACATCAATGGTTATTCCCTGTTCTCGCTCAGCTTTAAGTCCGTCCAGCAGCAAAGCATAATCGATCTCTTCCCCGGCATGGCCTTCTCTCTTGCTATCCCTTTCCAGCGCTGCCAACTGGTCTTCATACAATTTTTTACTGTCGAAAAGCAGCCTGCCAATTAATGTCGACTTGCCATCATCCACCGAGCCTGCAGTTAAAAAACGAAGCAGGTCTTTTTTTTGGTCCTGATCAAGAAATGATTTTATATCCATTTTGGTGTTGTGTGTCTTGGTTTATTTAAAGGAATATTGGGGTTTTTGAAGGTTTAGGGCTTGGGGCAGAGAGCATAGGGCAGAGAGCATGGGGCATGGGGCAGAGAGATTTTGGTCATTTTAGTAATGATTTTCTAAAATTAGTTATTCTTTGACTTAGATATTTTAATTCTCTAAACAGGATTTCCTTTTCCTTTTTTGTAATCAGTTTTCTTCTTTCAAAAACTACAATAATATTTGTACATTCAAAAAGTGATCTTCTTGCATAGTTAAGAAACTGAGCAAACTCTTTATTGGAAAAAGATCCAGATCCTTCTGCAATGTTATTTGAAATACTTAATGCGGCTCCTCTCAATTGCTCAGCATATCTATATTTGTTTTGACTTTCCGCACTGTCAGCATAATCGTACAGTATATCTGTGATTTCAATACTGTCTTTCCAAATATCCAGGTCTTCAAATCTAAAATCAGCCATGATACACTATTTTATTCTAAAATCACTTGCTCCGTGCCCCATGCTCCATGCTCCATGCTTTTTTAAAAATACCCTTCCCGTTTCTTCTGCTCCATACTGGCTTCCTGGTCAAAATCAATCACTCTTGTTGTCCGTTCCGACTTAGTTACCGTCATCATTTCCTCAACGATTTTTTCAATGGTATCGGCTTCTGAATCAATAGCGCCTGTTAAGGGATAGCACCCAAGTGTTCTGAACCTTACCATCCGCATTTCTGCCTTTTTTCGTATTTCTTCAGGCATGCGGTCATCATCAACGAGGATAAGGTTTCCATCAATATCAACAATGGGCCTTTCTTTAGCAAAATATAAGGGAACAATAGGTATGTTTTCAAGACGTATATATTGCCAGACATCGAGCTCCGTCCAGTTGGAAATCGGGAATACACGAATCGATTCACCCTTATGCACTTTTGCATTGTAGGTATCCCATAATTCAGGGCGCTGATTTTTTGGATCCCACTGGTGAAAGCGATCACGGAAGGAATAAATCCGTTCTTTAGCCCGGGATTTCTCCTCATCACGCCTGGCACCACCAAAAGCGGCATCAAACTTATATTTGTTCAGTCCCGCAAGTAATGCCTGCGTTTTCATCATGTCGGTATGCACTTTACTGCCATGCGTAAAAGGTCCTATTCCTGCCTTAAAACCTTCTTCGTTGTGGTGGACAATAAGATTCCATCCTTTCTCTTTGGTATACGATTCGCGGAAATCGATCATTTCTTTAAACTTCCATTTTGAATCGATATGCATGAGCGGAAATGGTACTTTACCCGGATAAAAAGCTTTCTCTGCCAGGCGTACCATCACTGAAGAATCTTTTCCAATAGAGTATAGCATTACCGGATTCTCAAATTCTGCAGCTACCTCACGTATGATGTGAATGGATTCTGCTTCCAGTTCCCTTAAATTATTTATAGTGTAATTATCCATAGTCAGTGAATTTATATCAATGTATAATCTATATATTAAACTTATTTGTATTGTATGATGGGTACTATATGCTGAAGGCAAACATCAACACACTCTTTTACAGAAAGTTTGTCAGTGTGCAGTACAATATCTGCATCCATGGGCTTATCAAAAGGAGCATCGATGCCTGTGAAATTTTTGATCTCACCTTTTCGTGCTTTTTCATACAAGCCTTTTGTGTCTCTTTGCTCGCAAATAGCAAGGGGTGCATCAATAAAGACTTCAATAAAATTTTCCTTGCCGATGATCTCTTTGGCCATCTCCCGGATTTCATTGGTTGGACTAATAAAGCTATTGATGCAGATTATACCGCTGTCCATCAGTAATTTCGACACCTCGGCAATCCTCCTGATGTTCTCATAACGGTCTTCTTCAGAAAAACCCAGGTTGTTATTGATACCACTTCGGATATTGTCCCCGTCCAAAACTTGTGTAAGATACCCCCTGTTATTCAGCGCTAATTCAAGATGCTGGGCTATTGTTGTTTTTCCTGCACCTGATAATCCTGTCATCCAGATCACCCTGGAATTCTGATTCAGTAGTTTTTCCTTTGCACTCCTGTCCAGAATTCTATCAAAAGTTGTGTAGATGTTGTTTTCTTGGTTACTGGTCATTTGTTACTTGTTGTTGGTTACTTGTTGCTGGTTACTTGTTGCTGGTTACTTGTTCCAGTTCTTTTCTACGTATTGTATAAATTTATTGATCTTTTTCCCTAAAATATCATACTCATTCATAAGCTTCGTTAATGGTTTGTCCGGGAAATAAATATCGCTAATCATGCTTAATTGAGAAGTTACCTCATCACAGGAACCTTGTGCATACGTTAAAAACTTAATAAAATCATCTCTATATCTCTTTCTGCCATATCCCTCAGCAATCGTATCTTTTATGCTTTTACTCGATCTTCTTATCTGACTACCTTGCTCATATAACTCGTGCTTAGGCAGGGTCAAACTTATCATATGAATCTCAATGGCTAATTGATAAGCCATCTGATAAATTTCCAGGTCTTTATAGCTTTTCATTTTGTAACATTCTTTCGGCTAAAACCAGTAACAAGAAACAGGTAACTAGTATCTTCTTCTCTCCGCAATAAACCAGGGGTTCAGCAGATTTTCTTTATTGTATTTCAATTCTGTTTTTTCATCTTCGGCCAGCAGCACCTGGCCTCCTGAGGCATTTACAATAGCATGTCCTGCAGCTATATCCCATTCCATAGTTGGTGCAAAACGGGGATAAACATCAGCTTTACCTTCTGCTACCAAACATAATTTGAGTGAGCTGCCTTTGGAAACAATTTTAATGTTAGGGTGGATTTTTTTACTCTTTTCAAGAAATAAGGCAGTTTCACTATTTAAATGCGACCGGCTTGCAACAACAATATATTCATCATCAGCTTTATTTTCCGGCAGTTTAACTGCTGTTTTTATAAGTTGTTCAACTGAACCATCAAACCCCGATGTACCATCAAGTTTAAAAGCACCCTCATCTTTTAATCCAACATACAAAATATCCGTTACCGGGACATAAATCACACCTGCGACAGTTTTACCGTCTTCAATAAAAGCAATGTTAACGGTGAATTCCCCATTCTTTTTGATGAACTCTTTGGTACCATCGAGCGGATCTACTAACCAGAACTGATACCACTGCTTTCTTTCTGCATAATCTAAATGTTTCCCTTCTTCACTTAATATAGGAATTCCTGTATCAATTAAATATTCTGAAATGATTTTATGTGCTTTTTTATCAGCTGTAGTAAGTGGTGAATTATCTTCTTTCAATTCAATATCGAAGCCTGTATTATATATATCTATTATAGCTTTTCCAGCTTCTATTGCTGCGATAATTGCTGTCTGAATTAATTTTTCCATATTTAATATTTCTTCCCGGGC
>Ga0164313_10000425_pt1 | contig 33386 bp, 28 predicted proteins | sample GuaBasSedimGuay4_FD_113735 | JGI IMG/M metagenome (GOLD analysis project Ga0164313, IMG submission 113735) | Subseafloor sediment microbial communities from Guaymas Basin, Gulf of California, Mexico - Guay4, Core 4569-4, 0-3 cm | ecosystem: Environmental > Aquatic > Marine > Hydrothermal vents...
CGGGATCTGATCGATTCATCGTATCGTCTCGAGGGCAGGGAACTGGATAAGTACCGGGAGAGTGCCGGTGAAGGGATATTTCGTTTGTCGGTTGGACTCGAAGACGCGAGCGATTTAATCACCGATCTGGAACAGGTGTTGTAACCGCCCTATTACACCAGGACATGGACAACCTTGTTCGTGCTCACTCGACCTGTGCCGCGATTTCACGGTTAACCTGCCAGTAACCTTCACCCTTATACTTCACCCGCTGACCCGTCCAGGCATGCAGTGCGGGCAAGGCGTGGAATGGAATCGAGGCGAGGTAATGATGCTCGGCGTGGTAAGGCATATTCCAGGCAAGAAAATTGACCAGCGGAACGGTATAGGTAGTTCTCGAGTTTTGCAGCATATTGTCGCTGAAATCACAGCCATTGTGCTCGGCGAGCAGGAACAGGCGTAAAAAAGGCTGACCGATTAATAATGGCAAAATCCAGTACCACCAGAACCAGGCATTAGAAGCCAGCAGGCTAAAAATCAACACTACCAGGTAGGCGAAGAAATGCCAGCGGGCCTCCATAATGATTTTTTGATGATGCCTCTGCTCCAGATAGGGTTCATCGACAATAGCCCTGGCGTGCCGGTAAATTGTTCGGATATTGCTCCACCACAGCGGTAAACCGCTAATATGCAACAGTAGCGAGCGACGCGTATAGGGTTTTTTACCGATCAGTTCCGGATCGCGTTCCCGATCCTGGGTGTAGCGATGATGAGCGTAGTGAAAGTTGCGAAAATACTGGTATGGCAATAGCAATACCAGACCGATGCAGGCTGCAACAACATTGTTTAGCCAACGGCTCTTAAAAGCAGTGTAGTGAATGGTTTCGTGTAGAGGCGCAAACAGGAAGGTTAAAACCAGCGCATAGGCGACCAGAGCCGGCAACATCAAAATAGTGTCCCAGGCCAGGGCAAGTGCCATACCCGTCAGTATCAAAATACCCAGGTGCCCCCCCAGTTGAACCAGGCCCTTATAATCGGATCGCTTGCTTAACTGCCGGATTATTTCCCTGTCGAGAAGGTCACTTTCGTCTTTATTCATTTCGTCGAGGTGCTGGCAGAAGTGCTATTTTAGCAGTACGGGGACAGCGAGGCATTATCGTTTTGAATATTGCTAAATCAAATACAAAAAAAAGCACGACCCGGAGGCCGTGCTATTAACAAAACTACGAACTTGCTCAGATCCAGTAAACAAAAATAAACAGTCCCAGCCAGACCACGTCTACAAAGTGCCAGTACCAGGCTACCGCTTCAAAGCCAAAATGATTTTCCGGAGTGAAATGACCTTTCATCGCGCGAATCAGGATCACCGTAAGCATGACAGCACCCATGGTCACGTGGAAACCGTGGAAGCCGGTTAACATGTAAAACGTGCTGCCGTAAATGCCCGAGTCGAGACGCAAATTAAGCTCCGAGTATGCATGCGAGTATTCCAAAGCCTGCAAACCGACGAACAGGAAGCCGAGAAAAACTGTCGCAAACAGCCAGTACACCAGCCATACACGATCCTGCCGCTTGAGCGCGTGGTGCGCCAGTGTCACGGTCAATCCAGACGTTAACAGGATTGCGGTATTCAGTGCAGGCAGACCCCAGGCCCCCATTGCTTGTTTCGCGACCTCGAAGTTTTCCGCCATCGGCACCGCAATCAGTGGCCAGGTGGCTTCGAAATCCGGCCATAACAACCAGGCCGTTGCGTCATTGTTGGAAGCACCGCCAAGCCACGGAATGGCGTACATGCGGGCATAAAATAATGCTCCAAAAAAAGCCGCGAAGAACATGACTTCCGAAAAGATAAACCAGCCCATGCCCCATCTGAAGGACATATCGACCTGCTTGTTGTAACGACCATCAATGCTCTCATTGATGACCTGACCAAACCAGCCATATATCATGAAAATCACTATCGCGATTCCCAGTAACATCATGGTTATTTCTGCACCATGCAGGAACCGGGCGAATCCGACAACAGTTGTGGTCAGGCCAATGGAGCCCACGATAGGCCAATGGGTAGGGCCCGGGATATAATAATCATCTGCTGATGCTGTACTCATGATTCGTCTCTCTTTTTACTCTGAATTCGTGTGCCAGTTAGATTCTGTCTCAACCCCTTTCGACACTGAAAAAGGTATAAGACAGTGTAATCTGTTCAATATTCTCCGAGATAGCACTATCGATTATAAATCGTAACGGCATATCTCGACTTTCAAACCCTGCCAGTTCCTGCTTCGTAAAACAAAAGCATTCAGTCTTATTAAAATGCTCCGCCGCAAGCCCCGGTGATACACTCGGAATTGCCTGCCCGGTAGTTGGCTGATCAACCGTGTTCCTGACCCGGTAGATTGCCTCGTACAACTTGCCTGGGTGAACTTCCATTTTTTTCACCGCCGGCTCAAAACTCCAGGGCAGTCCGGCATTTGTACTAGCCAGGAAACGAACCTCTATTGTTCTTGAGAGATCGACCCGGTTTGCATCGATTGTCGAAGCCTCTACGCGCCCGGTTTTACCATTGATCCCGGTGATGTCACAAAATACATCGTATAGCGGCACTAATGCAAAACCAAATCCGAACATCAGCACCGGTATCAAACTTAACTTGAGTGCTGTCGACTTCATCCAAACTTACCCCACACAAACGTGGCAACGAAAAATGTTGCCGCAATCAGCAGATGCGCAATCACGATAAGCCAGAGCCGTCGCTTACGATCTTGTGCCGACCCCCTGCTTTGCTCTTGCTCTTGCATCGTCTGCGCCACTAGACCAGGGTTAATAATCATTCCAATAGGTTATTTAACTTCGGGCGCTACGGTAAAACTATGGTATGGCGGCGGCGAAGGCAGTTGCTCGAATTCCAGTCCGGTTGCTCCTTCCCAGACTTTACTACTGGCCTTTTCACCGCCTTTGATAGTTTGAATGACGATATACAGGAAAAATATCTGTGCGAGACCAAAGGCAAAACCACCCAGACTCGAAATCATATTAAACTCTGCGAACTGCAATGAGTAATCCGGAATACGCCGCGGCATACCGGCCAGACCGACAAAATGTTGTGGGAAAAACAATACATTTACCGCGATAGTAGACCACCAGAAATGAATCTTACCGTGAGTTTCGTTGTACATGTGGCCGGTCCACTTCGGCACCCAGTAATAAAACGCAGCAATAATGGAATACAGCGCTCCGGTTACCAGCACATAGTGGAAGTGCGCGACCACGAAATAGGTATCGTGATATTGCGTATCAACCGGCGCCACGCCCAGCATCAGGCCGGAGAAGCCGCCAATGGTGAACATGACAATGAATCCCAGGGCCCACAACATCGGTGTTTCGAAAGTCATCGAACCTTTCCACATCGTGGTTACCCAGTTGAATACCTTAACCCCGGTAGGAACCGAAATCAGGATGGTCGCATACATGAAATACAACTCTCCCGCAACCGGCATGCCGGTGGTAAACATGTGATGCGCCCATACCATGAAAGAAAGAATTGCGATGGATGCGCTCGCATACACCATCGAGCTGTAACCAAACAATTTCTTACGAGCGAAAGTAGGCACGATCGCAGAGATGATACCGAAGGCCGGTAAAATCATGATGTACACTTCAGGATGACCAAAGAACCAGAATATGTGCTGGAACATGACCGGATCACCGCCGCCGGCGGCATCAAAAAATGAAGTACCGAAATGACGATCGGTTAACATCATCGTAACAGCACCGGCGAGTACCGGCATAACCGCGATCAACAGGTAGGCGGTGATCAACCAGGTCCATACGAACAGCGGCATTTTCATTAAGGTCATGCCGGGAGCGCGCATATTAAGAATGGTCGCGATTATGTTGATCGCGCCCATGACCGACGAGATACCCATCAAATGTACCGCAAAAATAAAGAAATCCGTGGTATCTGGTGCGAAGGTAGTCGATAACGGCGCATAAAAAGTCCAGCCAAACGCCGGCGCGCCACCTTCCATAAACATCGTTGACGACAACATCGCGAAGGCAAAAGGCAGTATCCAGAAACTCCAGTTATTCATTCTCGGCAATGCCATATCCGGCGCGCCTATCATCATTGGAACCAGCCAGTTGGCAAGGCCCACAAAGCCGGGCATGATCGCGCCGAAAACCATGACCAGGCCATGCATGGTAGTCATCTGGTTGAAAAAATGGGGTTCAACAAATTGCAGGCCGGGTTGAAACAACTCGAGTCGAATCACCATTGCCATGCTGCCGCCAAATAACAACATGGTAAATGACAACCACAGATACAAGGTGCCGATGTCCTTATGGTTGGTAGTGGTAACCCAACGCATTAGCCCCCTGGCCGGACCATGATCATGATGGTCGTCGTGTTCGTCATGCAGTGTCGCAGTTTCCATTTAAATCCCCTTATCGTGCATTCTTGATAGCAGATGGCTGAACCATGTCACCCACGCTATTACCTAAACTGTTTCTTTCGAATGTAATAACCGCCGCCAGATCAATATCGTTGAGCTGCGTTTTATAAGCAGCCATCGCGGTGCCGGAGCGGCCGTTCATTACAACATTCATATGTTCGGCGGCATCTCCAGTCGCAATCGGACTATTGGTCATCGCCGGAAAGGCACCCGGAATGCCGGCACCAGTGGCGCCATGGCAGACCGCGCAGTTGGCTTTATAAACAGTTTCGCCCTGTGTGAGTAAATCCTGCAGCGACCATTCCTGGCTCGCTTGCGCGGCAACTTCAGCGGCTTCGGCTTTCTTGCCAGCTAGCCATTGTTCGTATTCATTTTGAGTGACAGCCTCGACTACAATCGGCATGAAACCATGGTCCTTACCGCAAAGTTCGGCACATTGACCGCGGTAGGTACCTGTTTCTTCTATAATCGCCCAGGAGTCATTAATAAAACCAGGTATAACGTCTTGTTTTACCGCGAATTCGGGTACCCACCAGGCGTGAATGACATCATCGGAATGAAACAGAAAACGTATTTTTTTATTAATCGGCAAGACGATTGGATTATCGACTTCGAGCAGATAATTTTCATTGCCTGTCGGATCCTTTACCACGTCCCGACTGCTTTGTGCGAGCGCACTGATGATCTGAACATCTTCGTCGATGTAATTGTATTTCCATTTCCACTGGATGCCGGTGACCTCGAGGTTGATATCGGCATTGGTTTTGGCGTCCTCCAGCCTCAGCAGAGTTCCTGTTGCCGGAACCGCCACCGCAATCAGGACAAGCAGGGGACCAATGGTCCAGAAAATTTCGACCATCGTGCTTTCGTGGAAATGTGCAGCGACGGCACCGCGGGATTTCCGGTGAAAAATAATCGACCAGCCCATTACGCCGAATACGAGCACGCCGATCACCACGCATATCCACAGCACAAGCATGTGCAGGTCGAACAGTTCCTGGCTGATAGGTGTGACCCCCTGGGTCATGTTCAATTGTAATTCAGCATGCGCCGCTGATATAAACAGAATTGATAACACGCCAACCAAAGCAGCAGACAAACGCCCGGACAACTTGTTGAAAGTCATTGATTAACCCCCTCAATCATACTTTACCCACGGATTTAGAATTAACTGCTGGGGTAAAGAATGCCGGTCTTCATGCCGGTCTTTAAAATTAAAAACTTCCCCCCAGACTATGCTGCCCAGACGGCTCTGAAAATCAGCCACGAATTATACAGTCTTTCAATTGAAACGCTAGCGCATCCTTAGTCGGAATTAGAGGGCTACCAGGCACATGAACAGGTAAAATAAAACCAGATCACGCCAGCCTATCGAACGATTGGGCGACAATACCAATCGATAACCTTGCGAGCCATTGAATTTATCGATATTAATCATATTTGGATTACAATACACGCATTCAACCTGCAAATATCAGCAGGCAAATCTGCCATTAATCATACAGCAAGAGGGCAATCACGGTGAAAAATTTGGCCGACAATGGCGATGAAAGCATTCAGATCAGTTTCTGGCAACTTTTACTAAGTACAATGTCAGCATTTATTGGAGTGCAGAGTAACGCCAATCGAGAGAGAGATTTCACGCACGGCAAGATTTCTCATTTTATCGCAATCGGATTGCTATTCGGGCTGGTATTTGTCTGCACAATTGTCGGTGTCGTGCAGATAGTGATGCATGTCACCGGGAGTTAAAGCAGGTATCCTCGAATAAACAGCCGCGCGTAATGATCGACCAGCAGAAAAGCAAATAACAGGCTGAGGTAAAATATCGAATAGCCGAAAGTTTTCATCGCAATCACATCGGGCTCCTTCTCCCTGTATAGTTTGATCGCGTAGAACAGGAAACCCACGCCGAGTGCGATAGCGCCCGCAAGATAGATCAATCCGCTCATTTGAATCACAAATGGCATCATGGTGACGACAAAAAGTAAAATCGTGTACAGCAATATCTGAATCTTGGTGAACTCCACACCGTGAGTCACCGGCAGCATCGGAATATCGGCTTTCGCATATTCTTTACGGCGACGAATCGCCAGCGCCCAGAAATGCGGCGGCGTCCAGATAAAGATAATCAGAAACAACAACAGCGCCTCGGTTTCGACATGGCCCGTGACCGCGGTCCAGCCCAGCAAAGGCGGTGCGGCCCCCGCCGCTCCGCCGAGCACAATATTTTGCGGGGTGGCGCGTTTCAGGTACATCGTATAAATCAGCGCATACCCGACCAGCGAGAAAAAAGTCAGCACCGCGGTGAGTAAATTAACAAATACCACCAACATCAAAATGCCCAGTGCACCGATCGACAGGGCAAAAATCAGCGCCTTTCCCTGACTCAACTCACCACTCGCCAAAGGACGATTTCTGGTTCGCTCCATGAGCCTGTCGATACGTTCGTCGACTATATGATTGATCGCGGCACCCGAAGCAGCCGCGAGCCCTATACCCAACAGGCCAAATACAAATATTTCGAGCGGTACGGCCCCATCGGACGCGAGCAACATCCCCACCATCGCGGTAAACACGATCAGGAATACCACTTTGGGCTTGGTTATCTGGTAATACTGCGACCAGGCAGCTACGGTCAATGTGCTCATAATCAGGTTCTGAGTTAGGCTGCCGCTTTATACCGGCTTTCTTCAATTAAATCAATCAAATGCATCATATCAGAATTGGCGCCGGGAATTCAGGCTAATCAGCCGATCTGCGATAACTTCATCAGCTTTTTAATATCCTCCAATACCCGGTAGTGATCAATTTCGGCTGGATAATACATCATGTAATTTTGATCCGGATCGACCAGGTAAAGTCCGGCTGTCGATCCCACCGGCTCGATGCCCTTGACCTGAAACTGTGCCAGCAATGATTCCTGGCCCTCGCCCGCTATGACAACCAGGTTTGGGTAATCGGTTAGATAGCCCTTTAGATCACCGTCAATAGCATGGGTACTGATTAATACATTTTGTAATCTTGACGTATCGCGTCCCAGCAGAGTTCTGATCTGGCGCATGTAGTAAAGGTTTGACCGGCATTGCTCAGTGCAGGCCGCACGCGTGAATAACAGAAATGACCATTTTTTACCGAAGCCATTGTCATAGCGAACCCCCGTTACTGATTCGAGTACCGGCCATTGTAATTTTTTTACCGGTTGCACAAGGGTTCCGTAATTCCCACTTTCAGGGCGGATATCAAAAACGTATAAAGCCATCCAGCCACCAATAAAGGGCGATAAAAATACAGCGACCAGGGCTATAAATTTAACCCGATACCAGAATAAATTATTTTTTTTCATTTTCATTTCGTAAATTCAACACCAAAAATAATATCAGCGATATCGCGCCAAATGCGAACCATTGCCAGGCATAGGCCCGGCTTTTTTCAGGCTTGAGCCAGACTGGATTCCACTCGCGCACGTAATGTCCCGGCTGCTCCGGACCCAACCATAAAATCAGCGGCAGCAGGCGTCCATCAAATTTCTCCTGCATAGATTCGATATCGATAAATGGAACTAGCTGGGGCCAACTGTCCTGTAACGAGACCTGCCCCATACGAAACGGGTCCTCACCCGGTATACTGGCTATTCCCCTGACGATACCCGGCATAGCAGGTAACTCTATAGCCGGTAATCTCTCCCGGGAATTTCCCACCGTGATCCAGCCACGGTTAACCAGTACGATATCCTCACTGTCCGATAGCTCAAAAGGCGATAACACATGGTATCCGGCACGACCATGATACAACTGATTATCCACCAGAATGGTTCGACGCTGGTCATAATTTCCGTGCAATTCCAGTTTCCGGAACTCGATATCCGCTAGCGCCCGGCGAATATTCACTCGCACATAGTCGCCCCCAAGCCGGGTTTCAAATTTCTGCTCTATCGAATCCTTGTAAGCCGCCCGCTCCAGTTGCCAGAGTCCGAGGCTGAAAAAAAGTGTGCAACCGGCAATCGTAATCAACGTCACCAGCCAGCCTGGCCTGAACTCACGCCTGAAAATAATCATATCGCGATCTTCTTATCTATCGAGTAAAATGGTTTCAGGCTACTCCCGACAAGCTGATTCATAATTGGATATTAACTTTACCGATGATTATTAAAATCATAATTTTACTGTTACTCGCACTAATACTTATCAGCCTGGGTGCCGGAATGTTCAGTCTGATCAAAGATCGCGGGGAAACGAATCGTACCGTAAAATTCCTGACCATTCGAATAGTATTGTCGATCGCATTGTTCGTACTGCTGGTGGTATCCTTTCTAATGGGCTGGATACAACCCCACGGATTGGTACCCCCGGCCTCATAGCACCCCCGGGTACTCGTCATGGTAGCCAGGCATGGCCATATACTACTTCGTAGCTGGCAATGAATTTATCGCCTTTATAGCCCAATTGTCGATAAGATTGCTCCAGTCGTCTCAGTTTTGCAGGCGTCATTAAGCCCTTGCTTCGATTTTTCTCGGCGTTACCGGCGCCGGTATTTTTCAGGTCTTCGAAAATCTGGCGAAACTCAGGGTATTCAAGGCGGATGGTTTCCGCATCGACCACCGGTTGCGAAAATCCGGCGACCATCATAGCGTCGCCTATATCGTGCATATCGATAAATTGATGCACATGTGGATTTCGATCGATCTCAAGCCAGCTCTCACGCAGCTCTTTCAAAGTATCCGGCCCAAATGTAGTGAACATTAGCAGGCTGCCACTTCGACCGATGCGGGTAAACTCGCGGAAGGTTCCGCTGAGATCATCTACCCACTGCAATGCAAGATTCGAGAACAGCAAATCAAAACTGTCATCGGCAAAAGGCATGCTTTCCATATCTGCATTTACAATTCGTTTCTTTCGTAACAATCCATACCGCGACCGTGCTTGCCGAAGCATCGAATACGCCAGGTCCAGGCTAACAATTTTGCTTTTCGGGTAAGTCTTTTGCAGGCTGTTTAGAGCTTTTCCAGTACCGCAGCCGATATCGATCACAGTGGCAGGCTGAAGGCGAATATACTGCAACCGATCTAACAACCTGTTCAGCACTTCTTCTTCCAATATAGCCGCATGATCGTAGCTTTTAGCTGCACGTTCAAAAGATTTTTTTATTGATGACTTATCAAGCCTGGGTGGGTTAAGCAAATCCAAGAATAAAACCTGAGGTGTTTAAATATTGATTAATAGCGATACCAGTGGACCAGCCAACAGGTTGGTCCAGATACGATAAAAACGCCACTTGCGCCGCGACGGTGATAGATTCTACCTGAATCTAGGTCCTAAGCTTAGGGATTTCTTGGGCTAGCCCCGGTTGGCGCCAGTTAACATGCCTGCGAAGTAGATTGTATTCTGATAGAGTGCAGACAAACTATCTGAAAACTAATTGCTAGATATGGTGAATACCCCCCTCATAACTGTAATCGGATTAATTCTGTTTGCCTACCTGCTGGGCTCGATTTCTTCAGCCATTTTATTAAGCAAGCTGATGGGGTTTACCGATCCCAGGAGCGAAGGCTCTAAAAATCCCGGCGCCACTAACGTACTCCGAATTGCCGGTAAAAAAGCGGCTTTTTTCACCCTCGTCGGCGACTGCCTGAAAGGGTTGATTCCAGTGTTAATTGCTCACTGGCTTAGCGGTGATGCTATCGTCATCGCACTGACTGGATTCAGCGCCTTCCTGGGACATTGCTATCCGCTGTTCTTCGGCTTCAAAGGCGGCAAGGGCGTGGCGACAGCCATCGCCGTCTGCGTGGGCTACGACTGGTTGATCGGTGTTTTTATTATCGTAATCTGGCTTTTATTTGCGAAGGTTTTCAAGATTTCATCGCTGGCTGCGATTGTAGCCTTTGCGACGTTGCCAGTGCTGGTCTATTGGCAGAATGGGTCCTGGCCGACGACCGCTGTATTTGGGTTGATGTCGCTTATTTTGATCTGGCGTCACAAGGCTAATATTCAGAGGTTAATGCAGGGCACTGAGGCTTAGATCGAAACCTCACCCAAATCCTCCAACGACCACCGCGATAAAACGTCAAAAACATCTTCATCGTGTTCTCCGGCAAGCAAACGCAAGGCACCGGCGTAGGCAATCATCGCACCATTGTCGGTGCAGTACTCCGGTACCGGATAATAAACCCGCGCATCGCGCCCAGCGGCAAGCTTGTCAAGTGTCTCCCGCAAACAGCGATTTGCACCCACGCCCCCGGCGACCACCAGCCGCGAATAGCCTGTCGCGCTTAATGCCCGATCACATTTGATACTGAGGGTACTAACAACCGCCTGCTGAAAAGCAAATGCAATTTCGCCGCGCAGTTGTTGATCGAGCGGCTGGTGTTTTTCGACGGTATTTAATGCATAGGTCTTCAGTCCACTAAAACTGAAATCAAGCCCGGGCCGGTTAATCATCGGTCTGGGGAAGGTGAATCGTGACTCGCTAGTCTGATCGGCCAATTGCGCCAGTTCCGGACCGCCGGGATAAGGCAGACCGAGTAGTTTGGCGGTCTTGTCAAAGGCCTCGCCCACCGCATCATCGAGAGACTCGCCGAGGATACGATAGCTGCCAACCGCTCTTGCATCAACCAGCATGGTATGACCACCCGAGACCAGTAAGGCGACGAACGGAAATTCAGGCTTGTCCGAACCGAGCATTGGCGCCAGCAGGTGGCCTTCCATGTGATGTACTCCGAGCACTGGTTTTTCCAGCGACCAGGCCAGTCCTCGTGCCAGACTGGCGCCAACCATTAACGCACCCATTAACCCCGGCCCACGTGTATAGGCTATACCGTCGATGTCGTCGAAGGCTCCAAACTCATCTATCACTTCGCGGATTAAGGGTGCGGCCTTGACCACATGATCTCGTGAGGCCAGTTCGGGAACGACCCCGCCATATTCACGATGCTGTTCAATTTGAGAATAAAGTCGCTGCCACAACTGACCCGTATCGGTATCTATCAGGGCGATACCAGTTTCATCACAGGAACTTTCTATCCCTAAAACCTTCATTTGTACCCCGGTAATTGCCAAATTAATTGTGATTGGCAATTGATATTTTATATTGCCTCCTTATAATTGTCCGGCTCTAAAAGCAGCGCGGCAGATACCTGCGCCCGAAATCCACCAAACTGGACTAGTTTTAATATGCCATCAGTTAAAGTAAAGGACAACGAACCATTTGATTTCGCACTACGTCGATTCAAAAGGTCCTGTGAAAAAGCCGGCGTTCTCACCGAGACCCGTCGTCGCCAGCATTATGAAAAACCAACATCGGTACGCAAACGCAAATCAGCCGCAGCGGTCAAACGCAATTTCAAACGTATTTCCAAAGATTTCGGCACCCGCAGACGCCTGTACTAAAGGCCAGAGCAGTGATACCCAGTGTCTGACGCCACCCTCAAAATCAGGCTGCAATCTGATATGAAATCGTCGATGAAAAGCGGCGAGAAAGCCAGGCTGCTGGTAATTCGCACGATGTTAGCCGCCATTAAACAAATTGAGGTGGACGAAAGAATCGATCTGGACAATGATCGAATCATCGCGGTTCTCGACAAAATGACGAAGCAACGCCGTGAATCCATCGAACAATTTTCCAAGGCATCACGTGACGATCTGATCGCTATCGAAGAGTCAGAATTACTAATAATCAAGGAATACCTTCCCGAGGCCCTGTCAGAGACTGAAATCAATACCCTGGTTGAGCAATCAATCAACAGCACCGGCGCTTCTTCGATCAAAGATATGGGTAAGGTAATGGGCATGCTTAAACCTCAAATGCAGGGCAGAGCAGACATGAGCAAAGTAAGTCAACTGATCAAATCCAGACTCAGCTCAACCTGAGCATACTGGCTCATGGCCAACGTATTCCAGTTTCTGGAGGTGCAACGCACCGATCCCCCCAAAAAACCCGCAACTGAACGGGTCAGGGAATTCAACGAGATATACACCGATTTCAATCAACGCGACGCTGCCGATCAGTCCGCCCGTTGCATCGAATGCGGCAATCCATACTGTGAGTGGAAATGCCCGGTTCATAACTATATTCCCAACTGGCTCAAAATGGTTGCCGAGGGCAACCTCATCGAGGCAGTGGAAATGTCGCATAAGACCAACAGCTTGCCCGAGGTTTGTGGCCGCGTATGCCCGCAGGATCGGCTCTGTGAAGGCGCCTGTACGCTTAACACCGGCTTTGGCGCGGTGACCATCGGCTCGATCGAAAAATATATAACCGACACCGCGATCGCGCAGGGCTGGTCGCCCGATCTTTCGGCAGTGGTTGACAGCGGTAAGAAAGTCGCCGTGATTGGCGCCGGCCCCGCCGGTATAGGCTGTGCCGACGTACTCGCGCGTAACGGCGTTAAATCGGTGGTCTACGATCGCTACCCGGAAATTGGCGGATTACTCACCTTCGGCATTCCCTCTTTCAAGCTCGAAAAAGAAGTCGTGACGCGCCGGCGCACAATGTTTGAAAACATGGGGATAGAATTTTGCCTGAATACCGAGGTTGGTAAGGATATCGCTTTTGACCGGCTACTGGCGGATTACGATGCGGTATTTCTGGGCATGGGTACCTATACCTATATGAAAGGTGGTTTTCCGGGGGAAGACAAGGCCGGCGTATTTGAAGCCCTGCCCTACCTGGTCTCCAACATCCACGATGAAATCAAGTTTGGCGGCTCGGATGTTCCCGAGTTTATAAACTTTTCGGGTAAAAAGGTGGTCGTACTCGGCGGCGGCGACACTGCGATGGATTGCAATCGTACCGCTATTCGGCAACAGGCGAGCAGCGTTACCTGCGCCTATAGACGCGATGAAGCGAATATGCCCGGTTCGAAACGTGAAGTCGCCAATTCAAAAGAAGAAGGTATCGAATTCCTGTTTAACCGGCAACCGCTAGAAATCGTTGGTGACTCCAGCGTAAAGGGCGTTAAACTGGTATCGACGAAGCTCGGTGAGGCCGATCAACAGGGGCGCCGCCGACCCGTGGTCATCCCCGGCTCTGAAGAGATTCTGGCAGCCGACGTCGTTGTCATTGCGTTTGGTTTTCGTCCCGATCCGGCAGACTGGTTTTCAGAATTTGAGATCGACATCGATGAATCAGGCAGAGTTACCGCTCCGGAGCTGAATAATTATCCGTTCCAGACTTCGAATCCGAAAATATTTGCCGGCGGTGATATGGTGCGCGGATCAGACCTGGTAGTAACTGCCATATACGAGGGCCGAAAAGCCGCCGAGGGTATTCTGGATTACCTGGACGTTTAGAATTACAGGCAGTGGCAGAGTCGGCATGCGTCCTTTAGTAGTCATAACCACTGTTGCGCAGGAGTGATAGTAAATTGAGTTTTCCCGTATTAAAAAATGATCGTTTAATCAAGGCCCTGCTGCGCCAGCCGACCGATACCACACCGGTTTGGATCATGCGCCAGGCGGGGCGCTACTTACCCGAGTATCGCGAGACGCGAAAAGGCGCGGGCGGGTTTCTTGATCTGTGTAAAAACAAGGAGCTTGCCTGTGAAGTCACGCTTCAGCCATTGCGTCGCTTCAATCTTGACGCGGCCATCCTGTTTTCAGATATTTTGACCATTCCAGACGCGATGGGGCTGGGTCTGTATTTTAGCGAAGGCGAGGGTCCAAAGTTTGAACGGCCGGTACGTAGCGAAGCCGATGTAAACAAGTTGTTCGTACCCGACCCGGCTGATAAGTTAGCTTATGTGACCGATGCTATCAGCCTGATTAGAACCGAGCTCGACGGTGCCGTACCGCTTATCGGCTTTAGCGGCAGTCCCTGGACACTTTCTACCTATATGGTCGAGGGTAGTAGCTCGAAGGACTATCGCCACGTCAAGGGAATGATGTATGAAAATCCGGCAGCCATGCACCGTTTACTGGATACACTCGCTCAATCTGTTACCGCGTATCTGAATGCCCAAATTGAAGCGGGTGCCCAGGTGGTAATGATTTTTGATACCTGGGGAGGCGTGTTAACCCCGCAAACTTATCGTAGTTTTTCACTCGACTACATGCAGCTAATCGTGTCGAGGTTAAATCGGCGGCATGACGGTCAAACCATACCGGTAATCCTGTTTACCAAGGGTGGCGGGCAATGGATAGAAGCCACCGCGGATAGCGGTTGCGATGCCATCGGGCTGGACTGGACTATTGATATTGATGATGCAAGGCGACGAGTCGGAGAAAAAGTGGCATTGCAGGGTAATCTCGACCCATGCATTTTATATGCTTCGCCCGATGTCATTCGAGAGGCAGTGCGGGATGTGATAACAAAATATGGCGTCGGCCCCGGCCATGTTTTCAACCTCGGCCATGGCATTCATCCAACCATAGACCCGGACCGACTCGCCGTGTTGATTGACGCCGTGCATGAATTTGGTACCGAAATACGCCTGCCAGCCGCCTGACCTGGTGAATCCGTAACCGCACTCGATACCCGAGGCTAGAAAATATCCTCTACTATCTCTTCCTGGTTTTCAGGCTGATCTTGAACAGACTCATACACCGGACTGTCGCTCGTTCCGGCTACATACTTTTCTTGCGGCGCATGTTCGACTCGAAACACTTCGAAGCGGCTGTTAACCGTGTCCTCTCCCACGCGCTTGCCGGTTATCGAATCGATTCGGATCGTAACCAGTCCATCCGGCTGCTCTTCGAGGTTTTCGGGTCGACCCTCAAGCGCGACTTTCATATAACGAAGCCACATGGGTAAAGCCGCACGCCCGCCAAACTCCCTGTTTCCGAGCGTTTGATAATTATCAAATCCAACCCAGGCCGTGGTCACAACCTGGTCGTTATAACCACTAAACCAGGCATCGATTTGATCATTGGTAGTCCCGGTTTTACCGGCGATATCGTGGCGGCCCAGGGCCTTCGCCCGTACAGCCGTACCACGAGTGACAACCTCGCGCATCATAGAACGCATGATATAGGCGTTTTGCGCCGAGATAACCCGCGGTGCATATAAAATGGAGCTATCTTCCTCGACTATCACCAGGGCTTCCTCGTCGCTCGCTTTTGCCTCGACCTCGGCCTGCAGTTCCAGGTTTTCGAGAGATTCGAGCTCACAATCCTGACAAACACTCAGTGGCTCGTGTTGAAATATGACTTCACCCCTGCCTGATTCGACCCGACTAATAATATATGGCGTCACCAGGTACCCGCCATTCGAAAATACCGCGTAAGCACGCACGATTTCCAGTGGTGAAAATGCACCGCTACCCAGCGCCAACGATAAATCGTAAGGCATGTTTTCGCGCTTGAAGCCAAACCGCTCGGCGTAGCGTGTTGCATGGCGCAAACCAATCGACTGCAATATCCGGATCGATACCAGGTTGCGTGATTTTACCAGTCCTTCGCGCAAGCGCGTCGGTCCGTAAAATTTACCCGAATAATTTTCCGGTCGCCAGGTCGCTTCCAGTGAATCATCATCAAATACAACGGGCGCATCATTGATAATACTGGCCGCGGTGAAATCCTTCTCCAGAGCCGCCGAATATATAAACGGCTTGAAATTTGAGCCGGGTTGACGCCGCGCCTGGGTGACCCGGTTAAACTTGCTTTTAAAATAATCGAAACCGCCGACTAATGCCTGAATTGCACCATCGGATGAATCCAGCGACACCAGCCCCCCTTCCAACCGTGGGATGTCGGCCAGCAACCATTGCCCGTCACGCTGCTCCAGCCAGATTACATCGCCTATCGACAGCACATCCGCGACCGTCTTCGGCGCCTCACCCTGCCTGTCTACCTCCAGGTAAGGTCTGGCCCACTCGACGCCGCCCCTGAAACCTAACTCAATTTTTTCATAGTTCGAAATTAATACCGTTGCCGAACTCTCGGACCCGGCTTCGGTACTCTCAGCTACAATTTCAGCGGCTCCATTTTCGTCCTGCGGATGTAGATTAATCGCAACAACCACACCTTTGCGTAATTCACCAATTCGCGCATCAACAACCATATCTTCATCAAACGGGTCTTCAATCACTTCTTCCATATTAATAGTTTCAATCGGGCCCCTGTAACCATGCCGGCGGTCGTAATCCAGGAGCGTACGACGCAGGGCCTGGTTGGCTACATTCTGAAGATTGCCATCGATGCTGGTATACACGTTCATGCCGGCCTTATACACCTCGTCACCGTACTGCTCGAACAGCTCGGCACGAACCATTTCAGCGACATAATTAGCGTCGGCTATGGTATCGGCGACATGTAACTCTGCGGTGACAGGCTCGGTCAAAGCCACCTGGTACTCATCATCAGTAATATAATTCAATATCCTCATGCGATTGAGAATGTGATCACGTCGGGATAAAGCGCGTTCAGGATTGCGTATGGGATTGTATTTGGATGGCGCCTTGGGCAGACCGGCTATCATAGCGGCCTGGGCAAGGCTAAGGTCGCGTAGGGACTTATTGTAATATACCTGCGAGGCCGCAACGATGCCGTACGCCCGGTGACCCAGGAAAATTTTATTGAGATACAGCTCAAGGATTATCTCCTTACTCAACTCGGATTCAATTTTCAACGCCAGCAGGATCTCATTTAGCTTACGCGTATAGGTTTTCTCCGAGCTGAGGAAAAAGTTTCGCGCCACCTGCATCGTGATGGTACTGCCTCCCCTGGTTTTCTTGCCTGTGGCCACGAGTTCATAGGCGGCCGCGGCCAGGGCGAGGGGGTCGACACCCATATGATTCCAGTACTGATCGTCTTCCGCGGCAATGAAAGCGGCTATGACATGATCAGGAATCTTCTCAAATTTTACCGGAATTCGTCGGTGTTCACCGAATTCGGCAAGCAAAATCTCATTCTTGTCATATATTCTTAAGGGTACCTGGAGTTGAGCGTCCTCGAGATGATCAATAGAGGGCAGTTCAGGCACTAAAAAAGCATAGATGTAGAACGCACCTGCGAAAAGCACCATAAAACCTGTTGCAAACAGCCAGGAAAGTATTTTTACTAGCTTTATCATCAGCTTAGGCTATATATATGATCAAACATATGAAATGTATCGACAATAACAAATTCTTTTACTAGACTTTGGAATCGGGTGATTAGAATAATACCGCATTTTATATACTTACAGTTAGATCTTAATGTGATTTGTAAAATAAGGTCTTCGAACTTAGGCGCATACAACATAGGCACATAACTGAGGACACCTGTTTGTTTTTATCTCGAAAAAAACCACCGCTCATTGGAATAGACATTAGCTCTACATCAGTGAAGCTAATGGAACTGAGTAAAACCGGATCCAGCTATCGCATCGAAGGTATCGGCGTAGAGCCGCTTCCCGCAAATGCTGTCGTCGAAAAAAATGTTGCCGAACTTGAATTGGTAGGCGAGAGTGTAAAGCGTGCACTCAACAAGTCAAAAATTAAATTGAAAAATGTGGCGATTGCGGTCGCCGGCTCTTCGGTCATCACTAAAAAAATCACCATGCCCGCTACTTTGTCCGAGGATGAAATGGTGGGACAGATTGAGCTCGAAGCGGATCAGTACATTCCTTATCCCCTCGAAGAAGTAAATCTCGATTTTCAAATAATAGGCCCAACCGAAGACAATCCAGAGACTGTCGATGTATTGCTCGCCGCCTGTCGGAGTGAAAACGTCGAAGACCGCGTTTCCGCGATAGAATTCGCAGGACTAACGGCGAAGATTGTCGACATAGAAGCCTATACGGTGGAAACAGTCTTTTCGGTGATGGCCTCGCAGATGCCGGACGAGGGCATGGATAAAACCATCGCTATCGTCGATATAGGCGCCACCATGACCAACCTCAGCGTCATTCAAAATCATGATTTAATTTATACCCGTGAGCAAAATTTCGGCGGCAAACAGCTCACCGAAGAAATTATGCGCCGCTACGGCCTGTCATACGATGAGGCTGGCCTCGCTAAACGCCAGGGTGGTTTGCCGGATAATTACGAACCCGAAGTACTCGACCCTTTTAAGGAAACCGTGGCGCAACAGGTGAGTCGATTCTTGCAATTCTTTTACTCCGCGGGCGGATCGGACGGCGATATCGACCATTTGGTCCTGGCTGGCGGAACCGCCTGCTTGCCCAATCTCGCAGAACTTACCGAGTCGCATATCGGTGTACCAACTACGATTGCCAATCCTTTCCACGACATGTCGTCCTCTAGCCGGGTAAACAAGGCAAACCTGGAGGCCGACGCACCTTCGTTTCTAATAGCTGCCGGATTAGCGATCCGGGGGGCTGAATACTCATGACCAGAATTAACCTGCTTCCCTGGCGCGAGGAAAAACGCCAGGATCAGAATAAGGAATTCGGTGTACTTGCCGGACTAGTGGTAGCGCTGGCCATTGGCGTAGTCGGCCTGATGTATATTCAAATGGCCTCAAAAATCGACTACCAGCTCGATCGCAACCGATTTATGACCAACGAGATTGCTACACTGGATAGGGAAATTGCCGAAATCAGGGATTTAAAAAAAGTTCGGCGAAGTTTGCTGGAACGCATGGAAGTTATCCAGTCTTTACAGACTAGCCGCCCCTCGATCGTACACTTGTTTACCGAAATTGTAAGCACTGTACCGAACGGGGTTTATCTCGAGACCTTAACCCAGGTTGGTGAAAACTTGAGGTTAGACGGTGAAGCTGAATCAAATGCGCGGGTATCCACCTATATGCGGAACCTGAGCGATTCGCTGTGGCTTAAAGATCCCAATTTAACCGTAATAGAGATCGAAGATAAGAAAGTTAAGCGAGTTAGCGCCTTCACTCTTACCGTAAAGCAAACATCACCTAAAGCAACCAATACCGGTGAAGATGGATTTCAACAGTGAATTTTGAAGACGTAAAACACCACCTCGAACCTGAAAATATCGGTAACGCGCCATTTTCAATCAAGATTGGGCTGGTCTCCTTCCTTTTTGTGGCGATTGTTGGCGCTGGGTTCTATTTTAATACCCTGGTACAGCTTGAAGTCCTCGCAAAACACGAAAATACGGAGTTTGAGTTAAAGGAAGAATTTAAAGTAAAAGCTGCCCAATCCGCCAAACTTGAATTATACAAGGAGCAGCTTGCAGAGATGGAGGTATCCTTTGGAGCACTGTTACGCCAGCTTCCGGAAAAGACAGAAGTGGAATCCTTACTGATTGACGTTTCCCAAACCGGTCTCGCGAGCGGGCTCGAGGTAAAAACATTTAGACCCAGCGCCGAGCAAAAGAAAGGGTTTTACGCGGAACTTCCGATTTCCCTTGAGGTACTCGGCTCCTTCCACCAGCTTGCAACCTTTGTAAGTGGAATCGCGGCATTGCCCAGAATCGTCACCATTAGCGACCTGTCACTGGTACCCTTTAAAGAAAAAGGCGGCACAACCGCTAAATTAAAGATGTCTGCTACCGCCAAAACCTATCGTTACCTCCAGGAAAACGAGCAATGATGCGGCGCATACCCATGCTAGGACGAATGTTATTAGCACTGTCGCTAACCGGCATGCTCGCTGCCTGTAACGATGGCACCAGTGATCTTGCCAATTTTGTTCAGGAAATTAAAAGTCAGCCTCCGGGTCGAATCGAGCCCATTCCGGAATTTCAACCTTATCAGAATTTTGAATACACATCGCAGGACCTGCGAGACCCATTCAGACTGGTTGACTTTCGGCGACCCGAGGAGAATCCTGAGGAAATAGGGAACATTGCCAGTGGTCCCAAACCAATAATCGACCGACCGCGCGAACCCCTGGAAGATTTTCCGCTGGATACCTTACGCCTGAAAGGCACACTGACCAAAGATGACACCATATGGGGTTTGATATTTGCCCCGGACAACACCATACACCGTGTACTCGAAGGCCACTACATGGGCCAAAACCACGGACGCATCACTGCGGTTACCGACGAAAAGATCGAGTTGACCGAAATTGTCCCGGACGGGCTGGGTAATTATATCGAACGTTCTTCAGCCATAGCGCTGATTGAATAGCGAGAGGAAACAGCAATGAACACGCTCAAAGCAAAATATTTGATAACAAGACTTTTCAAGGTCTCGCTAGCCGGATTCTGCCTCCTCGGGCTTGGTCTTAACAATGTTATCGCCAGGGAATTGATCGGACTCGATTACTCGGTATTAACCGGTAACACCGTACAGATAGTTTTTACTTTCGATCAACCTCCAGTCGAACCGCGTACATTCACCATAGATGAGCCCGCGCGTATCGCTCTCGATTTTGCCGACACCGTTAATAGCCTCAAACAAAGGAATTTCCAGATTGGTATCGGCAACATGCAAAGCATCATCTCGGCTGCCGCGAATGGGCGTACCCGGGTTGTCCTGAATCTTTCCAGGTCAACGGAGTACAAGACCAGTATAAAGGGTCACCAACTGACGCTTACGCTGGGCGAATCGGAAAAGCCGGTAGCCGTTGTTGCTAAGACCGACTCCACGATCAGTCCCTCCTCGCAGACCGGGCAAAATTTTGGTATCGCCAAAAGCATTAGCAAAATAGACTTTAAGCGCGGTAAAAACGGTGAAGGCCGTATTCTGATTTACATGACCAGCAACAATATAAGCACCGACGTTTGGCGTGAAAATAACGTTGTTAATATCGAATTGATCGGCGCTCAGTTACCAGACGAATTGCAGCGGCGCATGGATGTCGGTGATTTTGCCACGCCCATTGGTTACATTGATACCATCCAGGATGGCGCCAATATCAAGATGACCATATCTACAAACACGGAATTCGAGCATCTGTCATACCAGGCCGACAAGATTTACACCATAGAAATAGCACCCATTACCAAAGAAGAAGAAGCGAAAATCAAGAAGAAAAAATTTGGCTTCACGGGCGAGCGCCTGTCGCTTAATTTCCAGGATATAGAGGTTCGTTCGGTATTACAGTTACTCGCCGATTTCACCGGCCTCAACCTCGTAGTGAGTGATTCGGTCACTGGAAATTTAACCCTGCGTCTGAAAAACGTGCCCTGGGATCAGGCCATGGATATCATATTAAAAACCAAGGGCCTCGCCCAACGTCGTTCCGGAAACGTTATTCTAATCGCGCCTACGGATGAGATCGCCGCCCGCGAGAAACTTGAACTTGAGTCCCGCAAGCAGGTCGAGGAACTCGAAACCCTACGCACCGTATTTATCAAGATCAACTATGCCAAGGCCGCAGAAATGGCTAACTTGTTGAACCAGAAGGATAATGCCATTCTGTCGGCTCGTGGATCGGCTAGTGTCGATGTGAGAACCAATACCCTGCTGGTTAAGGACACCAGTGCCAGCCTGGCAAGCGTGCGCCAGGTGCTGCTCGAGCTCGATATTCCGATACGCCAGGTGTTAATCGAATCACGGGTGGTTATCGCCCAGGACGACTTCAGTAAAGAGCTAGGGGTACGCTTCGGTATAGTCAGCAATTCATTTAAGAATGGCAATACCGGGGCCACTGGTGACGGTGCGACAACTGCAGGCAACCTGGATGGTATCGTCGAATTAGCTAACGGGGATCCATTGAACGTTCTCAACGGCTTGAACGTGAACCTCCCGGTACAAAACCCGGCGGGTTCTTTTGCCCTGGCACTTGCCAAGCTGCCGCTTGGCACCTTACTGGAAATGGAACTTTCGGCCGCACAGGTAGAAGGCCGTGGTGAAGTCATTTCCAGCCCGCGGGTTATCACCGCTGATTCGCATACAGCGACCATTTCACAGGGTGTAGAAGTTCCCTACCTGGAATTGAGCGATGGTGATGCAACCCTGAAATTCAGAGACGCTGTACTATCTCTCGAGGTTACACCACAGATAACCCCCGATGACCGGGTCATTATGGATCTCGATGTGCATAAGGATAATGTAGGTGAAACCGTATCATTTGGCGCCGGTTTGTCCGCACCCAGTATCGATACCCGCCAAGTCCAGTCACAGTTACTGGTCGACAATGGTCAAACCGTGGTACTCGGCGGTATTTACGAAACAGTTGCGTCGAATCAGGTGACCCGGGTGCCATTCTTTAGTGATCTGCCCTTGCTTGGTTTTTTATTCAGAACGACCAAGACCCAGGATGATCGCTCGGAACTGCTTATATTTGTGACGCCGAAGATATTGAAAGACGGAGAACTTGACCTAGAAATCTGATCCAGCCGTCTAATACATTCCCGATACAAGGGCAGTCGAATGACTGCCCTTTTTTATGACCCATCAAATTTACTCCAGGTTTACAGGCGCCCTTATCCGATTCAGGCAAATTCCCGGTCAGTATTTCGATTTTTCGCCCGGCAGATTCGATAAATATAATAAAAAATAGATTAGCCCTCTAATGCATCGGAGCTGTTTCTAGTATGATTAATCCATGAGTAGGCAAAACATCATCCTGATCGGGCCCATGGGGTCGGGTAAATCTACTATCGGTCATATAATAGCGAAAAAACTGGGTCGTGATTTTCGGGACAGTGACCATTTCATCGAAGAAAGAACCGGTGTCGACATCGCTCGTATTTTCGATGTCGAAGGCGAGACAGGATTTCGCGATCGCGAATCGAAGGCGCTAAAAGATTTGCTCGGTCAAAATGACCAGGTTATCGCTACCGGGGGAGGCTCGGTATTGCGCAAGGAAAATCAGGCCCTGCTGCGATCGAGGGGTTATATAGTTTTCCTCGACACATCGGTTAATCAACAATTACAGCGTCTACACAGGGATAAAAAAAGACCTTTGCTGCAAACCGAAAATCCCCGCTTGCAACTCGAGTCGCTGTTCAAAGCGCGCCATCCCATTTACCTGGATCTTGCCGACCTGGCGGTCAAAACAGATCGCAAATTGGCACGTAAACTGGCGTCTGATATTATCGGTCAACTCCCGCAACATCTTTTATAGGACAAGTTTTTCCCATGACAGTATCGCACACGGTTAGCGTCGATCTCGGCGAACGAAGTTATCCAATTTATATTGGCTCGGGTTTGTTGCACGAACCCGAATTTCTGGTCAATCACATTCCCGGAAATTCGGCACTTATTGTTACCAATACCGTGGTAGCACCGCTTTACCTGGAAGCTGTCGAACAGGCCCTGCGGGCGCATGATATACGCCACGATAGTCTGATTCTCGAAGATGGCGAGCAGTACAAGACGGTCGCGACCGCAGAAAAGATCATCAATTGCCTGTTGCAAAACCGGCACGACCGGCAGACTAGTCTAATCGCCCTGGGCGGTGGTGTGATCGGTGATATCACCGGTTTCGCGGCCGCTATTTATCAACGCGGCGTACATTTTATCCAGATTCCAACCACCCTGTTATCCCAGGTCGATTCATCCGTCGGCGGCAAGACCGGGGTCAATCATCCGCTTGGCAAGAATATGATTGGTGCTTTCCACCAGCCGCAATGCGTTATCGCCGATACCGACACGCTTGATACCCTGCCCACCCGTGAGCTCAGCGCCGGCCTCGCCGAGGTGATCAAGTATGGACTGATTCACGATGCCGATTTTTTCGACTGGCTGGAGCAGAACATTGAACTATTGAAGAACAGGGACTACGCGGCACTGTGCCAGGCAATACTGGTTTCCTGTAACATCAAAGCCGAGGTTGTTTCACTCGACGAACGCGAATCCGGTATCCGCGCCATATTGAACCTGGGTCATACCTTTGGGCACGCAATCGAAGCGACGATGGGATACGGCAACTGGTTACACGGTGAGGCGGTCGCAACCGGCATGGTTATGGCAGCCGACTTGTCGCAACGCCAGCAATGGATCGACCGTACTGTCAAACTGCGTACGATTAGTTTACTCGAACAGGCAAACCTGCCGGTCAGGTCACCACCCGAAATGAGTGTCGATGATTACATGCAGGCGATGGTGATCGACAAGAAAACTGTTAACGGTACTATCAAGCTGGTTTTACTGAAAAAACTGGGTGAAGCAGTTATAAGCTCTGACTACGATCCCGCTTTACTCGAGAAGACCCTGCTAGAAGCCTGATTTCTGATTCTGGAATATTAATTGGTACGACTGCCCCCTCACCCCTGCCCTCTCCCCATCGGGGCGAGGGGGAAAAGCTGGATGGGTGTAACCCATCAAAAACAATCAGCTCCGCCTAAAACATTGAACAGGTTCTATCGAGACAGGTATAATATCCGGCCTTTTTCCCGTGAGTCTATCGAACCGGGGGAATCGGCATACTTGAAATGATCTTCACGCCTTCCAAGCTAGCGCAACCAGGGTTATTTCATCGCAGATCCCGGTACCAACGATGAATACTAAACTTAAAGGCCTCTATCACCCCAGCTTCGAGAAAGATAGCTGTGGTTTCGGGCTTATTGCCAATATCGACGACAAGCCCAGCCATTGGCTGATTGAAACTTCGATAGCCGCCCTCGCCCGTCTCACCCACAGGGGCGCGGTCGCGGCAGATGGCAAATCGGGCGATGGCTGCGGCCTGCTATTGAAAAAGCCGAACTCGTTTCTACGCGGCAAGGCGGCCGAGCTCGGCTTCGATTGCGCCGCGCAATACGCCGTCGCATTTTTGTTTATTTCCCCGCACGCGGGTGAAACCGAAATATCGCAGGCAATTATCGAACAGAAAATTGCCGACCAGGGCCTGGTTTTCGCCGGCTGGCGGGAGGTCCCAACCGATTCTTCAGCCTGCGGCGAGGAAGCCTTAAGTTCATTGCCCGCGATTTACCATGCCTACATCAACGCGCCCGATGAGATTAATAACGCTGAATTCGAGCGCTCGCTTTATCTCGCGAGGAGAGCAATCGGCCATGCGCACGAAGCACTCGAAAACACCCGCATCAACGACTACTACTATATTTCAAGCATGTCGTCGAACGTGCTCTCTTACAAGGGTTTAATCATGCCGGCAAACTTGCCGGTGTTCTACGAGGACCTCAACGACGAGACGATGGAAAGTGCTATCTGTGTTTTTCATCAACGATTTTCGACCAATACCTGGCCACAGTGGAAACTAGCGCAACCGTTTCGCTATCTCGCCCACAACGGCGAAATCAATACCATACAGGGCAACCGAAACTGGGCCAACGCCAGAGCATATAAGTTTAAATCGAAATTACTGCCCGACGTCGAAGCGATTAAACCGCTGGTTAATATGTCCGGTTCGGACTCCAGTTCGATGGATAATATGCTCGATTTTTTATTGACCGGCGGCATGGACGTATTTCGGGCAATGCGACTGCTGGTGCCGCCCGCCTGGCAAAATGTCGATCATATGGACTCGGCACTCAGCGCTTTTTACGAATATAACTCGATGCACATGGAGCCCTGGGACGGGCCCGCCGGTATCGTCCTGACCGAGGGCCGTTACGCCTGCTGCGTAATGGATCGCAATGGCCTGCGGCCGGCCCGGTGGGTAATGACCAAGGACCGACATATCACCCTGGGTTCAGAGATCGGCATCTGGGATTACGCGCCCGAGGATGTTATTGCGAAGGGACGCTTAAAGCCGGGTGAAATGATCGCGGTGGATACCGAGACCAGCAAGTTATTGCTTTCCGATGACATCGACAAGATGCTGCAGGATAGACACCCCTATGAAATGTGGTTACGGGAAAGGCTTAACCGCTTAAGCGCAAATCCGGTCAACTCACCATTTTCAGCACTGGCGATGGACCGGGAAACCTTAACCCGCCTGGAAAAACAATTTCAGGTCAGCTTCGAAGAGCGTGACCAGATATTAAAACCACTGGCACAGGATTCACAGGAAGCAACCGGATCGATGGGCGACGATACACCATTGCCGGTTTTGTCCCGGCATCGACGCTCACTATACGACAGCTTCAGGCAGCAATTCGCCCAGGTTACCAATCCGCCGATCGACCCGTTACGTGAAAAAATCGTCATGTCACTGGAAACCTGCTTCGGCCGCGAGCACAACCTGTTTAACGAAAAAGCCGAACACGCCGACCGTTTAATCGTGAGTTCGCCCATTCTGTCGGAACAGAAGTATGTCGATCTACTCGCCTGGCATGATAAGGGTTTCCCCAACGACAGGCTTTCTCTCGGTTACGACCCGGAACAAACCAGTCTCGAAGAGGCGATTAACGATCTTGCCGACCAGGCCGAACGCGCCTCTCGCCGCGGCATCGTCATTCTCATACTAAGCGACAAGGATATCCCGCAACAGCAGCTTCCTATCCATGCCGCGCTCGCCACCGGCGCGGTGCATCGTCGACTGTGTTATACCGGTGGTCGATGCGACACCAACATCGTTATCGAGACAGGCACTGCCCGGGACGCGCATCACATGGCCGTTTTACTCGGTTACGGCGCCACCGCGATTTATCCCTTCCTCGCCTACGCCAGTATCGTCGGCATGACTCGTAGCGGTGAACTATCTGACCTGCAGTGCCCGAACACCGGCTCTAATTACCGCCGCGGCATTAACAAGGGTCTGTACAAAATTATTTCGAAGATGGGTATATCGACGATCACGAGTTACCGCGGCGCACAGTTATTCGAGATCGTTGGCCTTCACCACCAGGTCGTGGACCTCTGTTTTGCCGGCACTACCTGTCGTATCGATGGTATCAATTTTGACAACATCGAAAATGAACAAAAACAGGTCAACAAAATTGCCTGGAATCCGCGCAAGGGCATAGATCAGGGCGGATTACTCAAGTACATCCACGACGGTGAATATCACGCTTACAATCCGGATGTCGTCACTACCCTGCAACAGGCGGTTAATAGCGGATCCTATCAGGACTGGAAGCTGTACTCGGATATTGTCAACAACCGACCGGCGACCGCATTGCGCGATTTATTACGATTGAAACCGCAGCAGGCCTGCGCCATCGACACCGTTGAACCGGCAGATGAAATTCTGAAGCGCTTTGATTCGGCGGGTATGTCGCTAGGCGCCTTATCACCCGAAGCCCACGAAACCCTGGCACTGGCGATGAATGCGATCGGTGGACGTTCAAATTCCGGCGAAGGTGGCGAAGACCCGGCCCGTTTCGGCACCGACCGGGTATCGAAGATTAAGCAAATTGCCTCCGGCCGATTCGGTGTCACGCCCCACTACCTGGTGAATGCCGAGGTGTTACAAATCAAGATCGCCCAGGGCGCTAAACCAGGCGAAGGTGGTCAATTACCTGGCAACAAGGTCAACGCGTTAATCGCCAGGTTGAGGAATTCAGAACCAGGGATAACCTTAATTTCGCCACCACCCCACCATGATATTTACTCGATCGAAGATCTGGCTCAACTGATCTTTGATCTCAAGCAGGTGAATCCACAGGCCCTGGTCTCGGTTAAGCTGGTTGCGGAGGCGGGCGTCGGCACCATCGCTGCCGGTGTAGCCAAGGCCTATGCCGACCTCATCACCATCGCCGGTTATGACGGCGGCACCGGGGCGAGCCCATTGACCTCGGTTAAATATGCCGGTTCGCCCTGGGAACTGGGGCTTACCGAAACCCATCAGGTACTGCGCGCCAACGGCCTGCGTGAAAAAGTCCGTATTCAGACCGATGGCGGCCTCAAGACCGGTCTCGATGTGGTCAAGGCTGCGATTCTCGGCGCCGAGAGTTTCGGCTTTGGTACCGGCCCGATGGTCGCGATGGGCTGCAAATACCTGCGCATCTGCCATCTCAACAACTGCGCCACCGGTATCGCCACGCAAAACGCGATACTTCGGGATTTACATTTCACCGGCACTGCCGAAAAAGTGAAAAACTACTTTCGCTTTGTTGCCGAGGAGGTTCGCGAAATTCTGGCCTCGCTTGGCATCAGCAAGCTCGAAGACCTGATTGGTAGAACCGATCTGCTCGAAGCTGTCGAGGGTAATACTCCCGGCCAGAAGAACTTGAATCTCGAACCAATTCTGAATGACGGCGGACTGGCGGCTGAATTACCGCAGTATTGCACGCATGATCGCAATGAACCCTTTGACAAGGGTGAGTTGGCCGAACAAATGGTGGCCGACTGCATGCCGGCGATCAAAGACTGCAGTGGTGGAGAGTTTATCTACCCGATAAAAAATATACATCGATCTATCGGCGCGAGGTTGTCCGGTGAAATCGCCCGCTTACACGGCAACCACGGCATGGACGACAACCCGATTACATTGCACCTGACCGGAACCGCGGGCCAGAGTTTTGGCGTCTGGAATGCCGGCGGCCTCAACATGAACCTTGAGGGTGATGCCAACGACTATGTCTGTAAGGGCATGGCCGGCGGTAAGGTGGTAATCAGGCCGCCCGCGAATAGCCACTTCAAATCGCAGGACTCGACCATAATCGGCAACACCTGCCTCTACGGTGCTACCGGCGGCAAGTTACTCGCAGCCGGTCTCGCCGGTGAACGCTTTGCGGTACGAAACTCCGGCGCAAACGCGATAGTCGAGGGCATCGGCGATCATGGTTGCGAATACATGACTGGTGGTATCGTCACCATACTGGGCAATACCGGGGTTAACTTCGGCGCCGGCATGACAGGCGGTATCGCCTACGTACTCGATCTTGACCGCAGTTTCATCGACCGCATCAATAACGAGTTAATCGATATACATCGCATTATCGATGGCAGCATGGAAAGCCACCGGGTTTACCTGACCGCGGCGATACAGGAATTCGTCGATGAAACCGACAGCGAATGGGGGCAATATATCCTCGAGAACTTCAGCCATTTCAAACGCAAGATCTGGATGGTTAAACCCAAGGCCGCTGAATTTGATTCACTGCTGGAAACACTGCAAAGCAATGCCGCCTAGGCCCGCATTGTTAGCTGTTTAGCACTATCCCATGGCCGGCAGAATTCCGCGTGCTTTCATCGATGATCTCCTCAATCGAATCGACATAATAGAGGTCATCGATTCGCGTGTTCCGCTGAAAAAGAAAGGCAAGGATTTCTGGGCCTGCTGCCCTTTCCACAATGAAAAAACTTCTTCGTTTTCGGTCAGCCAGAATAAACAGTTTTATCATTGCTTTGGCTGCCAGCAAAACGGTAACGCGATTAGTTTCCTGATGGACTACGACCACATGGAGTATGTCGAAGCGATCGAGTCGCTGGCCGCAATGCTCGGGCTGGATATCCCCTACGAAAAAGGACAGGCGCCACCCGCGCCGGCTAAGGGCTCAGATTCTATATACACTACCCTGCAGCAATGTACCGAATACTACCTGCAAGCGCTCAAACAACATCCCGAGGCGATCGAATACCTCAAGCAACGCGGTATTAGCGGAGAGACGGCAAAAGACTTTGCTATCGGTTACGCACCGCCGGGCTGGAGTAATCTCAGCGGTGAGCGCAAGCCGCTAACCGAAGCCGGCATGCTGATCGAAAAGGATAACGGCCAGAGTTACGATCGATTCCGTCATCGCATCATGTTTCCAATCCGAGACCAGCGCGGGCGTAACATCGCTTTCGGGGGCCGTGTTATTGTCGCGGAGGACAATCCCAAGTACCTGAATTCGCCCGAGTCGCCGGTTTTCCATAAAGGCAGCGAAATCTACGGTCTCTACGAACTGAAGAAGGCAGTCCAGCAGATCGACCAGATCTTTATCACCGAGGGCTACATGGATGTTATCGCCCTCGCCGAACACGGTATCAAGACCGCAGTCGCCACACTCGGCACCGCGATTAACAACGATCAAATCGAGAAACTTTTTCGAAGCTGTAAAAACCTGGTATTTTGCTTTGATGGCGACAGTGCCGGCAGGAAAGCCGCCTGGCGTTCTCTGGAACAATGCTTGCCCTCCCTCAAAGAGGGACGCCTGGCGCGGTTTTTGTTTTTGCCCGACGGCCAGGACCCCGATAGCTTTATTCGCGAACACGGTAAGGAGTATTTTCAAGAGCAGGTAGAGAGTGCCGCGACATTGACCGGATTCCTGTTTGCGACCCTGTTGTCGGAGTGCAATGTCAAGTCCCTGGAGGGGAAATCCCAGTTTCTGGACCGCCTTCGCCCCTACTATATGCAGATACCCCTACAGAGCCTGAAGGACCAGATCCTGGGTGAAGTTGAGCGCCAGCTCGCGGTAAAACTCGACAACCGACTGCTCGGGATTTTAGGACATGAAAAGCCGGTAGCCGAAACAGTGATACGCATACCCGAACAAAACTGGACCCCTACCCGACTGGCGATCAATTTGCTGCTGCTAAAACCATCACTTGCCGATAACACCGGTATTCAGCACGAACTCACCGAGACCGGGATTCCGGGCGTCGATTTACTGCTGCTATTGCTGGATCAAATCCATGAGGAACCCGGCATCAGCACGCAGAACCTGCTCGATCGTTTCAAGGGTAACGAACACGAAACTCACCTCTACAAACTGGCGGCGATGCAGCCGGCAATGGAGGATGAGCAGAACATCGAACAGATGTTTGCGGATTGCCTGCAGCGGCTTCAGGTTAAATATATTGACCACCGCATAAAGTTACTAATCGGTAAATTGCAGGCCGGCGAATCGCTGTCTGAATCCGAAAAGCAGGAACTAAAACAATTATCGACAAATCATTGATTTTACGGGTAGATAGCTTGGAAAAGCAGAAAAAAGTCTTATATACTGGGGGATTAGTCTGCAGCATTTCAATTATTGTCGAGGCACCATGGATCAAGATCAACAATCACGTTTAAAAGAGCTAATTGCGAAAGGCAAGGAGCAGGGATTTCTGACTTACACAGAAGTCAATGACCACCTGCCCGAAGGGATTGTAGAGCCGGAACAAATCGAAGATATCATTCGTATGATTAACGACATGGGCATTAAGGTCCATGAGTCTGCACCAACCGAAAGCAACGAAATTCTCAACGATACCGAAACCGAGCCGGACGAAGACGCCGTCGAGGAAGCTGCGGCTGCGCTGGCCTCGCTGGATAGCGAGTTTGGACGTACCACCGACCCCGTGCGCATGTACATGCGAGAAATGGGAACGGTTGAGTTGTTAACCCGCGAAGGCGAAATCAAGATCGCGAGGCGCATCGAAAATGGCCTGAACCAGGCGATGAGTTCCCTCGCCCGCTACCCGGATACGATGCGTCTTATTCTCGAGCGCTATAACGAAGTGCGTGAAGAAAAAGCCAAGTTGAGCGACGTACTGGTTGGTTATGTTGATCCGAACGAGGATCCCAACGCAATACCGATGCCCGCCGTCACGCAAGCCAGTGAAGATGACGATGACGAAGAAGAAGTCGAAGATACCGGGCCGGATCCGATAGAAGCTGAAAAACGTTTCAAGAAGATCGAGAGAAACTTTACAAAGGCGATGGAAACTATTGCCGATAAAGATAGCAAGGTATACGAGCGCAATATGAGCAGGGCCGTGAAAGAGCTGATGGAAATCAAGCTTCTGCCGCTATTCATCGATAGACTGGGCGCCAACCTGAAGGAAATCATCAATCGAATTCGCACCAACGAACGCATGATCCTCGAAATCTGCGTCAAACAGGCGAAGATGCCGCGTAAAACATTCATCGAGACATTCAAGGCCAATGAAACCAACCTGGGCTGGATCGACGGCCATATTGAGACCGGAGAACCCTACTCCGTAACCCTTGATGAATTCAAGGAAGAAATCGTTCGCCACCAGAAAAGGTTGAAGAATGTCGAAAAAATCTCGCATTTATCGATCCACGAAATCAAGGAAATTAACCGCAAGATGTCGATCGGCGAGGCCAAGGCGCGTCGCGCCAAAAAGGAAATGATCGAAGCCAACCTGCGCCTGGTTATTTCTATCGCGAAAAAATACACCAACCGCGGTTTGCAGTTCCTCGACTTGATCCAGGAAGGCAATATTGGCCTGATGAAGGCAGTCGATAAGTTCGAATACCGTCGTGGTTACAAGTTTTCTACCTACGCAACCTGGTGGATTCGACAGGCTATCACGCGCTCGATCGCCGATCAGGCGCGAACCATTCGTATCCCGGTTCACATGATCGAAACCATTAATAAGCTGAATCGAATTTCTCGCCAGATGCTGCAGGAGCTGGGACGCGATCCGCAACCAGATGAACTCGCAGAGCGCATGGAGTTACCCGAGGACAAGGTACGTAAGGTACTCAAGATCTCCAAGGAACCGATATCGATGGCAACACCGATTGGCGATGACGAGGATTCGAACCTCGGCGATTTCATCGAAGATACCAATGTGTTGCTGCCCTCGGATACAGCGACCAACGCCGGACTGTCGGAATCGACGCGCGAAATCCTGTCCAGCCTGACACCGCGTGAAGCAAAGGTATTGCGCATGCGTTTCGGCATCGACATGAATACCGACCACACCCTCGAAGAGGTCGGCAAGCAATTCGACGTAACCCGCGAAAGGATTCGTCAGATCGAAGCCAAGGCGCTACGCAAGCTACGCCACCCGAGCCGATCCGAACAACTAAGAAGTTTTATTGACGCCGACTAGGTTTCGGATACAATTCGCAGTCTTTTTAAATCAACCGTCATTCTGGAAAGTGCAAAGCACTTATCCGGAATCCATTGCGAGTTAACTACAAAATGGATTCCGGCTCATGGGCCGGAATGACGTGTTAAGGAAGCAATTAAACTTTTATACATCTGGAATTTTCCTGCGGATATTTGACGCAGGATTTTTAGCCTCAGGCAAGGCGGACAATTTGCGAATGCCGGGAGCATACCCCTGGTATGTGACCAAATGAACAAATTGTCCAACGCAGCATGTGGTTAAAAAGACAAGTCAAAGGGCCTGTAGCTCAGTTGGTTAGAGCAGTGGACTCATAATCCATTGGTCGGAGGTTCAAGTCCTCCCGGGCCCACCATTTTCTCCACAATCGTTCATTTACTTTTCAGGTAACTGGGTAGTTAACAGGTATACTGTCCCTCGAATTTCTTAAGAGAATCATTTCCACTCTTTTTAAACATCACGATATCGGGAGATAGTCGCTCAACAGACTGTTTGCAATCCGATAATGCATTGAACTTATTATTTAACAGGCCGTAAATCATGGCGAAGATTTTTCAAAAAGGCCCTGCGATGA
>Ga0164313_10000426_pt1 | contig 33380 bp, 31 predicted proteins | sample GuaBasSedimGuay4_FD_113735 | JGI IMG/M metagenome (GOLD analysis project Ga0164313, IMG submission 113735) | Subseafloor sediment microbial communities from Guaymas Basin, Gulf of California, Mexico - Guay4, Core 4569-4, 0-3 cm | ecosystem: Environmental > Aquatic > Marine > Hydrothermal vents...
AAGGAGATCCGCCAGGTAGGATCCGAATCCGGCGCCGACTTGGGCGACCGGCCCCTCACGTCCGGCCGAGCCGCCCGATCCGATCGTCAACATCGATGCGATGAGCTTGACCGGTACCACTCGCTTACGAATCACCGCCCGGCCTCGGTGGTACGCGTTGATCACCGCGTCGGTCCCGTGGCCCTCCGCCTCGGGCGCGAAGGTCTGCACCATCCAGCCGACGACCAGGCCGGCGAACGGCAGCACGATGAGCAGCATCCACGGTCGAGTGGGAGGAATCCACGCAACCGCCGACGTCTCACCGTGTCCGGGGACCTGGAAACCGACCACATCACCGAGCAGGATCGAGCTCAACCAGTCGATTCCCCAGGTCAGGAAGGCGGCTCCGAGACCGGCCACGATGCCAACGAGCATCGAGAACACCACCCACCGTCCGAAATTGTAAAGATCCACCCGGCTCGAAAAACGGGTGAATCCCCTAACCCACGCCTGTATCATTGATGACATGATTTCTCTACTGCGGCCGCTGTGAGGGACATCTTCAGTCGATTTTGCCGACAACCAGACAGGCGTTCGTGCCGCCGAACCCGAAGGAATTCGTCAGCGCCACCTTGACGTCGGCTTCGCGGGCGGTGTGCGGAACATAATCCAGATCGTTTTCAGGATCCGGGTTGTCGAGATTGATCGTCGGAGGCACCACCCCGTTGACCATTGACAGTACGGAGACACCAAACTCGAAACCTCCCGCGGCACCGAGCAGATGTCCGGTCATCGACTTCGTGGAGGACACCATCAGTTTCTTGGCGTGATCGCCAAAGACCGACTTTATGGCCATCGTCTCGACGATGTCCCCGGCCGGCGTCGAGGTGCCATGGGCATTGATGTAATCCACATCCTCCGGGTTGAGGGATGCGTCGTCGAGGGCACCGCGCATCGCACGGATGGCGCCATCGCCGTCCTCGGACGGGGCCGAAATGTGAAAAGCGTCCGAGGTCATCCCGAGTCCGAGGACCTCACCCAGAATCGGCGCCCCCCGTCTCCTCGCGTGCTCGAGCTCTTCGAGGATCACGATTCCGGACCCCTCGCCCATGACGAAACCGTCGCGGTCCCTGTCCCACGGCCGAGACGCTCGCTCGGGCTCGTCGTTGCGGGTCGACAGGGCCCGCATCGAGGAAAAACCCGCCAACGGCGTCGGAGTAATCACCGCCTCGGAACCACCGGAGATAATCGCGTCTGCATAGCCTTGGCGGATGTAGAGGAACGCGTCGCCGATGGCGTGAGCCGACGTGGAGCACGCCGAGCACGTCGCCAGGTTGGGCCCCTTGGCGCCGGTGCGGATGCTCACCAGACCCGAGCACATGTTGATGATCGCACCGGGAATGAAGAACGGCGAGACCCTTCGCGGGCCTCGATCGCGCAGCGCACCATAGTTGCGCTCGATCATCGGGAACCCGCCGATGCCGGAGCCGATAACGACGCCGACCCTGTTCGCGTTCTCGTCGGTGATCTCGAGGCCCGAATCTTCCAGCGCCATGGTCGTCGCTGCCAGCGCATAGTGCACGAAGATGTCGAATTTCTTGGCCTCTTTGGGCTCGATCCAGTCGGTGGCCACGAAACCATCAACCTCAGCGGCGATGTGGACGGAATAATCGGAGGTGTCGAATCGGGTGATGGTAGAAACCCCGCTCCTGCCGGCCATCAGGCCGTCCCACGTGGGCTCGGTCCCGATCCCCAGGGGCGAGACCAGACCGATCCCGGTGACCACCACCCGGCGCGACATCAACTCGCCTGGCTCTGCTTCAGAAACTCGTTGGCGTCCTTGACGGTCGCAATCTTCTCAGCCGCTTCATCCGGAATCTCGACTCCGAATTCTTCCTCAAAAGCCATCACGAGTTCAACCACGTCGAGCGAATCCGCACCGAGATCATCCACAAAGGACGCATCGGCGGTCACCTTGTCGGCGTCGACGCCCAGTTGCTGGACAATGATCTCTTTGACCTTGGCTTCAACATCCATGCTCATATCCTCCTCTATGTTCTCGGCGGCGCCGAACTCAACGCCGCCCTGGCTCTAAAAGGCGCGCAAGCCAATACGACCTTTGCCGCACCCAAACTCACCGAGTGTGGCAGATCGAAATCGGCCGGACACCTTCCCGTCCCGATCTGAAACCCACGATGCATCTCTTTCCGCACGCCTGGGCGTAGTACGTGATAACACACGGCGCGAAACCGCGCAAGAGGATAGTATCGGCTTGACAACTTTTTGAAAAAGGAGTATTCAGCCAGTTGCGACCACATTCGGTCGGGACGAGGGGGAATGATGGAATCGTATATGACCGCCAAGGAAGCTGCAGAGTACCTCAAGCTAGCTGAACGCACCCTCGTCCGTCTCGCACACGAGGGCAAGATCCCAGGTGTGAAGATCGGCGGCCAGTGGCGATTTCGGCGCGCCCTGCTCGACGAGTACCTCGACACCCTCGCATCTGCATCGGTCACCACGCTCGGTACCGCACCCGCCCAGGTCATCGACGCCCCCATGGAAGAGATCTTCACCGTCGACCAGATCATCCCCAACCTGAAGGCCGGTAACCGGCCCGAGGTGATCCACGAGATCGCCGAGCATGTGACCGGCCTCGGGCTGGTCGAGGATCAAGCATGGCTCGAAGCAGCTGTCGCTGCACGCGAGCGATTGGTGCCGACCGCAGTTCCAGAAGGTGTGGCGTTTCTCCACGCTCGACGGCGCGCGGCGGACAAATTTCCAAAACAGTTCATCGCCCTGGGCAGGTCTCCCAAGGGCGTCGTTTTTGGTTCTCCCGACATGGGCAAGACCAACATTTTCTTTCTCCTCGCTCTCCGGAATGATGCGTTGCATTTGCGGTGGTTATCACGGCTGGCATGGATCGTCCGCAACCCGAGCCGTCTCAGTCGTCTGGTGGAGGCCAAGTCGGCCGCCGGTATTCACGAGGCGATGCTTGAAGCCGCGGCCAACCTTCCGGGTGCCCTCCGACCCACCGGAGCACCAGCGGGCCGCTGAAATCAGTTTTGAGTTCTGAGTTTTTAGTTTTGAATTAGCGCCCGGATCCACCGGCCATGCCCTCGGGCGGAATCTCAAAACTCATAACTCAAAACTCAAAACTCCCGCTACAATGGTCCGCCAATGAAGATTGCACTTATTGGTAGTCACGGAGTCGGCAAAACGACTCTCTGCTTCGAACTCGCCGCTGCCCTCAAACGCCGCAACGCCGATCTGGAAATGGTCCGCGAGGTGGCCCGGCGCTGTCCGCTGCCCATCAACCAGGAGACCACGGTCGCAGCTCAGGAGTGGATCCTCCACACCCAGATCAGCTGGGAACTCGAGGCCGACTCCGCTCACGACATCGTCCTCTGCGACCGCGCCGTCCTCGACAACTACTGTTATCTCGTGCACTCGGCGGGCACCCTGCAAGCATGGGAGCACTTTCTCGATCACTGGATGCCGACGTATGACCTCCTGGTCTATGTGCCCATATCGGAACGCCCCTCCTACGACGGAGTCCGCGCGGTGGACCCCGGCTTCCAGAAGCAGATCGAGCTCCTGCTTGAAGGCATGATCGCCGCCCGCTCACTGAGCCCGCTTCGCCTCGATCCGAGATCAAGGGTCAGCTGGTGCCCGAAAATCGTCGATGCATTGTTGCCGAGGCTCGAACCCACCCTGCCACTGTTCTCTGAGGATCGGGAACAATGAGCGATACGGACCCAGACAACGGTCAGCGCACTCACGGCAGCATCGACGAGACGACTGCAAATCTAGTGCAGGTGATCGACGGCTCGGTCGCGCAACTGTGGGAGACCATCGAGTCGTTGGAGCGCCTGCAGCCCCGCAATGTCGAGCGCTTCCGGGTATCGATATTTGGTTCGGCACGAATCGACGAATCGGACCCGCTGTATGCGGCAGCGAACGCTCTCGCGAAGAAATTGGCCGAGGCCGGCTGCGACATCGTCACCGGGGGTGGTGGAGGCATCATGCAGGCGGTCGACCGGGGCGCATCACGAGGCGAGGTGACGCGACCGGCAGATGGTGATCTGCCGGTTCGGACGGTCGCCGACGGGGGTGACGCACCATTTGTGGAGCGGGTCTACCGCCACCGCACGTTTTTCTCCCGCCTCCACCATTTCGTCCGCCTGTCGTCCGCCTTTGTCGTGCTGCCGGGCGGTATCGGATCAACCCTGGAAGCGATGATGGTGTGGCAGCTTCTGCAGGCCAAGCATCTCCCGCCGACCCCGTTTATCCTCTACGGCTCTCACTGGCGCGGGCTGTGCCGTTGGCTCGAGGAGCAGGCGATGGAACAGGGTTTCGTGGATGCCGACGACCTCCTTTTGCCAACCCTGGTCGACACGGTCGACGAGGCCGTCGGCCTCATCCTCGAAAAGCTGAAGGAGTTCAGGGTTCAGAGGGATGGAAACGGGATCTCGCCTGGAGTTTGACACCTCGCCAATCGGGTGCGAGCATCGAGCAGCATGACAACCCCTAGCCTGCATTTCTCACCCGGTTTCATGGCGAGGGCGGCGAGGTGCCGCGCCCAGCCGGGTTTTCGACCAAGAGGCCCGGCCGGTGCCCCCAGTGCCGCCCGCCGATGGGGTTCGCGAGCCGAGGTCAAGGCTCGAGGAGGAGTCGATGCCCGAGCATCGTCGACGACGAGGAACGAAGAGATCGGCCGCGACCCCCATCGGCCCGAAGGGTTGCGGCGCCATGGCCCCGTCTTCGTTGTTGCCGCTCCTCGGCGATGGAAGGACATCGCCGTCGTCGCGGCGCCTAGAGTCCGGGGCCATGGCGCTCGCAACGGACGACGCTGGGGGCTCCGGCCGGGCCTCGCGGGGCGCGGAGTCGTACTTGACAGTACGTCGAGCACCCCGAAGCGAGAAAACACCGCTGGGTGTGGCGCATCGGCGGCCGTAGTTGAAAGCTGGTGAGAAATGCAGGCTGGTGACCTCCTGATCAGAAACGGCCTCGTGCTGCCGATGGTGCACGATCGCGAGTGGTTTCGTGGAGATGTGGTCGTGCGAGACGGCCGGATCTTCGCCATGGGCAAGAGTGTGGATAGCGAGATCGAGCCTGCTCATATCCTGGATGCAGAGGGCGCCGCGGTGCTGCCGGGTTTTGTCCAGTCCCATGTCCACGTGGTCCAGTCCCTGCTCCGCCACCAGGCCGACGGCCTCGAACTGCTCGACTGGCTGCGCCTACGAACACTGCCATACGAGGCGGCGTTGGACGGCGACGGAGTCGAGGCGGCCGCCGAGCTGGGAATTGTAGAGCTTCTGTGCGGTGGCACTACAACCGCCCTCGACTTCGGGACCACCCACGATCACGGACGGGTCTTTGACGCCGCAGAGCGGCTCGGCATTCGGTTCGTCTCCGGCATGACTCACATGGATATCGGCGAGGAGGCGCCACCCTCGCTGTTGGAGGACGCCGACCTTTCCCTCGCTGAGGCGGAAGCGCTCGGCATGCGTTGGAACGGCGCCGCCGACGGGCGGTTACGGTACGCGGTCGCCCCCCGCTTCGCCCTCTCCTGTTCCGAGGCGCTGCTGCGCGGCTGCGCCGAGCTCGCGCGCCGACATGGGTGGCTGCTGCAGACTCACGCCGCCGAGAACCAGGACGAGGTGGCGGCCGTTCGCCTCCTCAGCGGCCGTAGCAATATCGACTACCTCGATGACCATGGACTCACCGGCGGCGACGTGGTGCTTGCCCACGGCATCTACCTCGACGACGCTGAGATTCGGCGCCTCGCCGACACGAGGACCACGATTTGCCACTGCCCGGGCGCCAACCTCAAGCTCGGTTCGGGGATCGCCGATGTCCCCGGGTTGATCGAAGCGGGTGTCCGGGTTGTCCTCGGCGCCGATGGTCCGCCATGCAACAACAGGCTGTCGATCTTTTACGAAATGAGCCTCGCCGCGACCATCCACGGTCTCCGTTCGGGCCCCGGTGTTCCGGACCCGTGGAAGATCCTGAGGATGGCAACCCGTGACGGGGCAGCGGCGCTTCACCTGGAACGGGAGATCGGAACCCTCGAGGGAGGGAAGGCAGCCGACGTCGTGGTGGTTGATCTGGAAGAATGGTCGGGTTTGCCAGGGGGGGACCCGGCATCGAGGATCGTCTTCGGCTGCGGGCCGCAGATGATCCGCCACGTCGTGATTGCCGGGCGTCGGGTCGTAGAGAACCACACCCTGGTCACCGCCGATCCGGCAGAGGTGCGGAATCGGGTCGCCGAGGCCTGGCGTGCAACCCGGGAACGGATGGAGGAAAAGCCATGAAAATCGGTTCATCTCGTTCAGGGATCGACAACCTGGACGGCTATCTGGCGAAAAAGAACTACGACAAGGCCCTCGACACCATCAGGAAGGAGCTCGCGAAACACCCGAACCAGCTCAACCTGCGCCTGCGGCAGGCAGAAATTCTAGATCTCCAGGGCCAGCGGGACAAGGCGATTTCGATGTATCGCACCATCGCCGAAGCTCAGGCGCGCGATGGATTTTACGCCCGCGCGATTGCGGTCTACAAGAAGATCCTGCGCCTCGACCCGGAGCAGGACGTGCACTCCGATTTGGCGCGCTTGATCGAGGACGACCAGCTGACGAAGATAGCCGACCGGCGGCGGCGCGAACACGGAGGCGCAATCGAACAGAAAAAAGTGTCCGTCGACCAGGAGCTCAAGGAGCTTCAATCCTCCACCCTCTTTTCATCCTTCGAGCGGGAGGCTCTGGTGGAGATCGTCGCATCAACCGAGCTTCGCTCTTACGACGAGGGCGACATCATCGTCACCGAGGGGGAACCCGGCTCGAGTCTGTTCCTGATCGTCGGTGGCAGGGTCAGGGTGTTCACGCGCACCGATGACGGCGGCAATCTCCAGCTCGCAGAGCTGGGACCAGGTGATTTCTTCGGTGAGGTTTCACTGCTCTCCGGCAAACCCCGAACCGCCACCATCACCGCGCGCACCCAGGTCACCGCCATCGAGCTCGACCGCGCGAGCGTCGATCGGATCGCGGAGAACCACCCCGAGGTCAAGAAGGTCCTCGAAGACTTCTATGAGCGTCGGATACAGGACACTGTGGAGGCGGTCATTCGTCGTCTTCGCAATTCGTCGCCGTCGCGGCATGATGCGGGTTCGCAGACGCCGGGATCCGACGAAATATCTTGAGATGGCTGTCCTGCCAATTCTCGTTTTTGGCGACCCGCGCCTGGAGGCGGCCAACCAACCCGTCGAGGGTTTCGGGGAGGAGCTGCGGTCACTGGTTGATGATCTTTTTGAAACCGGCTGGAAGGCCCCAGGTCTCGGGCTCGCGGCGCCTCAAGTGGGTGTCAATCTCCGAATCGCAACCATTGACACCTCGGTCGGCAACGACCCCGACGCGCGGATGATCCTCGCCAACCCAGAGATCATCGCCAGCCGGGGAGAAGTCAGCCTCGAGGAGGGCTGCCTGTCGTTCCCGGGTCTTTTCACCACCATTCGGCGGCCGGCCACCCTGCGCGTCCGGGCTCAGGACGAGAGCGGCCGATGGCGCGAATTCGATGCCGATGGCCTACTCGCACAGGCAGTGTGCCACGAGGTCGACCACCTCAACGGAGAATTGATCATTCACCATCTCCGTGGCATGAAACGTCTCCTGTTCATGAGGCGGGTGGAGAAGATGCGAAGGCTCGGCGTCTGGCAATCTACTGCGTAAATTGCCGAATTAGGAGTTAGGAATTAGGAGTTAGGAATTAGGAATGTCGCCCACCCTACCCGATACGCTTGGACTCACCGGGGGGCATTCCTAATTCCTCATTCCTAATTCCTAACTCTTCTTTCACAGGCTGGTGGGCAGGCCGTCGCGGGGGTTCTCCTGATACAGCTCTGCGACGGCGCGGGCAGCCTCTTCCCCGGCCGGTGACATCACCTTCGGGACTACGATCTGCACCGTGTACATATGGTCGCCATAGGCCCTGGTCTTGGTGTTTCGCACCCCCTTACCCCGCAAACGGAAGGTGCGTCCCGATGTGGTGCCCGCCGGAACCTTGGCTCGAACCGCTCCGTGCACCGTGCCGATCTCGATTTCGCCGCCTCGGTAGGCTTCCGAAAAGGTCACCGGAATGATCGTGTGGATAGTGTCGCCTTCGCGCTTGAAAAACGGGTGCGGTCGGACGCGGATTCGCACCATGAGATCTCCCGCCGTGCCGCCGCCTCGACCCTCTGCCCCCTTGCCGGCAACCCGCACCCGCTGAGAGTCAGCCACGCCTTCCGGGACCTTGACCCGCAGTCTCTCGGTGGAAATCAGGACGCCGGAACCGTGGCAGCTCGGGCACACGCTGCCATCCATTTGGCCACTGCCGTTGCATGTGGCACATTGGACCTGGCGCTGAACCGGAATCGTGATGCTGGTTCCCTGCACGGCATCGTCGAAGCTGATTTCGACTTCGGTCTCCTGATCGGCTCCGCGCTGGGGGCGTCGCCCAGGTTTTGCACCTCGACGATGCCCGAAGAGCTGGCCGAAGATATCTCCTAGATCCTGAACCCCGCCGGTCGCGGTGTCGAAGTCGCCATAATTTACGCGAAACCCACCGGCGTCACGCCACGTCGATCCGGTCCCTCGGAACCCGCCAAAACCCACATCGGGGGCGCCATCCACCCGCCCGAAGGTGTCGTACTGTTGACGCTTCTGGTCGTCGGAGAGCACGGCGTACGCTCCCTGGATCTCTTTGAACTTTTCCTCGGCCTCGGGATTGTTCGGATTGACGTCCGGATGGTACTTCCGTGCCAGCTTGCGATAGGCCTTCTTGATCTCGGCCGCCGTGGCGGACCGGCCGACTCCGAGGATTTGATAATAGTCTGCGGACATCGCACCTCCAGACACATGAAATATGAGCGGGTTTCCATAATATTTCAAGTTCGCTAGCCTGATCTCTCACCGGGTTTCATGGCGAGGGCGGCGAGGTGCCGCGCCCAGCTGGGTGTGGTGCATCGGTGGCCGTAGCTGGCTATTGGTGAGAAATGCAGGCCAGGACTACCGTAGAATAGGTGCCATGGATCCGACGTCGGCTCTCCCGCTCCTGCTGATCGCCGCCATGCCAGGACAGACTCGCCGCTCGGTGGGATTCATCGTCGTCGGGGCCACCCTGGCAACGGTCTTCAATCTGCCGTGGTTGGCAAAGCACCTGCAGGTCGTGAGGGCTGGCGATGGCCAGGTATTCTCCGTCCTGTCGGACCCCAGGGTGATGGTCGCCGCAAACCTCGTAGCCGGCGGCCTGATTGTGTGGGGTCTGATCCAGCTCCTGCTCACTGCAAGCCCGCAGCAGCGCCTGGCAAGAACACTGATCGGCCACGGCGACTATCTGGGCGCTGCGCAGCTGCGGGTTCAAGAAGGCGACCTCAGGGGCGCCCTGACGCTGTACCGCAAGGGAAAGGCATGGACTGAAGCGGCACGAACCGCACTCGAACTCGGCCGCGACCACGAGGCCGCCGACCTACTCAGACGCGGCGGCGGCCACAACCTGGCCGAGGCGGCCCGCTTGTTCAGGCGAGCCGGAGATATCGAGGCCGCACAACGCTGCGAGCGAGATCTCGCCAGGTGGCTGTCCAGTCGCGGGCGCTACGACGAAGCCGTCGAAGCGTGGATGCGGGCAGGCGACCCCAAGCGGGCAGCGGGTGCCACGATGATCGCGCTGGAGCAAGGTCAGTTCAGCTCGTCACACACAGCGCTGCCGGTGGCGCGACGAGCTGTTGAACAGGCGGGTGACCACCGCGCCCTGGCCCGTCTTCACGAGATCGAGGGCAACTGGCAGGCCGCCGCGCACGCCTGGCGCTCAGCAGGCGATCATGAACAGGCGGCCGAGATTTTCCGTAAGGCCGGCCTCATCCACGACGCCGCCATCGCCGAATCAGCAGCCGGACACCACCAGGAAGCCGCCCAACTTCGAATCCATCAACTCAAGAAGCTGCGGGACCGAATGTCCCAGGGCACAGCGCGCGGCACCGCCAGTGAGGAGGAATCCGAAAAGCTGAGGGAGCAGATCGTACGCGAGGAGGAAGCACTGATTCCAATCCTCTCCGACCTCGGGATGCGGCGGGAGCTGATCGACCTGATCGGCGCATCAGGGCGATCGGAGGAAGCCGTCGAAAAATTGGTCCATCAGAATGAGGATGCCGAAGCAGCCGATCTGGCCGTCAACGCACAGCTGTGGCACCTGGCCGCACCCATCCTCGAGCGTCTCAATCGGTGGGGCGAGGCGAGCGATATCTATGAGTTCTCGGGCGACATCGAGGCCGCGGCCCGGTGTGCCGAACGGGCCGGCGAGGACGAACGGGCCCTGCAGCTCTATCGCAGTCTCGGTAACGCCATTGGCACGGCCAACTGCATGGCACGGCTCGGTTACGTGCAGGATGCCCTCGTCGAGCTGCACCGCGACGGTCTTCTCGGCGAGGCCTGCGGAGTCCTGCAGAATCACCCGGGACCCATACCCGACATACCGCGCGTGGTTCTCGACATGGCCAGATGGGCTCGGCAGAATCAGTCACGTGAAGCGGCCATCGCCTGCCTGCAGCGGGCGGTGATCGGGGTCGCTCTCCAGCCCCGCCGCCTCGAACCAGCGGTCGCCCTTGCCCATGAGCTCTACATGGCCGGCGAGCGGGCTCCAGCCCTTGCTCAGCTGGAGAGAATTCTCGCCTTCGACTACTCCTGCACGTCTGCGAGACAACTCCGCGCCGATATCGAGGCTGACCGCGGAGTCAGCATGACGGAAGCAGGGGCGGCGCCTACCGGAGCTTCGGAGAGGTCTGATCTGGCCTCTCATCAGCGTTACGAGATTCTCACTGAGCTTGGGCGCGGCGGTATGGGCGTCGTGTACAAGGCGCGCGATACACGGCTCGAACGTGACGTCGCCATCAAAGTCTTGCGGACCACGTCCACCAAAGAGGCTGCACGGCTTGGCCAGGAGGCAAGGGCGGCGGCAACGCTCAACCACCCCGGGATTGTCACCGTCCACGACTTCGAGGAGGGTTTCGACGGGTACTTCATCGCCATGGAGTTCGTACCCGGCGAACCGCTGGACGAACTCGTGAAAACGGACCCTGTGAGAATTCGGTCCCGTCTCGTCCCCCTGCTCCTTCGGATCGCCGACGCCATCGCGTTCGCCCACAGCCGACACGTGATTCACCGTGATCTCAAACCCGGCAACGTCCTTGTTACGCCGGCCGACGAGGTGAAGATCTTGGATTTCGGCATCGCGGCTCGTCTCGACAGCGGGGACGGGGACAGTGCGTCGATCTGCGGCACCCCGTTTTACATGGCGCCCGAGCAGATACGAGGCGAAGCGCCGACCCCGGCGACTGACATCTACTCCTTCGGCGCCACCGCCTTCCACCTCGCGACCGGCCGGCCGCCGTTTCACACCGGCAACGTCATCGACGCACACCTGAATTCCGCCCCTCCAAATCCGCTGGAACTCACACCGGATCTCGACCCCATGCTGGCCCAGATCATCCTGCGATGCCTCGAGAAGGCCCCGACGGACCGATTCAAGACCACCGAGGAGCTCCGCACAGCGTTGGAACGACTGAACGCCTGATCAGAAGACCAGCCGGACACCGCAGGAAATTTTGAGTTATGAGTTTTGAGTTATGAGTTCATCGGAGGTGCCTGGCATCCCGACATGATGTTGTCCTCAACATCATGTCGGCGTGCCTGGCATCCTCCCGCGGACACGTCTCCCCGGAGCACAAGCACGGACGCGCCTACGGAAACGGGCAGAGCCGCGGTCAATGACCGCGGACGGCGGGCGGGAATGGGCTACTGCTTGCTACGGCGGAGGGCGCGATAATCCTGAATCCCGTACTCCTTGATCTTCGCGATCAAGGCGCCTCGGGAGAGGTTGAGCTCACGCGCAGCCTTGCTCTGGTTGCCCAACGAGCGGCGCAGCACGCGGTCAATCAGCAGCCGTTCGATCGCTGGAATCACTACCTTGAGGTCGTCCTGGCTCAACACCACGGCGGTTTCGGCAGGTTCTCCGGCATCCCCCGACGACAACCCTGCGTCCGAGCTTGACCGCTGCAGCGAACCACGCACCATTTCACCCTCGGGCGTCGCCGACACCAGCCGCCTCAGCTCGCCCAGAAGCTCGGCGATTTGACCGTCAAACGGATGGACGAGAAGCGAGTCGAGAGTCTCGAGCGCGATCCCGTGAATCTGCTTCCCCTGCTCCGCACCAACCCACTCGAGCATCCTCACGACGATCAATGGGAGATCCTCGCGACGTTCTTCGATCGAAGGAACACGAATGAGGTGGTTCTGCAGCTGATTGAAGAGTGAGGCATCAAGCCCGCCCCCCTCTGCAGATCCAATGATCTCCTCGTCGCCCGTGAGGATCCACCGCACCTGGGAGCTGTATCCCGAAACGCTGTCCTCCTCGATCGCCGCCGCGGTCTGGCGCTGCAGCTCGGAGCTCATCCGCTGAACATCGCGGACTACCACCACCCCACCACCGGCCCGTTCGGCTAGACCCCTCACGCCCATCGTGTTTCCGGACCCGAAGAGTTCAACTCGAAGAGTGGTCTCGTCACCGCCACTGACCTGAACGACGCGAATCCACGGCGCGCCCGTCGGACACAATGATGAGATCAGCGATGCGAGATATGCGCGCCCGGATCCAGATCGTCCATATAGCAGGACCGGTGATGAGGATCGTGCGGCCGATAGGAGCTGATCGCGCAGGACGTTGACAGCCTGGGAAGACCCCGGCAACCGGGTCTCCAGCTTCTCCCGCGCTTCCGACTCCCACTGTCCAAAGAGGGCGCTCCCGCTGGAGACATTCTCCCACTGAACGGCGATCATCCCGGCCAGCTCGGCCAGCAACACGCGGTCATTCTCGAATTCAGAGCTGTCGGTTTCCAACAAGAGATAGACCCTGCCTTCACCAGCGACGGGAACCGGGTAGATCAGAATCTCACACGCCCCCCCGCGCACGACGGCAATCCGGTTCCCACGATCGAGCTCGGCAAAGGACCGTGGCGGAAGCTGTGGCATGGCTCCCGACCACCGAGAGGCGATCGGCTGCAATCGGCCCTTTTGATCGAGCCAGGCAAGCAACGATCGCCGTCCCGAAAACACTCCGTCGAAAAAGCTCTCGAGCGACGGCAGAAGGTCCTCGCGAACACCCGCAACGAACACATCGAGCAATCGACGCCGTCCTTCCGCCAATCGCTCCGGCTCGTGGTAAACCACGACTTCGGACCGTGGTTTCGCCTCGTCCGTTTTTTCAACATCGGCGCCACTCACCGGCTCATCCGCCGCTTCGGCGAGGATTTCGGCCACTCCTCCCTCTGCATCGTCGAAATGCCCCTCCGCGACAGTCAGGCTCGCGGTACCGACTCGAATCCGGTCACCAACCCTGAGCACGCCACGGGATCGGCGTTCGCCGTTGAGGAGCACGATCTGCCGCTGCTGGCCGAGAAATGTGAGTGTGTCGCCCATGCGCCGGATCACGACGTGAACCGGCGCTACACCGGGCGCGCGAAGGACCACGTCATTGCCGGTCGATGCCCCGATCGAGACCGTGTCCTTGGCGACTTCATAGGTCAGCTCGGAGCCGCTGCCCGTATCGATCGTCAACGTCACCATGCGCCCTCCGCAGTGTGTCGTTCGAGCGATTCAGAATCCGGCCCACTCATAGCATTCACGGATTTGCCGTTGTTGAAACGAGCGCCACCGGTTCCATCGTCACTGAGAATCCGAAAGCAGCTTAAGCCCCCGACCACAGACTGTCAATCAACACTACAGAAAGAAAGAGAAAACGCGCGATTGACCCACACTTTTTTGGGACTCCCAAGTATCTTGGAAGTGCGGGCTACAGGTCACCTCACAGCAGCACCACCGAGACGGCCCGCAAGCAGGACGAGATCATCGAGGTCCGGTAACTCGCGGCCATGCCGATCGGCCACCAGAATGCCTGCGACCCCGCCGCTGCGACCGAGAGGAATCACCGCCATGGCGGCAGGAAGTGCATCGACGCCGAGCACGTCGGCAAGACCACCGACCTCTTCGGCTTCCGGGTCGACCGCCATGACCGCCTCACCCGTACGTATGACATGCTCGAGCAGGCCGACCTCGCGTGGCAACTTGGTGTGATCGCTGTTGAGCGGATATCCGAAACCGGCACGGCACCTGACTACCGTTTCCTCGGCCATCAATACGGCGCCACGCTCGAAGTGCTCGGCTGCCACCTGCAGCAGCGATGTTATGCCCTGATCGGGGTCGTCTTCCGAAAGCAGCGCGCTAACCAACTCGGTCACGCCGGGCGGCAGTCCCGACCGCCCATCACTTCGTCGCGCCTCGAGGTGGCGCTCCACCACCAGCGACAACCCGTCGCCAAATCGAGCCATAATCTCGCCGGATTCTCCATGAGGCGCCGGCATCAGGAAGGACACCCCGGCCTCGATCAGCCGATGCACCCATCCGACATCATCGGGGGACGTCACCCAGACCACGGGCAGAGACGGATCCGCCGCCGCCGCGCGGCGGATGAGCTGAAGCCACCGACCTTGCCGACCAGCCCGGGAACCGGCCTGTCGATCGTCCACAACTAATAGATCGATGGCATCGAGATCCACATCTTCCGCGACTGAAAAGTGGCAAACCTGCCATCCGCGCCGTCTCCATTCCGGTTCCAGAGATCCCCGCCACCATTCCGGATCCTGTACCGCTACCCCCACTCGTTCGACGATCAGCCCAGCGGGGGCCCCGACCTCGAGGCCGGCGACCAGATCACCAAGAGGATTTCGTGGCGGTTCGGACGGCAGGACGTGGATCTTGGTGCGACTCAAGGGCTGTGAGATCTCGAGCAACTCCTCCTCGAGCAAACGGTCCACCTCTTGGTTTGAGGCGGCGCCGCCGGCGGCTTCGGCAAATGCCGTCAGACTCACCACCTCTCCTTCGTGCGGCGGCACCCCATGCGGTGAAAACCGGAACTCGCCACGACGGCACGCGAGAATCCGGCCCGCCGATACCAGCTCGCTCTTCGACGGCATTTTCACGCGCCCGCGGTCGACCTCGAGGCGAAGAGAGCCGTCTGCGGTATCGAGCTCGAGGACCCCGCTCGGCGACGTCGCCGAGACCAGCCGCAACAACGCTGTCGGTGCGAGGTGTTCGAGGCTCCCCGAGAGAATCCGTTTCACGATCGACTCCGTCCGTCGTCGAGCGGTTCCACCGTGTAGCTGTGCACGTCTCCCGAGCGGAGAATGAACTCCCGCCGTTCGACAACCAAACCACCGACCTCGACCTCGAGCACCCACCGTCCGGGCAGGAGGTCGGAGAACCGGGCCTCCGGATCGAGGCGGGTGCGCCGTACCTCGCCGCCGCCGCCGCGAAGAACGACCAACGGCGGCTCCTCCCGCCACTGGTTTGGGAGCCGACACACCAAATCCGCCCCCCTGTTGGGTCGAACGACCCTACCATCGTGTCTGGGGAGGCGCTCGAGCCCGTCGGTCCCGGCAGCAACCACCCGAATTTCCGGCAGGTTCACGACGGTGGCCTGGTACGTCAGATGGCGCGGGGTCACGGTCCAAAAACCGAGAGTCGGATCCGTGGCGACCCAACCCGCCCCGGGAAGGCGGCACTCCAACCAGCGGTGGGGAATCGCGCCGTGATCACCGATCAGCAGACCGCTGACGGTTCGCGCCTCGAACCCGGCCGCGCGCAGCAGCGCCACGGCCGCGTTGGCGAGACCGGAGCATCGCCCCCGTCCCCGCTCGAGAACCGACGCCGCATCCTGGGGACCGACGTCGGCAGTATCGACCGCAACGTGGTCCGCCGCCCACTCGAGCACCAGCGTGGCAGCCTCCCAGGATTCCAGATCGGGACGCAATCGCGCCTGCAGCCGTCTCGGAAGCTCGAAACCGGGCGGCACGTCGGGTCCCGATCCCGCCGCAATATCGCCGTAGGTCTCGTTGGCGCCGATGGGGGCCAACGAGGTCGTAACGTGGACCGCGACCCCACCGGCAGCGGCCTTTCTCACTTCCTGGACATAGCCGTTGCTCGCCGATGCAACGGGGAAATCACCGGCTGTCAGGAGATAGTCGGCCTCCTCGGCAAGCACCGGTGAAACCACCATCAGGGTCCACATAAAGACGAGAATTCTCACGCGGTTTCGGCCTTCCGCTTGACGAATCCGTCGAGAACGCCATTGACGAAGCGTCCGGAATCCTTGGCGCCATATTTCTTGGCGATCTCGATCGCCTCGTCGATGATGACCGCGTGCGGAGTGTCGGTCTCGTGCATCAGCTCATACATCGCGAGGCGGAGGATGTTCCGATCGACCGCCGCAAGACGATCGAGGCGCCAATGCGTGGTCTGCCGTCCGAGCTCCTCATCAATCGTCTGCAAACGATCAAGAGTGCCCCGGAGGAGAATGTCGGCAAACTCACGCTCCCCATCCGATGCGTTGCGCCATTCCTCGAAGCCGACCTGCATCGCCTCCGGCGACGCATCGGTCAGCTCGTATTGATACAAGAGTTGCAGGGCGAGCTCTCGGGCGCGGCGACGTGTGCCCACTAGCCCACTCTATCCCGCGCTTCTCACCGTCGAATACGAAGGGCGCACTATGTCCTCCGGTCAAGCCTCTCCGACAGACGCGCCATCTCGATGGCGGCCAGAGCCGCTTCCCATCCCTTGTTTCCCATCTTGGTCCCCGCTCGTTCGACCGCCTGTTCGAGAGTATCGGCGGTGATCACGCCGAAGGTCATGGGAACGCCGGAGCTTATCGCCGCCTGAGCGACCCCCTTGGCGACCTCCGCAGCAAGGAGATCGAAGTGCGCGGTGCTCCCTCGAACCAGTGCACCGACGCTAATCACTGCGTCAAATCCCCCGTCTCCGGCTAGCTTTGCAGCCACCATAGGGATCTCCCAGGCTCCGGGGACGCGGACGATGGTGATCTGATCCTCCTCCGCGCCGTGTCTGAGCAAGCAGTCTACGGCCCCCGACTCGAGGCGTGAGGTCAGCGCCTCATTGAAACGACTCACCACGAGGGCGAATCTCAGACCTTGTGCGTCGAGATGTCCTTCGATGACCTGCATGGTCCCTCCAAAGGTGCATTGTACCGCGGTCGTGCGCCAACGGCACGGTCGCGAGGTCGAAAACCCTGATCAGCGCTTCACCCAACAAATGTCGACGACTCACCGACAAGGGAGACATCAGCCAGCCGTCTCCCATCGGCGGTGGCGCGCAAGAGCTCACCTGAACGCTCCACGAGCGACCGCTGCTTGGCCTCCCGAATCACCTGTTGCGTACGCCCCACACTCCACTTCAGGTGAGTGTGAAGCTTCGTCAGACCGCACTCCTCCTCGGCCGCTTCGGTGTCCTGGTGGTGGAGGAGGTGGACGACCAGCATGCGGATGCCGAGGTCCAGGCGCTGTACCGCGCGCCGCCTCCCTTGGGCCAGCAGCCCGCGGCGCGGCGCGAACAAAAATGCGAACGAAAAGAGCAGGCCACAGGCGCCGGCCATCGAGCCCGCGATCGAGACATCGAGAAGGAATGCCACGCCAAAGCCGAGCACAGCGCTTATCGCCGCCACCACAGCCCCGAGCCACAGCATCGGTGCGAAGCGGTCGACCAGCAGATAGGCGGTGGCCGGAGGGGCGATCATCAGCGCCACCACCAGGATCGAACCCACGGCGTCGAAGGCCCCGACTGCAGTGATCGACACCAGGGTCATCAACGTGTAGTGGATCAGCGCCGGCGAGAAACCGAGCAAGGCGGCGAGGCCCGCATCGACCGTCGCGAGCTTGAGCTCCTTCCACGCCAGAGAAATCACTACCAGGTTGAGGATCAGAATCGCCCCCATGGTCCACAGGGCGCGCGGCCCGAGATCGGCGCCGCCCACGACCAACCGGTCGAACGGCGCAAAAGCGAGCTCGCCCAGGAGCACCGAGTCCGTGTCCAGGTGTACACCACCCGCGTAACGCGATATGAGAATCACGCCGATCGAGAAGAGAGCCGGGAACACGAGGCCGATGGAGGCGTCCTCCGGAACGAGCCGTGACCGGATCAGCGCTTCGATGAGGACCACGGCCAGCACGCCGGTCGCCGCCGCGGCGAGCAACAACAAGGGCGAATTCAGATCATGGGTGAAGAAAAATGCGACCACGATGCCGGGCAGGATCGCGTGCGAGATCGCATCTGAGACCAACGCCGTGCGCCGCAGCACCAAATAGGTGCCGGGAAGGGCAGCCGCCACCGCGGTCACGACTGCGATGAGGACAATCTCCAGCTCCGGACTCATGATTTCGCCTCGCGTTCGAGAACCCGTTCCGCCTCTCGTCGACCGATCGGAGTCGGCGCCCACAGACCATCGCCGGTTTGTTGGGCGAGGCCGCGGTCCGCGAGACCCTCGAGGGCCGCACCGACATCGGCCCCGGTCGGACTCATCGTGCGCAGGACCGCGGTGTTGTGCCCGTGCTCAGGGTCGCCCGCGTGCTGCAGCGACAGGGCATAGAGGTGCATCAGCACCGGATCGAGATCGGGCGCTCGGAGCAGGCGACCGAGACGAAGGAAACGCCATACGAGCCCCCGCCGTGGCGCCACCATCAGCGAACCCACGACAACAACGCTGAGCACGAGCACGATGGTCGGACCGGTTGGAAGACGCGGTACGAGCGAGGACATCACCGACCCGGCAACGCCGGAAAAGACCCCGATCAATGCTGCGAGCACGACCATCGGCAGAAGACGTCGACTCCACTGGCGGGCGGCCGCCGCTGGCGCCACGATCATCGCACTCATCAGCACCACACCGACCGTCTGTAGACCGATGACGATGGCCACCACCAACAGGAAGGTCAGGAGACCGTCGAGACGTCTGATCGGTAGACCGAGGCTGGAGGCAAACTCAGGGTCGAAGCTCAGGAGCTTGAACTCTTTCCACAACAAGGCGAGGATCAACAGCGCCGCTGTTGCGAGAACGGACATCGTCACCACGTCCTGACGGAGCAACGACGCCGCCTGCCCGAAGAGAAACGAATCGAGGCCGGCCTGGGCAGCGTTCGGCTGCTTCTGGATGAAGGTGAGGAGGACCAGCCCAACGCCGAAGAAAACCGAAAGGACGATCCCCAGCGCGCTGTCGTAGGGAACCCTCGAGCGCCCCACCACCACCCGCACCACCAACGTGCCGATCCATCCGGCCAGCCCGGCGCCGACCATCAATACCAGCGGCGCCTTGGAACCGGTGAGGAGGAAGGCGAGGGCGATCCCCGGCAGAGCGGCGTGGCTGACCGCGTCGCCGAGAAGGCTCTGGCGACGCAGATAGGCAAAGGATCCGAGGGCGCCGCTGGTCGCTCCAAGCACCGCGGAACCGAGGGCGACAAGGCGCAAGGTATAGTCGCCGAAGAAGTCCATCAAACCTCGACCTCGCGGGTCTCCAGTACCCCGACCCGCCCGCCGAAGGTCAGACGCAGGTTCTCGTCAGTGAAGACCTCACTCACCGGACCGGCATCGATCGCCCGCACGTTGAGGAGCAGCACCGAATCGAAATACTCGGGAACGGTCTGCAGATCGTGGTGGACGACGATGATCGTCTTGCCCTCCTCTGCAAGACCGTTGAGAACGCCGATGATGGCCCGTTCGGTTGGTGCATCCACGCCCTGAAACGGCTCGTCGAGAATGTTGATCGGCGCATCCTGGACCAGGGCGCGGGCGAGCAGGACCCGCTGTTGCTGGCCTCCCGAGAGCTCGGCGATCGGCCGTCTCAGAAACGCCGTCATCCCGACCTGCTCGAGGGCTTCCTCCGCCTGCTGCCGCTGAACGGCGCCGCTCCGGTGAAACCAACCCAGACGTCCGTAGGTGCCCATGGTGACCACATCGACAACGTCGGTTGGGAAATCCCAGGACAGAGTGGCTCGCTGAGGCACGTACGCGATCTGCCCCTGCGCGCTCGACCGCGGGCGCCCGAAGATTCGAACCTCGCCGGCGACCGGCCGCACCAGACCCATGGCCGCCTTGACCAGGGTGCTCTTGCCGGCGCCGTTGGGGCCGATGATCGCCATCTTCACCCCCGACGGAACCTGGAGATCCACATCCCACAGCACCGGCTGGTCGGCGTAGGCGACGGTCAGATCCTCGACCTCGAGCGCCCATTCTCCTCCCGCGTCCTGCATCATCATCCTCCCAACCGCCACGACAGACCTGCTCCCAGGAGGAGGTCGAGACCTTGACTGGTCAATCGCCGCGCCGCCCGCACGTCGAGTATCATTGCTCGACTGCCAGTGCGGTCACGATCGTTTCGACGTTGGCGCGCACGGTTCCGACATAGGTTCCCGCCGGCGTCCCCGGGTCCCCCAGGGAATCGGAGTACAGCGTGCCGCCGATCTCGACCGCGAACCCCTGGGCCTCCACCGCCTCTTTGAGCGCCTGCACGTACCGCGGCGGCACCGATGTTTCGACGAAGATTGCCGGCACGCGCCGCTCGGCGATGAAGTGGGCCAACTCCTTGACGTCAGACGTTCCGGCCTCCGAGGCCGTGCTCACACCGAGCAGGCCGAAAACCTCGAAGTTGTAGGCGCGACCGAAGTATGAAAAGGCGTCATGTGCGGTCACCAATACGCGCTGTTCGGGCTCGAGGTCTCCCGCACGCCCGCGCACCCAGCCGTCAAACTCCATCAGCTCATCGTTATAGGCCTGCGCTCGATTTCGAAAGGCATCGGCGTGGGCGGGGACCAGCTCGGCCAGCGCGTCGGCCACACAGTGCGTCGCTTGAGCCCACAGACCGACATCGAACCAGACGTGGGGATCGTGCAACCCGGAGAAGGCGGCCGACGTGATCAGCTCGTCGGCAGGCAGGCACTCGCCCACCGCCACCGTCGTCACCCCGCGTTCACCCATGCGTTGAAGCACCTCGGTCATCTTCCCCTCGAGGTGGAGGCCGTTGTAAAAGATCGCTTCCGCCGAGCTCATCCGACGCACATCACCGGCCGAGGCCTTGTACAGATGGGGATCGACTCCCGGGCCCATGAGCACCTCGAGTTGTACCTCGGACCCTCCGATCGTGCGCACCAGGTCACCGACAATGGTCGTGGTCGCAACGACGCGAAGCCTGCCGCTCTCCTCAGGCGCTTGACCGCCGCACGCCAATATGGCCGTGGAAACCGCCAGAATCACTATTCTTCTCATTTACTCACCTTCCATCCACAGTCTCTCGGCCAGGAATCCGGGCAGGAGAAAGCTCTCGCCGCCCACCCTCACCCTGAACGAGGTTCCCTCGGCCTCGATCACCTCGATCGAGCTGCCCGGCGCGAGCCCGAGACGGCTCAGGAGGTCCAAATTGTCCCGGTCCTGGGCGCCCACCCGGGCCAGGGTGCCGATTTCTCCGGCGGGGAACTCGGCCAAGGACATCGGCGCGGCCTCCGGGGGCATGCTCAGGTCCTTCATTGGAATGGGATCGCCGTGCGGGTCGTGGGTCGGATGCCCCATGGCCTCGGCAATTCGGGCCTCGAAGCGCTCCGAAATCACGTGCTCAAGCCTCTCCGCCTCCTCGTGGACCTGGTCCCATTCGTAACCCAGGACCTCCACGAGGAAGGTCTCGAGCAACCGGTGGTGGCGGAGCATCTCCAACGCCACCCGCCGCCCGGAATCAGTCAGGCTGACGCCCCGGTACCGGGCGTGCTCCACCAGACCGAGCTGGGCGAGCCGGCCCACCATCTCGGTGACAGATGCCGGTCGCACTTCGAGTCGATGGGCAAGAGTCTGGGTACCGACCTTCTGCCGACCTTCACCGAGGATGAAAATCTGCTTGAGATAATCTTCCTGGGCCTCTGAAAGAACCAACCGGTCTCCCTCTTTGTGATGAGAATTAATCTCTTTTTTCATACAATTTTTAGGCTAACCTAAATTTTTACCAATATCAAGCTCCCTCATCGTTCGGAATCGGATAAAATCACGCCGGAGGATTTGCCATGTGTGACAATGAACTGCTCATGATGACGTGCCGGCCGCTGCCGCCCGGCACCCCACCGCTATCCGGCCACGACCTCGAGCACAAGCTGAGCCACGCCGAGGGTTGGGAGATCGCCGACGGGGAGCTGACGAAGACCTTTCAGTTCGAGGATCACTACCAGACCATGGCCTTCGTCAACGCGGTGGCGTGGATCTCGCACCGCGAGGACCACCATCCGGAGATGATTGTGGGTTACGACTCCTGCACCCTGCGCTACGCCACCCACTCCATCGGCGGCATCTCCGACAACGATTTCATCTGCTCCGCTAAGGTCGATCACCTGGTGGGTGATTAAGGGAGCGACAATGAAAACAACCAGAATCGTGTACGCGTCCTTCGCCGTCGCCCTCCCTGCCATCCTCGTGCTGGCGTCATGCGGGGCAACGGCGCCCGAGCCCGGCACGCCGGAAGCCTCCTACATCGACCTCGGGTGCGCCAAGTGCCACGGGCCCGCACGAGAGGGACAACGCTCCGGACCGCCGCTCGTCAAGATCGAGGATCACTGGGACGAAGAAGGCCTGATGCAGTACATGAGGGATCCGAAGACCTTTGTCGAGGCCAACCCTCGTCTCTCATACATGGCGGAGAAGTACCCCATAGCCATGCCCGCCTTCGCCAACACAGACGAGGAGCAGCTGCGGCAGCTGGCGGTCTTTATTCTCGAAGGCTAAAAACTGGTTAGGCGCGCACCGGCCCTCGCAGCACTCTCGACGGCAGCAGCAGGATTGAGTGCAGGAACTTGAAGACCGCGTCAACGGTGATGCCGATGAGGCGGAAGGGTAGCAGTAGCAACCATACGATCGGATAGAGCACCAACGCCAGCAGCGCCAACGGCCAGGCGATCACCAGCAGGATCAACCACAGGATAAAGGTCCACATTTTCTCCTCCATCCATGAATACGCAGCCGAGCCGCCGAATGTTCCCGTCTCCACTAATCGCGACCACCGATAATGTGGATCAGCTCGCCGGTATCGGGGTCCCAGCGTACGAGGGCGCCCGTCCGGTCGGTAAGGAGACGGGCGGCCGCGGCCTGGTTGACGTACCAGAAGCTCGATCCGATCGCACCCGACTTCCACCGGAACCCGGCCCTGACTCTGTCGACTCCTGTGGCCACCGGACGCCAGCGCCCGGTCTCGAGATCGATGAGTTCGGCTCGCCGGCCCTCTGAGGGGACCGCCGGATCGACGATACGGAACACCATGAGCTCGCCCGGCAGCGCCTCGCTGCCGAGCGTCGCATCGACGCCGACTCCGAGGTCGTACTCAGCATGATGACTCCCGTCCCGTGACTCCACGGCCAGCCGATCCCGCCCGTCGTCCTCCTCGCGCAGGGTTGCGATGCGGCCACCTGCGAGAAGCCGCGGAAAGCCACCGCCGAGGGCGCGGATGAGCTCGCCGCTGCGAGCGTTGTACAGGTTCCGGTCACCATGAGCCTGTCCTTCGGACCTTCCCCCGATCACCATGATTTCCACACCCGAGTCGAAAGCCCTCCAGAAGCTATCCGGCGCCTCGGTGATCTCTCCGGTTCGCAGGATCTCTCCGGACGGCACTCGCACTTCGGCTATGCGGATCGCATTCCCCTCTCTCTCCGACGATCTCCCGTACAGCCGAATCGTGTCGACATCGAGGAAAAACATGGTCGATCCACGGAGGTCGTCGGGCAACCGCACCGCCGTCAGCAGACGCTCCCCCGCCAACTCGTAGATCGACAGCGTTCCCTCTTCCATGACGGCCACCTGCGCACCGTCGGGGGAGAGCTCGAGGTCGGTGCCGGGGGGAACCAGGATCTTCGTCGACACGGCTTCAACCTCCGCACCATCGAGAGCTACATACCGGAGAGCGCGCGGTTCCTCGCCACTGCCCTGACCCAGCCATGCCGCATGGCTGCCATCGGTCGAGAACACAATCGTGTTCCAGTGCCACACCCCACGGCGAAAGAACCACAGCCCTTGGTCGCGCAGGTGCCACGACCTTTGGTCGGGGTTGGCCAGCCACCTGTCGTCAGTGGTCGAGATTAGGAAGCGGCGCCGGACATCGAGTCGTCGTGGGGCCGATCCGAAGGCCTCGACCCATTCCCCAGTCGGGGAGACGGACAGGACCTCGACCCGATCGACATCTCCGGGCTCGAAGCTTTGCAGCCAGCCCGCGTACGCCGCCACCGCGCCTACGGCAACAGCGAGGACGCTCCACAGGGTGATCGAGAGGGCAGCGTGGGTGCGCCGCAGATCGCAGCGTCCGGTCGCCGTGCCGACAGCTCCGGCAACCGCGAGCGCGAAAACAAGCGCCGTTAACAGCGCGGCGACTATGACCCACAGAGCGATCTCGGCCCCGATCCACAGAAACGGCCGCAGGGTCACCCAGCCGACGACTCCTGCCGCGATACAGCCAACCAAGTCCAGGAAGAGCCACGCGGTGCGCGCACGCACCATGATGCTGACCGCGTGGGCGAGGAGAAAGAGGAGCAACGGAGCGATCACATAGCCGAGGATCGTCAGCCAGTCGAAAGGGTCACTCGACGTGAATACGCGGATCCCCTCGCTGAAGAGGGCCGGCGCTAGGACGATGACCTCGACGGCCCAAACCAACGCCATCACCGCCAACACCCTGCCCCACCACACCGCGAGACCGCTCACCGGCCGCGAAAAGAAGAAACCGAGCCGTCCCTCCGAAAGATCATTGCCAAAGACCGTCGCGCCGAGCAGAAGGGCGAGGACGCATCCGAGGGCCAGCGCCGAAACGCTGGATCCGACGGTCCTCACGTCCGTTGCTTCGTAGGTCTCGATATTGGGCAGAAATGGCAACAAGCTGATCATGATTGCAACCGCCACCGCCATCAAGAGCAACTCGCGCCGGGCCATCACCTCGCGCGCCATGACCGCCATTGTCGCTTTCATGATCGACCTCCACGCTCCTCGCCGCAGAGGGCGATGAAGATCTCCTCTAGCGACAGCGGCTCGACCCGCGTCACTTCAACCGGCGTCTCCTGCCGAAAGCGTCCAAATCCGATTTCCGAGAAACCGCCGACAACCGCACCGGTTGCACCGCCGGCCCCGCCCGAGGAGATGACATCGAGGTGCTGCAGACCGGCCTCGATCCTCTTCGACGACACATCCGAGGTCTCCGTCCAGATCAGGCGGCAGACGCGCGCCTTGAGGGTCTCCAACGGCTCGTCCACCAGGAGCGAGCCATCCTCGAGTACGCCGACACGGTCGGCAATGCCCTCGACGCCCGCGAGATCGTGGGTCGTCAGGAAGACGGTGGTGCCGTGATCGGCAAGATCGCCGATGAGCTCCTCGTAGAGGTCTCGCCGAGCAACCGCATCGAGCCCGAGGGTCGGGTCGTCGAGGACCAGCAACTCGGGTGAGCTCGACAGGGCCAGTGCCACCGCGAACTGACGCTGCTGGCCCTTGGACAAACGGTCGAATCGCTGCCGTCGAGGTACGCCGAACCCTTGGAGGCGGGAGAAGAACTCCTCTCTCCTCCAGCGCGGCGTCACCCACGCCATGAAACGTTCGACTCTCTCCGCAGTCGTCGTCGGTGGAACATCCGGATTTTCAGGGACCACCCCGATCCGCACCATGGCTCGACGGCGATCACGCCACGCGTCGAGTCCAAAGATCCGCACGCCTCCACCACTCGCGCGTCGCTGGCCGAGCAGGCAGCGCACCGTTGAGGATTTACCCGAACCGTTGCGCCCGAGCAGTGCGTACACCGAGCCTTTCGGGACCGCCAACGACACATTGTCGACCGCGGTCAGACGCCCGTAACGAACCGTCAGCCCGTCCAGCTCCACTACAGCTCGATCATTCATCGTGCGCTCCTTCACCGCCGTCGACCCCGGTCTGCCAGCCCTCCTCGAGCGCTTGAACGGCTTCTTCTCGATCCGCGCCGACACTGGTTGCGACACCGACGTAGACCGCCGCACCGTCCGCCAACAACCGTCGTCGCAGCTCGGTGAGAACGGTAGACGGCAGCTCGGCCACAAAGGTGCCCTCGCCACGGCGCACCGTCAGCAACCCGGCGTCGGTCAACCGCCGATAGGCCTTGGACACCGTTGCCGGGTTGACCCGGAGGGCCTTGGCCAGCTCGCGCACCGACGGCACAACGGCCCCAGACGCCAGATTCCCAGAGGCCACCAGCCGCCGCATCCCGTCCTCGATCTGGCGCCAGATCGGGGCGGCAGCAGCGGGGTCGATGTCGAGAACGTGGTGCATGGTCGAGTCCTTAGTGTGTCACTGATGTAATACAGTATGTCAGCGCGACAAGATTGTCAAGACACGCCACAAATACGCTGAGGAGCCAGGAATTCCCGACCCCGCAATGAATGCAGCGGTTCAGTGTGTGGAAAATTCGAAATTCGAAATTCGAAATTTCCGTGTGTTATCTTTGCGCCAATGGAGAGAAGCGCATGAAAGGCATCATTCTCGCCGGTGGTTCGGGTACCCGCCTCCATCCGGTGACCAGCGTGGTCAGCAAGCAACTCCTGCCGGTTTATGACAAGCCGATGATCTATTACCCAATGAGCCTGCTCATGCATGCCGGCATCCGCGAGGTGCTCATCATTTCGACACCGCGCGATCTGCCGTCCTATCGCGAGCTCTTTGGTGACGGCGAGCGCCTCGGGATGCGATTCGAGTATTGCGTCCAACCGAATCCGGAGGGTCTGGCGCAGGCGTTTCTCCTCGGCCGCGACTTCCTGGACGGTTCCCCGTCCTGCCTGGTCCTGGGCGACAATATTCTCCACGGTCACGGGCTCACCGGAATATTGCTGGAGTGCGCCACACAGACCGAGGGCGCGCAGATTTTCGGTTACCGGGTCCGGGACCCCGAGCGCTACGGCGTCGTGGAGTTCGACGGCAATGGCCGCGCTCTCTCCATCGAGGAAAAGCCGCAACAGCCAAAGAGCTCCTTCGCAGTGCCCGGCCTCTACTTCTATGGGCCCGATGTCTGTGATCTGGCGGCGGAGCTGACGCCCAGCCCCCGCGGAGAGCTCGAGATCACCGACCTCAACCGGCGCTATCTCGAACAGGGACGGTTGACGGTGACCATGCTCGACCGCGGCTTTGCGTGGCTCGACGCCGGCACCCACCGAAGCCTCAGCGAGGCGTCCAACTTCATCGAGGCCATCGAGGAACGGCAGGGGCTCAAGGTCGGCTGTCTGCAGGAGATTGCCTGGAACCAGGACTGGATCTCGACCGAAGAATTCCGGCGCGAAGTCGAGGATGCCGGTGCGTCGAGCTACGGTGACTATCTGCGAGCGGTGCTCGAACACGCGGAGGCCGACGGTGCGGCTGGTTGACGAACCCCTGCGGGGGGTTAAGGTGCTTTCGCCCGAGGTTTATGAGGACTCACGGGGTTTCTTCATGGAGTCGTATAACCGACGGCGATTTGCCGCGTTCGGAATCGATGTCGACTTTGCCCAGGACAACCACTCGCGATCGTCGCGCGGAGTGCTGCGCGGCCTCCACTACCAGCTCGGCCACGCCCAGGCCAAGCTGGTGCGCACTACCCGCGGCCGTGTCTTCGACGTTGTTGTGGACGTTCGCCGCGGCAGCCCGTCGTTCGGGCGCTGGTTCGGGATCGAGCTGAGCGAGGAAAACCGTCTGCAGCTCTTCGCTCCCGAGGGATTCGCACACGGATTTCTGGTCCTCAGCGAGGTCGCCGAGTTCCAGTACAAGTGCTCGGATTTTTACAGCATGAAGGACGAGCGTGGCCTGCCGTGGGACGACCCCACGATCGGTATCGAGTGGCCCATCGACGGCGTCGAACCCATCCTCTCCGACCGCGACCGCGGGTGGACGACGTTGGCGGAGACGCCGGAGGACGACCTGCCGGCGTTTCGAAATGACTGAGGCGACGCACCATCCGCGCTCGATGCTGGTCACCGGCGGCGCCGGCTTTATCGGCAGCAACTATGTCCGTTGGGCTCTAGCCGCCGACCCTGAGCTGCACCTGGTCAACGTCGATGCCCTGACCTACGCCGGCCATCTCGCCAGCCTCGACGGGGTGACCGACGACTACGGACCGCGCTATACCTTCATCCATGCCGACATCCGCGACGCCGACACCATGCGCCGGATCTTCACCGAGCACGAGGTGGACACGGTGGTCCACCTCGCGGCCGAGAGCCACGTCGATCGCTCGATCGACGGCCCGATCGACTTCATCGACACCAATGTCCGAGGGACCGCCATCCTCCTGGAGGCCGCTCGATCGGCCTGGCGGGACCGAGCCGATGTGCGCTTTCACCACGTCAGCACCGACGAGGTCTTCGGCTCGCTTGACGCGGAAGGGCTTTTCACCGAGGCCACCCCCTACGACCCTTCCAGCCCCTACTCAGCCTCGAAGGCGGCCGCCGATCATCTCGCCCGGGCATGGCATCGCACCTATGGGCTGCCGGTCACCCTCTCCAACTGCTCCAACAACTATGGTCCCTACCAGTACCCCGAAAAGCTGATTCCGCTGATGATTGCGAACGCCGCCGCCGGCAAAGAGCTGCCGGTGTACGGCGAGGGCGCCAACATCCGCGATTGGCTGCACGTGGAGGACCACTGCCGCGCCCTCGACCTGGTGATTCGATCCGGCGCGCCGGGGCGCACGTACAACGTGGGCGGCCGCAACGAGCGCAGCAATCTCGAGGTCGTGCACGCGATCTGCGACCTGGTCGACGAGCTGAGACCCCATCCTGGGGGCGGCAGCCGCCGGGATCTGATCGAGTTCGTCACCGATCGTCCGGGTCACGATCTGCGGTATGCCATTGACGCCGACCGCATCAGCACCGAGCTCGGCTGGACGCCGCACTTCGACTTTGACTCCGGTCTGCGGGCCACGGTGGAGTGGTACCTCGAAAACGAAGCCTGGTGCGAAGAGGTCACGACGGACAGCTACGACGGCGGGCGGTTGGGGCTCAACACGTAGAGTTTTGAGTATTTTGTTTTGAGGTTTGAGTTGCCACCTGCCCTCCTCGTTAATGGTCGTATGGCGTGCGGTCCGGGGAAAACTCAAACCTCATAACTCAACACTCACAACTAATCCACCGTAATTTCAAGAGTCTTGATTTTTTCCCAGAGTGTTTTGCGGCTGATACCGAGGAGCTCGGCCGCATCGGCCCGTCGACCCTGGGTGGCGGCGAGAGCCCCTTGAATTGCCTCGGTTTCGGCTCTTTCCACCGCTTTCTGAATTGAGATGACCTGAGCCGGATCGCCACTGATCGTCTCTGGTGAGCCGCCTCGAATGTTCGGCGGCAGCTCGTCGACCGTCACCTCCGAGCCGCCGCAAAAGAGGACCGCCCTTTCGACCACATTGCGCAGCTCTCGGACATTTCCCGGCCATTGGTGCATCTCGAGGAGATCGACGGCGTCGTCTGAAAAACCCTCAATCTCGCGCCTGCGATCGGATGCGAGTTCCTGGAGGAAGGCCTCCGCCAGCAACGGGATATCCTCGCGACGCTCGCGGAGCGGCGGAAGGTCGATGGCGACCGTATTGACCCGAAAGAAGAGATCCTCGCGGAATCGTCCCTGGCGAATTTCCTCCTCGAGCGAACGTATCGATGCCGAGACGATCCGGACGTCGACATCGACGGGACGATTCGAGCCGAGACGCTCGATCTGGCGCTCCTGCAGAACTCGAAGGAGCTTGACCTGAAACGACAGCGGAAGCTCGCCGATTTCATCGAGGAAGAGAGTGCCCCCGCTGGCCGCTTCGAATCGCCCGATTCGCCGTTCACTGGCGCCGGTGAACGCACCCTTCTCGAATCCGAAGAGCTCGGATTCGATGAGCGATTCAGGCAGCGACGCGCAGCTGACCCGGAGATACGGCTTGGCGCGGCGGTTCGAGTTGAAATGGATGGCGGATGCCACCATCTCCTTGCCGGTGCCGCTCTCACCGTGAACGATGACCGAAGCATCAGAGTCGGCCACCAGCCGAATCAGCTCGAATACCTCCTGCATGGGCTTTGATTTGCCGATGATGTTCGAATAGGAGTGGCGTTGCTCGAGCTGTGCCTGCAGGCGCACATTTTGCTCTCGCAGGATGCGCACCGAGCACACGTTGCTCAAACGGACTACCAGCTGGGCCATCGAGAAGGGTTTAGCGATGAAATCGGTGGCGCCCTGGCGCATCGCCTCCACCGCACGGTCAACCGTTCCGTGGGCGGTGATGATGACCACCGTGGTGTCAGGGCTCAACGCCTTGATCCGTTTGAGGAGCTCGATGCCGCCGAGACGCGGCATTACGAGATCAGTGACGACGAGATCGTGCTGGTGCTGGTCGAACAGCGCCGCACCTTTGACACCGTCCTCGGCCACGTCCACCACCCATCCCTCCTTGCGCAGAGCATCGGCCATGGTAATTCGCAGCAGCGGCTCATCCTCGACGATCAACAACCGGTGTCCACAGATCTTCATCACGATGTTCCCCCGGTCCAGTCCCCCGCCATGGCAGTCATGATGACACGAAATGTGGTCCCCCGGCCAATAGATGACTCGACCTCGATCCTGCCACCGTGAGCGGCAACGATGCTGCCGGTCACCGCCAAACCAAGACCCGTGCCTTCCCCAACCTCACGGGTGGTGAAGAACGGGTCGAAGATCCGATCGCGGATTTCAGGTGAGATGCCGTGCCCGGTGTCGCGGACCTCGGCGATGACCCTGCCGCCGCGCACCCGCGTCCGCAAATACAGCGTTCCGCCCTCTTTCATGGCGTCGAGAGCGTTGAGCACCAGGTTGAGAAACAGTTGCTCCATCTGAAAGTGGTCGGCCTCGACAACCGCTGGATCGGTGTCGAGGTCCATCTCGACCTCGACCCCGGCGGCGCGCAATTGGTAGCCCACGAGCTCGACTACGTGTTGCAGGTTGTGGTTCACCGATGTGGGTTCAAGCTTGATCTCGCGTGGTCGGGCGAAGTTGAGGAGGTTGGCGACCGTGCGTTCGATCCGGGTGAGACCATCGGCAATGAGCCGGAGGTAGCGATCGCGCATTACCTCGTCGTCCGGGTTGGCACGCATGTTCTCGATGCTCGCCAGGACCCCGGCGAGAGGGTTGTTGACCTCGTGCGCGACCCCGGCGGCGAGGGTCCCGACCGCCGCCATCTTCTCGGTATGAGCGAGCTGGGCACGCTGCAACTCCTCGCGTTCCCTGGCGTTTTCGAGCTCGTCCATCATCCGGTTGAATACGTCGCTCAGCTCAGCCACCTCGTCGCCGCGGCGGCTCGGCGCGCGAACCGAAAGATCGCCCCGGCCGGCCCGCTTCATAGTCTGGTTGAGGTTGAGAATCGGACGAATCAGGGTCTCCACGTAGAGCGCCGTCATGATCGAGTTGCCGAGCATCAGCACCAGGGCCACCAGCGCCACCCGCCCCGTCACATCGCGCACCTCCCGTTCGATCGGCTCGAGGGAAAAGCCGACCGCCAGCGTCCCTACAAACCGGCCGTCCTCAGCCAGGGCGATACGAATCTCGAGCAGATCCTCGCCACCGTCGCCCTGCCGCTCCTCGGTCTGTGGATCGTCACCGACGCTCTCGTCGGCAAGGGCGCGCACGAAGGGGCGGCCTATATTCTCGGGCCGGCTCGAGTGGGTGACGGTGCCGGCCGCATCGGTCACGACGACGTAGCGCATCACGTCCCGGTTGCGCGCCATGATCTCTTCCACGTAACGCTCGACGAGCCCGGCCTCACTGACCCCGGCCCCGTTCTCGATGTAGGTGATCGGAATCGCCATGGCCTCGACGATGCTGCGACCGCGGCTGACGATGGCGTCGAGGTAAGTGCCGCGCTGGTAAATCGCCCCGAGGACCGCGACCAGAGTCATCGTCACGACAATCAGGGTGTTGGAGTAAAGAAAGAAGCGGATACGCAGACCGAGCTTGATCATCAGAGAAACCTACGCATGCGAATCACCGGCTATCCTCGCCACAAGCTCCCGATCATCGACGGTCTCCGCCATCTCACGGACCACGGGCCAGCCTCGATCGCGCGCCCGTGCGGCGGCCTCCGGCCCGATGCACCACGCCACCACATCGTCGCTCCAGCCAGCCCCGCCACGCTCCTCGTCGAGCCAGTCGACCTCCGGAGCGGTGCAGGTCACGCAACCGGTCAGTGGCAGCGCACCCATCACCACCCTCGCCGCCGGGGTGACCGGCAGGGGCAAGAGAACGACCTCCGCGCCCGCAGCCTCGAGGGCTACCGCCAGTTCCTTTTCAGAGCTTGGCACTACCAGCCGTTGCCCCGTCAACGGCAGTCGCGCGACCCAGTCCAGGGTCCCGGAATGACCGACTGTCGGGCCGATTGCAAACAGGGCCGGCGGCGCCAATCCTTCCTCCTCGACAGCAGCGGGTAGGTCGGCGAGTGTGGCGACCACATGGCGCTGCGCCGAGGTCGTCCCCTGTTCCACCATGACCGCCGGCGTCTCCGGATCCATACCCCCGCCGAGGAGGTTTTCCACCACCTGCGGCAACGCGCTGACTCCCATGTAGCCGATCAGGGTTGCGTTCGGGTCCTTTGCGAGCACATCCCACCGCACCTGGGGTCCTTCGCTCTTGATCGCCTCGTGGGCGGTGAGCAGGGTCATTCGCACGGCCTCCCGCCGGTGGGTGACCGGTACGCCGACCCACGCCATCGCCGCCACGCCGGAGGTGACCCCGGGAACCACCTCGAACGGGATCCCCTCCGCCGCGAGCACTTCGGCCTCCTCGCCGCCGCGGCCGAAGATGTACGGATCGCCGCCCTTGAAGCGCACCACCCGTTTGCCGGCACGGGCCAGACGGATGAGGAGCGCATTGATCTCCTCCTGGGGGACCGGGTGGTTGCCGGCCGTCTTGCCGACCGGGTGGAGATCCACCTCGGGCGGCAGATCGCAGGGCAGTGCGGGCGCCGCGAGCCGGTCATAGACCACCGCATCCGCTTCGAGCAGGCGTTGTCGACCACGTAACGTGAGCAGACCGGGGCAGCCCGGACCGGCGCCGACCAACGACACCAGCGCGCCCTCACACCCGTCGCCTCCGGTCGGGTCTCTTCCGACCGTCAACGTCTCAGCCGCGTGATGGTCGACCGGCACTCCGAGCCAACCCTCCTCCTCCGCCGCCGTCGGCACCCGCGCGGTGAGCCGATCGGGATCCACGGTGGCTTCGAAGAACCGGTCGAAGAGGGCTTCCTCGCGATCGCGCGGCGCGCCCAGCCCTCGCACGGCGCCTCGGTAGCGGGCAGCGGCCGACAACCACTCCCCCCACTCCGCGCCGAAACGCCGTTCGAGGAGCTGGCGCAGGCGACGCACTACAAACGGCGCCTCACCGGCCGACCCAATGGCGATCTGGAGGGGACCGCGGCGGATCCGCGCCGGCAGATGGAAGGAGCACAGCTCTGGGTCGTCGGCAACGTTGCACCACACGCCGGTCTCCTCG
>Ga0164313_10000427_pt1 | contig 33356 bp, 31 predicted proteins | sample GuaBasSedimGuay4_FD_113735 | JGI IMG/M metagenome (GOLD analysis project Ga0164313, IMG submission 113735) | Subseafloor sediment microbial communities from Guaymas Basin, Gulf of California, Mexico - Guay4, Core 4569-4, 0-3 cm | ecosystem: Environmental > Aquatic > Marine > Hydrothermal vents...
CGTAATTTTTTACTGCCCCTTGTAACCGGCTGGCAACTTGCTTTAAGATTAAATCACTATTATTACGCCCTAAAGTACCGTATATTTCTTTATAATTTTCTATTTCAAACAGCAAAACAGACAGGGTTTTTCCTTGGTTATTTGCTGATAGAATCGCTTGTTCAACACGATCATAAAACAGGGAGCGGTTTGGAAAATCAGTTAACGGATCATGAGTTGAGGAATAAATAGCCTGCTTTTCTAGGCTTGCCGTTTTATTTCGTAACTCATTAGTTTGATCTAGGATCATTGCGCCTGCTTGATAGGCAATAATGGAGCCTGCATATTGGCCCCAGAATGTAAAAACCAATGGCAGTGCATCTAAGATCCACAAACCAAAATTGGTTCGTTGTGCCTCAACAATACCTGACAGAGTAATACTGCCTGTAGCGAAATAACTGACAAGTAATGTTGCAATAATAATGCTGGCAAAGGCAATGATTGCACCTAGATAGGCAGTTTTAGATGCTTGTCCTTTCAATGCGTTTACATTAAGTAAAAGCTGTGTACTTCCCGCTGCCTGCTCCATGCTTTCTTATCCTAGTTGATAAGGCTTATTTTAACGAAACAATTCTATTAAAATTTGATTCTAGATCTTAAGATCCTAGCCACTGATTAATCCGATTTAAATCATCAATGTTAACAATACCAGCAGCTTGCTTTAATCGCAAAGTACTCAAAATATAATCATAGCGTGAGCGAGCATGATCTCGGAGGGCTCGGAACAATTCTCGACGAACATTCAACACATCAACAGTGGTTCGAGTTCCCACTTCATAACCGGCTTCAGTTGACTCCAAAGCCTTCTCACTTGAAATAACAGCTTGTTTTAATGCTTTAACCTGGCTGATACCAGCTATCACCTGATTATAGGCCTCGCGAGTTTGCCTAGTCACTTCCCGGTGTTGCTGTTCCTGATTCTGCATTGCCTGATCAAGTCTGTACCCTGCTTCACGTGTACGTGAGACTACTGCTCCGCCGGTATAAATAGGCACATTAAATTGTAGACTAACACTATCCTGATGTGTTTTATAACTGCCACCAAAACTACTGTCACTCTGTGAACTATAACTCTTCTGGCCAACTACATCTAAACTGGGATAATGACCACTTTTTTGAAACTCAATACTTTGGCCAGCATTATCCACTGCTGCCCTTGCAACCGTTATATTTGGATTTTTCTCCAATGCCTGTTCAGTCCATTTATCAATATCTTCAGGATCAGGACTTACTAATGGTGTTTCCTCTTTTAACACAGATAACGTATCCAAATAACGGCCCGCTATTTCTCGTAGGCGTTCCTTGCTATTTACTAATCCTGTTTCTGCGCTTATTACTCCAGCTATGGAGATGTCATAGGCTGCTTGTGATTCTGTCACATCAGTAATAGTAGATAAACCTACTTCAAAACGCTGTTGCGTTTGTTCTAGTTGCTGCTTGTTTGCTTCCTGCTCAGCAATGGCAAAACTCACAGCATCCTGACGCCCTAACACCTCAAAATATCGCTCAGCTACACGCACAATTAGTGCCTGCTCTACAACCAGATAACTTGCTTGTGCTCCTTCAATACTAATGTCTGCCTGAGCTTGTTGAATGAAGTTTTCTCGATGATAAACGGGTTGAGTAATACTTAGGCTATAACCATGGTCATTATAGTTTCGGTCACCACTAAGAAATGATTGGGATGATGTATCCTGCCGAATATAACCATCATTGGCACTCAGACCAATCTGGGGTAGAAATTGGGCCAATGCCTGAGAATCTAACTCTCCAACTGCCTGACGAGATGCAGCCTCAGCCAGTAATTGTGGGTCACTCCTTAAAGACATGGTAAACACTTCCATCAAATCTTCTGCCACACTAGCAGTCGAAAATAGTGTTATTACAACCCATATACTGAAAGAAAATCGCTTCATTCATTACACCTTAATAGATAGTCATGTTGGTATCAACATCTGTTGCCCAGGCGTTCATACCACCATCCAAATTGATCACATCGGTAAATCCCATTTGTTCTAGAAATTGTCCAATTTGATCACTGCGCCTCCCAGATCGACAAATCAACACAATAGTCTCATTTTTATGTTTTTCTAACTCATTGAGTTGACCAGGCACACTTTGCATAGGCATATGAATTGAACCATCTATCATGCCAAATTCCAACTCAACATCTTCACGAACATCTATCTTCACTGTTGAAACGCCGGTTGCCAAAAAGTCACGCAACTCAACTGCAGTCATTTGTCTCATTATGAGGGTACCTTTACTAATGGAAGCATTATTCTGCGAATCTTCAAGTGCCTATATTCTAGGCATATTCCGCAGAAAATGGTTATTCCCTTTATCAAGGAATATAACAACGAAGATGGGTGCTTGAAGGCTCGCCCTTCGGGGCTTAGCCAAAAAGCCATCCTCTGCGTTGCAATTCTTATGAAGGGCATACCATTTATTAAGAATTGTGCCTTGATAATATCTTTTTGGCGTTGCCAGAATAGTGCTTCCATTAGTAAAAGTACCCTTCCAATCTCTTCTAAAATTCAAATTCAGGTTTTGGTTCCGCATTGATCATGGCGGGAATTACTGTTTCGAACACAGCTTCAGTTTGCCATTCCCATTCAGTGATACGCTGAATAATTTGTACTGCCATTACATCACCTTCACCCACTACTGCTAGCATTCGACCACCCACAGCCAGACTTTGTAGATACGCATTGGGAACAGCCACAAATGCTGCTGTTGCGATAATGACATCTATCCGGTCGGATAATTCCCAAGCATGTGAAGCATCACCAACAGATAACATCACATTATCGATACCAACTTTTGTTAAATTCTGTTGTGCCAGCACTGATAATTCAGACACTATTTCCACGCTGGTCACATGTTTTGCTAGTTGTGCCAATAAAGCAGTGAAATAGCCATTTCCTGTGCCAATTTCTAATACCTCTTCGTCAGACTGTATATCTATAGCCTGTAATAAACGGCCTTGTAGTACAGGTGATAACATCGTCTGCCCATAACCTATTGGTAATTCAGTATCAGCAAAAGCTAGCCCCAATAAATCCTCATCAACAAATTGGTCACGGGCAATATCTTTTAAGGCTTTCAAAACCCGAGAATCTAATACATCACTAGGTCGTACCTGTTGCTCCAACATATTAAAATGGGCACTTTCAAGGTTTTGTAACATCTTTAGTCCTTCTAACTACGGTTTTAAGCATATTGAATATGCAAGGATAAGAGTTTTCTTATATAGGTGCAACTACATCTCATAAATACTTACAATACGTTTCTGTTTATTTTTAAAAGCAACTAGCTCTGCTCAATCTTTGCCCAAGTATCACGCAAAGTTACAGTACGATTAAATACTAGTTTTCCATCACGACAAAGCTCAGAATCAGCACAAAAATAACCTTCACGTTCAAACTGATAAACCTTGCCAGGTATTGACTCTGACAAACTCTGCTCAACAACACTATCTGTCAATGTTATCAATGAATCAGGATTGAGATGGGCAATGAAGTCTTCAACATCTTTATCGCTATCTGGATGAGGGTGATTAAAGAGTCGGTCATAAAGTCTCACTTGTGCTTTCACACCATGTTCAGCTGATACCCAATGGATCACACCTTTAACCTTGCGACCTTCTGGATTAGCCCCCAATGTGGCGGGATCATAACTACATCGCAGTTCAACGATCTCATCGTCATTATCTTTGATCACTTCATCACAGCGAATCACGTAAGCATTCCTAAGTCGGACTTCTTTATCTTTAACCAAACGTTTGAATTTATTATTCGCCTCTTCCTTAAAATCGGCTCTATCAATATAAAGCTCGCGGGTAAAAGGCACTACTCGCGTTCCCATCTCTTCATTTTGAGGATGGTTAGGTGCTGTTAATTGTTCTGTTTGTCCTTCTGGGTAATTAGTAATCACAATTTTGACAGGATTCAATACAGCCATTGCTCGTGGTGAAATTTTGTTCAACTCTTCACGGATACAGGCATCCAATATTTCCATTTCCACAGAGTTATCCGCTTTAGTCACCCCAATGCGCTCACAAAATTCACGAATGGCTGCGGAAGGATAACCTCGCCGACGCATTCCTGAAATTGTCGACATCCGCGGATCATCCCATCCATCAACAATATTTTCATCAACCAACCGTGTCAGCTTACGTTTACTGGTGATGGCATATTGCAAATTAAGACGAGAGAATTCAATTTGCTGTGGATGGTTAGCTGTCTTTAATGTATCAAGAAACCAATCGTATAAAGGGCGATGATCTGCAAACTCCAAAGTACAAACTGAATGAGTAACACCTTCAATAGCATCGGACACGCAATGAGTGTAATCATACATTGGATAAATACACCATTCATTACCTGTTTGATGATGAATAACACCATGTCGAATGCGATAAATAGCAGGATCACGCATATTGATATTAGGTGATGCCATATCAATTTTGGCTCTTAATAACTTTGAACCATCAGCAAATTCACCTGCACGCATACGTTTAAATAGATCCAGATTTTCATCTACTGATCGATCACGATATGGACTATTTTTACCTGGTTCCGTTAACGTGCCACGATATTCTCTAGTTTCCTCAGCATTAAGGTCACAGACATAGGCATCACCTTGCTGGATAAGTTGCACGGCATAATTATAAAGTTGCTCAAAATAATCCGAAGAAAAAAACAATCTATCTTCCCAATCAAAACCAAGCCACCGCACATCTTTCTTAATTGCATCAACAAATTCTTCATTTTCTTTGTGGGGATTGGTATCGTCGAAACGCAGATTACATAAACCATCATAATCATTAGCAAGCCCAAAATTCAAGCATATAGATTTAGCATGGCCGATATGTAAATAACCATTCGGTTCCGGTGGAAATCGAGTGTGTACGTGCCCATCATTTTTGCCTGCTTCGATATCAGCATCAATGATATTACGTATAAAATTACTCGGCTTTATGACTTCTTTTTCGCTCATTTTACTCTCTAATCTAATTGCCGCCTTTCAGGGAAAGACTTGCATTTTTAATTGTTTTCACCATAATTATTAAGGCAAACGTAATAGTATACAAGTGCTCAGGTATTTCCCATAATGTAAGAGGTAAATAATGGCCATCGCAACATTTGCAGCAGGGTGTTTTTGGGGTGTTGAGGTACAATTCAGGCAAATAACCGGTGTCACTTCAACACGCGTTGGTTACTTAGGTGGAACTACGGAGAATCCTACTTACAAATTAGTCTGCACGGGTACTACAGGACATGCAGAAGTTATAGAAATCACTTTCAATCCAGCTATTGTCAGTTTTGAATCCTTATTAGGTGTATTTTGGAAAACACACAATCCAACCACATTAAACCGACAAGGACCTGATGTGGGTACACAATACCGTAGCGCGGTTTTTTATCATGGTGAACAACAACATCAACAAGCAGAGCTGGTTAAACAAACATTAAATAAAGCTCACATCTTTGCCGGCCCTATTGTTACTGAAATTACCGCCGCCAGCACCTTTTATCCTGCTGAAGAATACCATCAATGCTATTTAGAGAAAAAAGGTTTAGGGAGTTGTCACTAACGCTTAGTTGCACGGTGAAACAAAGGTTCATGTACTGATTCTCGCGAGAAGCGCCAGCAAGCAATTAAAATTGCAATGGTCGAAAAACTAATTAGAACAACAATATCTGTTGTGACTGAAAAATCAGTGTTCACGTTTGGTACAGCATGTTTTAATAAATCTACGCCATAACTAAAGGGATTCACCGCCACAATATAATGCAAATAGTCAGGTAATTGCTTCACTGGATATAAAGCACCACTCAGGAAAAACACCGGAAAGATAAAGAAATTCATAATCACTGCAAAGTTATCAATACTTTTTGACCAAACAGCAATCAGCCCTCCAATAGCCGCACAACAGATTGATGTTAATAATGCAGCGGGCAACAATCCAAGAGCTATATTGATATCTATTAAGCCTAAAATCACTAGCAGTAATAACAATAAAATTGCTTGCACCATCGCCGTTAAAGTTGCTGCTATTAACTTCGATAATACAATCCAATAATGGGCAATGGGTGCAATCATCATCATCCGCATCACACCAAACTCTTTGTCATAGACCAATGTTAATGCAGACAATAATGAGGCAAATAATAAAGTCATTGCCAAAATACCGGGAACCAGAAAAGTTAGATAACCTTCTTGTTGTTGGCCTTCTAACATACTGCCGACACCGCTACCAATCACTAATAGCCAGATCATTGGTCGTACCATGGCACTGACCAATCTCGCACGTTGCCGAAATAATTTACTTAGTTCACGGCCGACTACGGCTTTAACAGGACGCCAACTCATACTGCTTCACCTTGCTCTGGACTACAAAATGTCCAGAGGTAGACATCATTCAAATTGGGCCGACGCCACTGCATTGATGACACGGCATCTCCTAAAGTTTTCTGTAATTCAGAAAAGTTAAAATCACTAGCTGAAATTTTAAAGCTTAATTGTTGATCTTCCCGTATTGGGTCACCAAATAATGGTGTTAATTGAGCAGCAATATTCTCTGGATCAGCTGTATTAATCTCAAGCACATAAGCACCCAATTGCTCGATTAACTCGTGAGGTGCTCCACCTTGTTGAAGTTTCCCATGCTGAATAAAATCAACATGATCACATGCTGCTGCTTCTTCCAAATAGTGCGTGGTCAAAAAGACTGTCATCCCTTCATTGCGGCGTAATTGTTCGACAAAACGCCAAATTGCACGACGATTAGCTAAATCCAAACCAATAGTAGGTTCATCTAAAAATAATACTTTCGGTCTGTGCAACACACCTCGTGCAATATCAACAGCCCGACGTTGCCCACCCGATAATGCAAGTAACTTAACATTGCGCTTTTCTTGTAATCCAAAGACTGACAATAATTCATCAATGCGTTTGTCTGCTATTTGTGGTGGTAAGTTATACATCGCCGCCGCAAATTGTAGATTTTCATCAATCGTCATTGTGCGATCAAGTGCTGAATCTTGAAATACCAAGCCGACAGTTCCACGAATTACAACTGGATCAGCAGATACTAATTGATCAGCAATCCACGCTTCACCAGAAGTAGCTGTTGTCATCGTAGTCAACATATGGATAGTGGTACTTTTACCAGCGCCATTAGGACCTAGAAGGCCATAAAACTGGCCTATTTTAATTTCTAAATCCAGCTCATTAACCGCAACGGTCTGACCATATTGTTTGGTCAGACCGCGGGTCTTAATAGCAAAATCAGAAACTACGTATGCAGTTAGCAAACTTACTTGCCAGCAATTTGCTTGGAATTTTTCGGGTTACGGAATACTAGCGGTTTTTGTTCAATAACTGGTTTCTCTGATTCCAATCGTCCTGCTTCAACTGCTTCTTCAATCAAATGATGATGAGGCGACTTACTGCACACAGGGTCGGCATTAGTTGCATCACCTGTAAGCATAAAGGCTTGACATCGACACCCACCAAAGTCTTTCTCTTTTTCATCACAAGAGCGACAAGGTTCTGTCATCCATTCGAAGCCACGGAACATATTAAAGTCATCCGAACCTTCCCAGATCTCTCTAACGCTCATATCTTTAACATTTGGCAATGACATACCTGGTAATTCACGTGCAGCATGACATGGCAGTGCCGTACCATCTGGCGTAACGGTAAGGAAAATATTACCCCAACCATTCATGCAGGCTTTTGGACGTTCCTCATAATAATCAGGCACCACATAATAGACTTTCATCTTGCCTTTTTGTTCTTCCTGATAACGATGTGCAATGGCTTCCGCACGATTTAATTGCTCTTTCATTGGCATCAATTGATCACGATTATGCATCGCCCAACCATAATATTGTGTGGTTGCCAATTCAACATAATCAGCTTCTAACTCAATGCATAAATCAAGAATCTCATCAATTTGATCAATATTCTGGCGGTGAGTTACAAAACACAACACCATTGGATAGCCATTAGCTTTAACCGCTTTTGCCATTTCAATCTTATGTTTGAACGCATCAGTACCTGCGATCAAATTATTCAAATCTTCTGAACTCGCTTGGAAGCTCACTTGAATATGATCTAATCCAGCTTCTTTAAACTCAGCCACCTTAGTAGAATCAAGCCCTACACCTGATGTAATCAAATTAGTGTAAAAACCCAAATCACGTGCAGCTTTAATCAACTCTACTAAATCCGGTCGAGTCATTGGCTCGCCACCAGAGAAACCGAGTTGTGTTGCTCCCATTTCGCGAGCTTGCTTAAATACGCTTATCCATTCTTCAGTGCTTAATTCTTTCTTAACTTTCGCAAAGTCCATTGGGTTTGAACAATATGGACATTGCAAAGGACAGGAATAGGTTAACTCTGCCAACAACCATAACGGTTGACGAATCTGATCACGTACATTCATACCGGTAGCACCACCAATGCTACCAGGCGCTTTATTCTGCTCTGATCCAGCTGTTGTCATGTGCTTCCTCCAAAAACTGATAAACATCATCGTCTAAGTCAGCCCCATTAAAGGCAACTTTTAATTCAGCGATAAGTTCAGCTACTGTTTGTTTTTTATCATTAATTCGTTTCAAAATCTCGCCCGCAGCCGGGTTCAATTTCACCATACCCTCTGGATATAGTAAGACATTACAGTCTTGTGCAGGTTCCCACTGAAAGCGATAGCCTTGTGCCAGAACAGGCACACTATCAGCTTTAAATATTGCTTCACTCATAAATTAATACTCTAAATATCTTATGTATTTAAAATCAAAACAGGTATTTTGCAAATAAACACAAAATACCTGTAAAAGAAATCAAGTTATAAATAACTAAATTATACGTCCATATGGTAAGGAGGGCGGTCTTCAATATAGGCCATCCACATTGCATCACACATTGTCCAAAGAACATCTAATTTGAATTGAAGAATATCAAGCATACGCTCTTGATCTGCACGTGTTTTATAGTAATCCATGGTGATTTGCAAACCGTTCATAACATCTCGAGGTGCTTCATAAAGACGCTTTTTGAAATAGTTATAACCTTGTGGCTCAATCCATGGGTACTGCTCTGGCCAGTGATCGATGCGGTGCTTATGAATTGTTGGTGCAAATAATTCTGTTAATGATGAGCTAGCAGCTTCTTGCCAAGGTCTTTGTTTTGCAAAGTTAATATAGGCATCAATAGCAAACCGTACGCCTGGTAAAACATGTTCTTCTGACCATAATTCTTCACGAGTAAGACCTACTGCATCACCTAACTGTAACCACGCTTCAATACCACCTACATCTGCAGGTTCACTACCATGACCTTCATGACCATCATGATCCAGAATTCGTTGTACCCAATGTTTGCGTACTTCACGATCCGTACAATTTGACATGATCGCTGCATCTTTTACTGGAATTGCAGTTTGATAATAAAAACGATTTGCCACCCAACCTTGTACTTGTTTCTTATTCAGTTTTCCTGAGTGCATCAACTTATGAAATGGGTGATTAAAGTGATACAGATTTGATTTTGCACGTAGCTTTTCTTCAAATTCTTCATTTGTCCACGGTTTTAGTTCTTCTGACATAAATTTTCCTTAGTTTTTGACTAAATTGAGATAATTAACTTATAACTTAATATCCATTCCATCGTATGACACCTCTATACCAGCTTCATCAAGAGCCTTACGCTGAGGTGATTCTTCATTTAAAATTGGGTTGGTATTATTAATATGAATCAATACTTTTCTTGGGCGTTCCATTCCACTTAAAATATCCATAATTCCACCTTTACTAGACTGATCTAAATGCCCCATTTCTAATGCACGCTTATCGCTGATACCCTCATGTGACATTTCATCATCTGTCCACACTGTACCATCAACAAATACACAATCAGCGTTGGTCATATAGTCGACCACATGATCTTCAACCTCACCTAAGCCTGGTGCGTAGAAAAAGACCTTACCTGTTCGTGTGTCTTCAACTTTGATACCGATATTATCACCTGGAACTGTATTGTGTCGGTGTGGAGAATACGGAGGTGCTTCACTCTTAAGTGGTACTGCTGTAAATATCAGGCCTTCTGCTTTTGGAATAGTAAACGTTGATTCATCTGTTTGAACTTCGTGCCAATTCACGCCACGGAAATGTTCCAAAATACTAAACACTGGGAAGCCATTGGTTAAGTCATCATGAACTGCTTGCGTACAATACACATCCCACGGTTCAATATGCTCACGTAACATTAATATCCCTGTTGAATGATCAATTTGTGCATCTACAATTACAATTGCTGCAATAGCAGTATCTCGAACAGCTCGCCCTGGCTGCATAACAGGGAAATCATCCATCTGCTTCTTAATATCTGGTGAAGTATTAAATAAAATCCAGTCTTCACCATTTGCACTAATAGCAATTGAAGATTGTGTACGAGGGGTGGCTTTTATAGAGCCATCACGTACACCTTTACAATTAACACAATTACAATTCCACTGGGGAAAACCACCACCAGCACCTGAGCCTAAAACATGTATATACATAAATAATTAATTCCGTTGAGTCACAACCAAATCAGATAACTCTGATTTTCAAATTCATCTGATTTAGTGATGAAAATACTCGGGGCCAAGTAAAACTTGGCCCCGAGCATACATCAAAAACAGATATTAACGGTTGCAGATGTACATTGTTACTTCAAAACCGAAACGCATATCTGAATATTCTGGTGTAGTCCACATAATATTTTCTCTCTTATATTTAATTAATAAAATACTGTCCGAAGAATTTCAAACAGTGAATGCATATTACACTGCACTTATATTCCTTACTTCAGGAATACCCGTCTCATCACTCAGGATTTTCCTTATTCGAATACCATTTATTTAAATATTACAGGCAAAAAAAAGCCCCTGTACTTTTCAGTAGCGGGGCTTTTTGTGTTATTTATTGCTTAACGGTTGCAAATGTACATTGTTACTTCAAAACCGAAACGCATGTCTGAATATTCTGGTGTAGTCCACATAATAAATACCTCAATAAAGTTTTTAAATTCTTAACCGAATAATTCCGGCTTTCACGGTTCCCACTATACGTACATCGTAAAAATTCAGTTAGCGGAAAAAACCTGAAGTCACTCGGGATTTTCCTTAATCTAAAACTGGCTCACGCATTGTTACAAATTCTTCAGCTGCTGTTGGATGAATACCAATTGTTGCATCAAAGTCTGCTTTCGTTGCTCCAGCTTTGATTGCAATAGCAATGCCTTGCATAATCTCACCCGCATCGGCACCAACCATGTGCACACCTAATACTTTGTCACTATCTCCATCGACTAACAACTTCATTAATGTCCGTTCATCAGATCTACTAATAGTATGTTTCATCGCCTTAAAACTAGATCGGTATTTCACTACATTAGAATATTCAGCTCGTGCTTGCTCTTCAGTAATACCAACCGTGCCAATATTGGGCTGACAAAAAACAGTAGTCGCGATATTACTGTAATCAACTTTACATGGTTCATCGTTATACAGTGAACGTGCAAGAGCCATCCCTTCAGCCAAAGCAACAGGTGTTAAATCCATTTTTCCCGTTACATCACCTAGTGCATAAATACTGCTCTCGCTAGTTTGAAAGTTATGGTCAACCTCAATATGGCCATTATCAGTTAACTTGATATTGACACTTTCCAAGCCTAAATTCTGCAATTGTGGTTTGCGACCCGTAGCATACAAGACTGCATCAGCTTCAATAAATGAACCATCCAACAGATTAACTTTTAAGGAATCATCTACTTGTTTTTCTATGGATACCACATCGGTGTTACAGCGTATATCTACACCTTTCTTTCTAATTTCTTGGGCAGCAAATTCTCGAATCTCATTATCAAAGCCGTGCAAAAACTGACTACCTCTCACGAGTAGCGAAACTTGGGCTCCCAGACCATTAAAGATGCCAGAAAATTCAACCCCAATATAACCACCGCCAACGATAACCATACGGTTAGGAAATGTCTCAAGATCAAATATCTGATTTGAACTAACAACATACTCTTTACCTTGGAAATCAGGTACAAATGGCAGGCCACCGACAGCAATCAGAATGGTTTCTGCAGAATATTGTTTCCCTGAAACCTCTACTGTATGTTGGCCGATAATCTTTCCGCGACCTTTGATGACTTTAACATTGGCATTATCTAAAATACCATCATAAATGCTATTTAACCGGCTGATTTCTGCTGTTTTATTAGTACGCAATGTTGCCCAGTTAAATGTAGCATCTCCACTTTGCCAGCCAAAACCTTTAGCATCTCGAAAGCTAGCTGAATACTCAGAAGCATAGACATACAATTTTTTCGGTACACAACCTACATTAACGCATGTTCCACCCATATATAGGTCTTCACAAACAGCTACTTTGGCCCCAAAAGAAGATGCCATCCGGCTAGCACGTACACCACCCGAACCAGCACCAATAACAAAAAAATCATAATCGTAATTCATAGCATTCACCTTTCGGTTTATCGCAATTAAAAAAGGCACCAAACAAAATCGTCTGATGCCTTTCTAAAATGTTGACTTAGTTTTCTTATCCTAAGTAGTTCAACATAGTATCAACATCACTACATGTAAACGGGTCATCAGGACAGTTATCCATCAATCCTGGCTCCGCAAATAGTTGTTTGATTTCACCATCAACTACATGCATTGAATAACGCCATGTACGATCACCAAATCCTAGGTTTTCTTTCTTAACCAACATACCCATTAGACGAGTAAAATCAGCATTACCATCTGGTAACATTTTTACTTTCTCTACACCCAAATTCTTTGACCATTGGAACATAGTGAACGCGTCGTTAACACTCAGACAATAAACCTCATCAACACCTTTCGCTTTAAGCTCATCATATTTAGCTTCAAAACCAGGAAGGTGTGTGCTTGAACATGTTGGAGTGAATGCACCGGGTAACGCTAGCACAACAATATTTTTGCCTTTAAAAATATCACTTGATGTTACATCCTGCCAGCGGAAAGGATTATCACCACCTAAACTTGCATCACGTACACGGGTTTTAAATGTAATTTCTGGTACTTGGTTTGTCATTATTGTTTCCTCAGTTAATTATTTGTTAATTACTCAATGGGTAGATATCTATCAGATACCCAATGAAAGTCATTATTGATGAAAACAATCAACTTGTAAAACAAGTTATTTCTATTGGATTAATCGATTTTTACGATTAATCGTTCCTAGTACTCTTTTCGGTACCTGTTATTGCATTTATTTCAGGCAAAAAAAAGCCCCGATACTTTTCAGTAGCAGGGCTTTCTGTATTACTTATTGCTTAACGGTTGCAAATGTACATTGTTACTTCAAAACCGAAACGCATATCTGAATATTCTGGTGTAGTCCACATAATAATTACCTCAATAAAGTTTTAAAATTCTTAACCGAAAATCTTTTCGGCTTTCACGGTTCACAGAATACGCAGATTAAAAAATTAGTGTTAGAGGAAAAATCTCTGCTTCACTCAGGATTTTCCTTAGTGCCAAGTTTAAATGTAATCTTATGCGTCTAATAGCCCACTGCGTATCGCTAACCGTGCTAGCTCAGCTGAATTCGACACATCGAGTTTTTGCTTAATATTAGTATGATGTGTGCCCACTGTTTTAGGGCTTAAGTTTAAAATCTCAGCAATATCATTTACCGTTTTTCCTTCTGCAAGCAGTCTAAACACCTCAAACTCTCGCTGGCTCAATACATCTAACACATTGTCGGAGCCTGTTAACTTTTGCATTGCTATTTGCTGTGCAATAGCTGGATCAATACACATTTGACCTTGTGCAACTTGTTCTACAGCCTTAATCATTTCTTCAGGCGCACTTCGTTTGGGAATAAAGCCTTTAGCACCCGCTTGTAATGCTCTTGAAGTAAAGACACTATCTTCATGAACACTTAATATCAAAATACACGCATCAGGATCCCGGGCTATAATCCGTTCAACCGCACCAATACCACCAATACCTGGCATTGAAATATCCATCACTACCACATCAGGCTCATATTTCACATAATCTTGTACTGCCTGCTCGCCACTGCCTGCTTCAGCAACAACAGTAAACTTATTGTCGTCCTCTATTAATCGTCGAAAACCTGCACGGACCAACTCATGGTCATCCACCAGTAATACTGTTATTACATTAAGACTCATACTATTTTATCTGCTCCTAATGGTATCGTTATACAAATGGAAACACCTTCACCCAGTGCACTCTCCAACTTAAATTCTCCACCCATACTATGTGCTCGTTCACGCATACCTAATAATCCAAAATCAACATCTGAATGAAAATCATCTATTACCATACCTTTTCCATTATCTCGAATATTCAGTACTAATTGATCTTGCCCACCACTATCATGTTCGTTAGTCACTGAAATGGCAATCTGGGAAGCATCGGCATGACGAACGGCATTAGTGATTGATTCCTGCACAACTCTAAATACTGTCATATTCATCATTTCGTTCAAATTATCCAAACCAGCTGAAACATGTAATTTGAAATCAATATCCGGTTGACGCAATTGCCAAGCAGAAATACTTTCTTCCAATGTCGCTATTAGCCCTAAATCATCTAGCGGGCTTGGACGCAAATAAGTAATCATATTATGCACCACATCATAAATATGACTGGCAACATCTATAATAGCTTGCGCACTAGTAAAGGCCTTCGGTTCTGTTTGCTCTGTTCTATTTCGGATTAACACTGCATCTGTTTTAATAGCTGTTAAACATTGCCCTAATTCATCGTGTAACTCTCGAGCCAAATGACGACGTTCAGCCTCCTGAACTTCCGACATATGTTGTGCTAATAATCGTGTTTCTCTAAGTTGATTTGCTGCTGCTTCCGCTTCCTTATGATCTGTTATGTCCCGCAAAGTACAAATCACTCCAGAAATGGTCTTATCGGTATCCATCAACCTCACTGTAGAGAGCAATATTGATACTGTATTGCCCTTTGGTTGTGGAAAACTTGTCTCTAGGTTTTCCACAACTGAACAGTTTTCTAATACCTCGGTAATTTGTTGTTGATTATCCGAAAAACCTAAATTAGCTAATTTTCTTCCTAACAAATTAGATGCTGGCTGCCCAAGCAACTGTTCCGAAGCTGGATTACAAAGTAAAATATTGCCAGCTCGGTCTAGCGATAAAATAGCATCACCTGACTGCTGGACTAACACCGCCAAACGTCTATTTTGTTCTATACTTTGCTCTAATGCTTGCCCCATACGATTAAATGTTTGACCAATTTGATCCATTTCTGCTAACGAAAATTCAGGAAGGCGTATATGTAAATCACCACGTTCAAATCCAGCCAGTGCATCCAATAGACGCTGTAAAGGCCGTATTAACCAATCAACACCCCAATATAAAAACAAGCCTACAAAAACAAATATCCCAAAACCTAGTGCAAAAATACTTCTGATATCAATCCAGCGTTCACCTATCTCATGAATAGGTGCTGCATAAATCACCATCCGTCCCTCACCAAATTGTTTTGATAATGGATTTACCTTAGGCAGTAATAAGTCAATAAACCATTCTGGCGGTTGTGTATCTATATATTCCTCTGGCTCACCTTCAAATAGCAACCCTTGTGAATCAAACAATAAAATATGTAAACTCCGAATTTCACTTAATGCTTTAACTAACTGTTGCAGGTGCTCATATATACCTACATTTCTATTGAGTGTAGCTCCTGACAGTGAAACCGTTATTAACCTTGCAGCTGAGGCCATGGTGTCTTCCACTTCTTCCCGTACTGACTGACGGGCATTTGATATCAAAACACCTGAACTAATTAATAGTGATGTAATTAACAATATGGAAAAGAAAAGATTTACTTTTAATTTCAGACTCATTTTACCGTTGTTTCCACTGAACCTTTGGCTCCCAGATTATCGACCCAACGAATCATAATTGTATCGCCCTGTTGACCTCCAACTAGTTGAAATGAGAAATAAGGATTGCGAGCTGTTGCAGTGCCACACTTGATTGTAAGCACTTCTCTGTCATTTCGCCAACACCTAATATCCTGGATAAATTCAGCAGGGATTAATTCTCCGGATTCATTTTCTGCTCGACCAGTGTGCATTGGATGAGCTAATAATATCCGCACTAAAGTATTGCCAGCTTTTAATTTAGCGCGGATACGATCTTTTGATGGAATACCCATTTAAGCACATCCCCCAATATCCACTTCGACAAAACGGGTTGTTTTGTATAATTTCCCCTCAGCACGGATGACCGCTATAACCTGAGAGTCTTCAGCAATTTTAATCATACTTTTAAATGGTAATTTGACTTCTGGCGTCAGCTCTAAACTCATTACTAGGGGAAAAGGATTTTTTTCAACTAATACTAATAATTGTTCAATATTTTCCAAATCACTTTGGATCTCAATCGGCACAGATGCACCATTGATCGCATAACTTGGTGGTGCCCCGACTTTAAACTGTATTATCGTATTGTCAGCAATATCAGCTTGCCCAAGCAATGCTAACAAAGCATCTTCAACTGCTTCAGCACTAAACGCATCAGTTGGCCAGTGAGCCAACAATTGCTGAGGTAACAACAAGCCACTTGTTGCAACTAATGCCAACGTTGATGCTGAGATAGCTCCTTTTATAAGAACTCTTCGTTGTTCATTTAATTTATCAATCATTATGACCCATTCATTTGTGCCAAGGTAATTTCTACATCTCGTAATCTGGAGCTGATTTTAGCCAATTGATATTCATCTCCCGTAGCAAAACCTGCTGCTAAACGTAATTGATCTGCTGCCTGTTTAAATCGACCCGAAATATAATAATACTCTGCCAACCAACGATGAGCCTGGCTTTTTTGACCCAAATCACCTTTAGCTTGAGCCATTAACTTGTATAACGTTCGTGATGGCCCCCCGACTTCTAACTGTTTAAATAACAAATTTGATGCTTGCTCTGGCAAATTGGCTTGTAATAAGGCATCAACCTGCTTGATAGTCAAAGCATGGTCGTCCGGATATAGCTTTTGGTTCTCATCATAAATTGCTAATGCATTTGACAGCCGTCCGACACCTATTTCTAGGTCTGCCAGTGCTAACTGATAACTCAACCTGTCATCATCCTGTTCAATCAAAGATTGCAATATTTTTCTCGCGTGCGTGTAATTTCCTACCTCAGATAAGGCCAAGCTATAACCATAACGTGTCGCAATTTGATTTGAGTTATTTCCTACTTCCAATGCACTTGCATAATATTTTGTGAGTTGTGCAAGATCTGTCGAAGCCATTACTCGTAATTTTTCACGTATCAAATAAAATTGTAAGGTATCACTCAACTGACGAGTCACTGGATAAGTTACTGCTCGGCCACGAGCTTCTGCAATACGAGATGTTGTCACTGGATGAGTTCGTAAAAACTCGGGCACTCCACTTCCATTATAAAACCGACTTGTCTTCTGTAATCGCTCGAAAAATATAGGCATAGCCTGTGGGTCAAAACCCGAACGAACTAATGTCAACATACCCAAATTATCAGCTTCTTTTTCATTAGCACGTGTAAAATTTATTTGAGCCTGAGCTTCCCCTGCTTGTATTGCCATCATACCCGCCATGCCCGCTTTAGGATCAGCAACTGCCAACAATGCTGCACCTATCTTTGCAATCATCGACGCTATACTCATATGTTGAGATTGCTCTAAACTACGCAATAAATGACGTTGAGTCACATGGGCAATCTCATGAGCCAAAACTGATGCCATTTCATCTTCTGTTTCACTCGTTAACACCAAACCACTATGAACACCTATAAAACCACCTGGTGCCGCAAAGGCATTTACCGATAAGTCAGGAACCATAAAGAAAGTGAATGGTAGCTGTGGCGAATCACTATTAGCCACCAAACGATAGCCCACTTCTTGTATGTAGCTATTTACCTCAGGATCATCAATCAACTCCACTGACTGCTGCAGCCGCCAAAAAAATGCCCGCCCAATCTGATACTCTTGCATTGGTGAAATCAAAGCTCCAGAACTATCACCAAAATCAGGCAAATCGATATCAGCAGCCTGTATCATTATGAATGGCCAACTCACAGCTACCAGTAACCAGATTGCAATGATTTTTCTCATAGTAATCATAGACATTTATTTAGCAACAAGGTTTCCAGCAAGACAAATGTCCTATTTCAGTTTATTATTACGCGCTTACTTAGATATTACTTGGACACGATATGTCAGATTTTGATGTAGAACTTGATACCTCGGGCTTAAACTGCCCATTACCCGTACTGAAAGCACGTAAAGCTTTATCAGAAATGTCTATCGGCCAAAAATTACATCTTATCGTAACAGATCCTGGTGCAAATCAGGATATCCCGGCCTTCTCAAAAATGACCGGTAACCCACTACTTGAATCTAGTGAACAAGATGGTAAATTACATTTTATTATTGAAAAAGGTGATGCATAATGGCGAAGAAACTTGCAATCATTGCTAGCAAAGGTACGTTAGATGGTGCTTACCCTCCTTTTTTATTGGCATCAACAGCAGTAGCTTTAGGCTTTGAAGTGAAAATATTTTTCACCTTTTATGGCTTGCAACTCCTTAATAAAAATCTCAATTTAAAGGTATCTCCATTAGGCAACCCAGCAATGCCCATGCCTGTTCCAGTGCCAAGCATTATACAAGTTATCCCTGGACTAGAGTGGTTTGCAACATGGATGATGAAACGTAAATTAAAGAAAAAAGGTGTTGCTAGCGTAGAAGAATTACGTGATATTTGTGTTGAAACAGGTGTTGATCTCATTGCCTGCCAGATGACGGTTGATCTATTTGACTTCAATGAGGAAGACTTTATTGAGGGCATTAGCTCAGGCGGAGCTGCAACCTATCTGGAATTTGCTGGTGATGCTGATGTTTCGTTGTATATCTGATCTACTTTAAGTGATCCCAAAGTATTCCCAAATAATATGGCGCCCCCGGCGCGATTCGAACGCACGGCCTTCCCCTTAGGAGGGGGACGCTCTATCCAGCTGAGCTACGGGGGCAACAATGAAAGCGGATTATAGCAGTAGCTAATAATTAATATTTGAAGAGATTTACTATCGCTACATACTAGTTATAAATTAACTGTTCCCAAGATTCATCACTAGTTAGCGTGATATAGTTGTTTAATTAATTACTAATGATAGTTTTACTTACTGTATCCGTTATAGATAGGTTAGAAATAATACTTTTGGTCAAGGAATGAGAAGTCATGAATAATAGTTTATATGTACTTGTTCTGCTGGTTGTCGTTTTAATCTGGTTTTTTTTAAAGCGCTCTAAAACCAAATCAGCAGCAGCAAATAAACACTCAACCAAGACAATTAGAAAAGAGCCAAGTTTTCGCGCAGTATCTATTCAAATTTGCCCGCAAGCCTGTGCTGCTGCTAAAAATATTCGTGATAAGAGATTCTTATCCCATCAGGCTCCGATGCTTCCTCTTGCTGACTGCAATGTTAATGATTGCAAATGTAAGTTTGTTCATCATAACGACCGTCGTTCTCATGATGATCGCCGATTTGCAAGTGTTACTATGCAAAATGTCTTTGCTGATAAAGAAAAGCGAGAAAACACTAAATCAGATCGGCGCAAGAAATAACAAAAAAGCCGTAATGAACCTAACTCATTAAAGCTGTGATATGAGTACTCACAGCAGTCGCATTACCTTCAATGTTATAGCCGCCTTCTAATAATGATACGATTTTTCCTTGGCAGTATTTATCAGCTAGCGCCCTCACCATCTCAGTTAGTTTTGTAAACCCCTGATCGGTGATGTTATGACAACCCAGCAAGTCATCTTGCCGACTATCAAATCCTGCCGAAATCAAAATAAGATCTGGTGAAAATTGCTCGACTGCTGGCAATAACTGCTGTTGAAATGCCTTGATAATATCTTCATCGCTTGCTCCACAAGCCAGATGGACATTAATATTAAAGCCCTCACCGGCTCCCTCTCCTTTTTTTTCCGGAAATCCTGTTCCAGGATAAGCAAACACATCATGTGTTGAAAAATACAATACATTTGGATCAGAATAAAATGCCCATTCAGTTCCATTACCATGATGATAATCCCAATCAACAATTAGTACTTTTTTAATGCCACAATGTTGTTGGGCATAACGAGCAGCAATAGCAATATGGTTGTAATAGCAAAAACCTTCTTCTTTGCCGGTGTTCAAGGCATGATGGCCTGGAGGTCTTGATGCACAAAAGGCATTGCTAACTCTGCCACTGCACACCTCATTAACAGCAGCTAATACACCAGCAGTCGCTAAAACTGCATTATTGTGAGTATTTTGTTGTTGAGTTTTAATTGATGATATATGTTGGTCAGAATGAACTAAACTTAACCATTGTTCAGCATCGATTAGTGGCTTTATGGCTACAGTCTCATTCAACAAACCCTTTGCCTGCAGTTGCTGTTTTATGGCGTTATATCGTGCTGGTGATTCCGGATGTTCAGGACTAATTTGGTGTTCTGAAAAACGATCATCTAATACCAAGCCTGTCGGTAACCTTTTCTGTTTTGCACCTGAAGATTCTGACAAAATAGTAAATATTGATAAAGCAAGAAATTGCCTTCTCTCCATAACAATACTCTACTTATTGATCTTCATTGAATCGCCATACTGCTCGAAGATCAAAAGTAACATTAGGATCATCGCTTAAGACTATTCTTCTAATTTTATGGGCTTCCATGGAAGTATTACGTTTGATAGCTTGATCATAATTTCCAATACCAGGTTTCATGCAAGCATGTACTACAGGGGAATCAGATCGTTCACCACGCTTTGTAACTACACCAACTTCAGTATTCATCAATTGGACAATTAGACCTGGTGGGAAAAAACCAAGTTCCTTAATAAATAATGCCGCAATATTAGGCTCAACAGTTTGACCGTTATCCAACAAAATATCACGTAAAATACCTTTGTGTAATAGTGGATCACGGTAAGCACGAGGTGATAAACGAGCACAATATTGATCAGCCAAAGCAATCAACTGTGTTGCTTCAGGATATTGGGAACCAAGTAGTTTATTTGGGTAGCCTGTGCCTGTAATAGTTTCATGATGCGTCAATACACATTTAAGCCAAAGTCGATCGTTTACACTAGCACGACGAAGCATGAGAACAGCATTCTTTGGATGATTATTGATCGCTTTTTTTTGTTCATCGCTTAATGGTGAATCCTGACGGTACAATTGCTCTTGTAATTCAATCATTGCAATATTCATCGTCAAGGCAGCAGCCACTATTGATTGTCTCTCTTGATGGTCGATGGTTCTGCTTTTTGCCATTACTTCGGTCAATACAGCGACATCTACCGAATGTTTTATTGGATAACTAGCTCCCTCTAAGACAAACAATGAGGCTAACGCAGCATGTGCATCACGATCACATGCTCGTTGGACGAGTTTAACCAATGACATTACATCTTCAGTAAAATCACTTTCTTCAGATTCACTGCTTGCCAGAGTAATTGTTAACTGATTGGTTACCTCTTCCAAAAGTCTAAAAGGAGAAATATCCTTTGACTTTTCAGTCTGAGATTGATCAGATTCCTGAGTTTGGGTGCCAGATAATTCACTTTTCAGTCCATATGCACCACGATTAATTAATCGTTCAACCTGTTCAGTTGACTTAATTACGAAGCCCTGTTTCACAAGGTAAGTACCATTACTATCATATACAGGCCAAGGTAATGGATCACCTATCACAATGTCGGTAGCTTGTAGTTTGATCATCTCACCAGTCATAACTTTTACTCAAATTTCAGGATGGTCTCCATTCGTTTTAGGCAATCATAATTACATGACTATAAATAGCTAACAAATCAGTTCTTAATAATCTTTAATTTATTCACTTCTTCTTTAACGGCCAATAGTGACTCAATAGGAACAGGCTCTCCCAATGTGAAGCCTTGAGCATGATCAACACCTATTTCCTGCAACTTTTCTAAAATCTCATCATTCTCAGCAAACTCAGCGATCGTTTCCAGCCCCATTACATGACCAATTTCATTGATTGATTTCACCATCTCTAAATCTAGAGGGTCAATGAGCATGTCTCTAACAAACATGCCATCAATCTTAAGAGAGTCAACTTTCAAGTTTTTCAAATAGGCAAATGATGATAAACCACTACCAAAATCATCCAACGCAAATCGGCAGCCATAGTCACGCAATGTTTTTATAAACACTGTGGCATCACGTAAATTTGTTACAGCAGCGGTTTCTGTAATTTCAAATTTGATTTTTTCGGCAGGCACATCTCCTTGCTCAAATTGCTTGATAATAAAGCCTAACATAGCTTCATCACCCATTGATTGACCCGACAAATTTATTGAAATGGTATTGATGTGCCTAAGTTTTTTGGCATGTCTACTAATCCAATGTAAGGTATGTTCAATTACCCAACGATCAATACGTGTTGCTAGGTTATAACGCTCTGCTGCCGGCAAAAATGCTCCTGGTGGCACGATACGCCCATCTGGCATCTCCAGTCTCAACAATACTTCATAACTCACGCTACTGTTAATGTTTGTCAAAGGCGTAATAGGTTGGACATACAATAAAAACCTATCCTGTTTTAATGCATCATTAATTACGCTACGCCACTGGATTTCACCCATACGTTTTTGTAAACGCTCATCATCTTCGGTATGAACATGAACTCGATTTCGCCCAGCATTTTTGGCCTCATAACAAGCGCCATCCGCATTATGCAAAACCTCACTGCCATCACTAATATGCTGATCAATAATTGCCAGACCAATACTAATACCAAGCGTGAAGATATGATCATCCCAATGAAAACGGAAATCTTCTAATATGGTGATTAATTTCTGACAGGTCTCAAATGCTTGTTCAACCCCACAGTGTTCCATCAATAAACCAAATTCATCTCCACCTAAACGTGCCAATGTGTCACGTTGACGAATATTATTCTGCATTAATGAGCCAATCTGACGTAATAACTCATCACCGGCAATATGACCGCAAGTATCATTAACAATTTTAAACTGGTCTAAATCCATAAAGCACAAAGCATGTTCAGTCATATCATGTTTGGCAGAACTGATAATTCGATCAAGCCGCAGATCAAACTCTTGTCTGTTAATCAACCCAGTTAACCGATCATGGCTTGCCTGATATGAAGTCTGTTCGTTCAGTCTTTTGGCTTCTGTGATGTCTTCTTGTGTAGCAACAATATGGGTTACATTGCCATTTTCGTCCAATATTGGTGCAATCAATTCTTGTGCCCAATACAAATCACCATTCTTTTTGTAATTTTGAAGTTCACCTCGCCATTCATGGCCTGATAACACGGTATCCCACAAGTCTTGGTATATTTCTCGAGATGTATTCCCTGAACTTAGAATTTCAGGCCATTTTCCAACAGCCTCATCAATCCTATATCCAGTAATATCTGTAAACTTTGGATTCACATATTCAATAACGCCATTACGATCTGCAATAACCACTGCATTAGGACTATGCTTTAAAGCCAGCGATAATTTTTCCAATTCATTTCGTGTTTCTTTTGACTCAGTTATGTCTCGGGCAACGCCCTCTACACCAACAATTTTACCGTTGTCATCATAGGCTGGATTACTTGCTACCTCCAAGATATGTAACTCACCTTGTTTATTTAATATCTCAACTTCATAAAATTGTGTCGACTTTCCCTCCAGCGTTTGCTCAGTAAAAGCCTCAACTCTACGATTTGTCTCTGTGTCAGGCATATAGGTAGTATAATGCTTGAGAAACTCATCCTGACTATAGCCCAGAATATGCTCTACCGATGGACTAATATAATTAAATACTCCATCTCTATCATGACTATAAATCAGGTATGCATCCTTAATATTTTCAATCAATCGACGGTATTTTTCTTCACTCTTCGCTAGTAATTTAGAATTTTGTTGGATCTCACTGGTCTTATTGGCAACTTCCTGTCGAACTTGTTGGACCCGTCCAGTAGTACTCAATAAAAAGGCACAAAGCAAACTCAGTACAAAAAATGCACCCGTTATAATCCAATAAAAGCTCCATGTTGAATAAGTATTGATAAATTTCTGTGTCGGATAATAGTCAAACTGCCATTGGCGATGACCAATAGTCACTACCTTTTGAAAACCCAAAAGAGATTTCTCTAACTTTTCAGCCAATAATTTATCACTTAAAGTGGCATATATAACTTGTTGCTTACTTAGGTCGCTAATCGTGAAATCAACCCATGGCATGGCATTTGACTGTAATAAACTTTTGCCAAAAACATCATAATCCAATGCATGTGCAACTATACCTATTACCTCCTGACCAGCCCCTTTCACTGGAGATACATACATAAATCTTTTATGCCTTTCTGGATAAAGAATCGTCATTATTGTGTCCAATACGACTGGTTTATCAATCTCATTCAATTGCTGACAAAACCATTGTCGTTGCTCTACAGAGCAGATATCAAATCCCATAAAATCATCATTGTCAGATGTAAATGATATATGGTTTTTATGGGTTTGTGAGAATTTAACAACATAGTATTCGCTACGTTGCTCAGCTGGGATAAATCCTTGGCCATCTTCATCTAACTGGGTAATAGCATAGCCATTTTTCTGCTCATAGATAGTTCTGTCAGCATCAGATATTTTTTCGATCCAGACTGCTGCAAAGACTTCAGATTGATGGTCAGAAAGATCTGCAAGGTATGCTGAAAATTCTTGTTCAGTTACCTGTTCACTATTCTGAAAATAGGCTGTCATGGATTGTACTAATAATTTATGTACTTCCAATTCATTTTCTATAATTGAATGTGCAAGCTTGGCATTTACATCAAAATTTAGTGCAATTTCATTATTATCATTATTCTTCCCCCAGTACAGTGCTGTTACCAGAACAAAAAATAATAACAACATTGGAGTAGCTACAGTCAACAAACGACTTCGCCAAACTGATCGAGGGGTAGCAAATAAAATCAATACAATCGGTGAAAATATTACAACACCAAGTGTGCCACCAACCCACCATACTATTAAAGGCTCTAACCAAGTTTCAGCTGTTAATATCCCAACCTGTAATTCCACAGCTATAGTTAATAACGCTGGGAAGAAAGAAGATACCATGCCTCCAATTAAAAGAAATTTAATGATACTCTCATCAAAAACAAGAGTGCTTGGCCAAATCTTAAAATGCACTAGTAACCACCGACCAAACCATGCATGAAACAACGCCTGAAAACCAATCAACAGACATAATCCACTCGCTACAGAATTAATGGGGTCAATCAGATTTGTAACAATTAAACACGCACCCAGAAAAACCCCAGGTAACAGACGATATCCCCATACAAGAACAGCTGCAAGAGCAATACCTGCAGGCGCCCATAACGGTGTTGCACCGCTAGGTAATAACGACAATGTCAATGTAAACAGGCCAGCAATAAAATATGCAATTGCCAATAAACCATTGCCAACAATTAAGCGAATTAATTGGCTCACATCTATCCTTGTTGAATTAGAAATATCGAGATTTAAACTGAGTTTAGCGTAATTCAGTCAGAAAGGGTATGATCTCGACACTGAAAAATAGTGATCTCACGGTAACAATGTTGATTGTATTTTTTAGTTGGCAACTCAGTTAGATTGCCCATTCATTCACACTGAGATCATACATGAGCAACAAAGTAGTATTGTTAGCTAATCTAGGCTCCCCCGAGCAAGCAGAAGAAAAAGCTGTTCGGCATTATCTCAATCAATTTCTTATGGATCCCTATGTTATTCAACTACCTTGGTTATTAAGGCGGTTGATAGTTAGCTTATTTGTATTGCCGACACGCCCGAAAGCATCTGCCAAAGCCTATAAAAAAGTTTGGTTGGATGAAGGCTCACCACTGGTAGTATTGTCTAATCGCCTAAAGGAATCATTACAAGCACAAATTGATTTACCCGTTACAATGGCAATGCGTTATGGCAAACCAAGTATCGAAAGCCAAATTCTGGAACTTGCTAAACAAGCTGAGCTTTCTGAAATCCTTTTTGTACCGTTGTATCCTCATTATGCAGAAAGCACCGTTACTACCTCTATTGAGCAGGCACGAACTGTAATAAAGAAACACCAACTAAATATCAAACTTACTGTTATCCCTCCTTTCTACGATCAGCCAGATTATATTGATGCTTTAGTCAGTAGTGCTCAGCCATATCTGGCACGGTCATACGACCACCTTATATTCAGTTATCATGGTTTGCCAGAATCACACATCACTAAATTGGATAAATCTGAACATCACTGTCTACAACATGAGAATTGTTGCCAACAAATTCATGAAGCACATAAAACTTGCTATCGTCATCAGGTATTTAAAACCACTCAGTGCTTTGCTGATAAATCTGGCTTATTTCCAGAACGCTATTCCATTGCATTCCAGTCTCGCCTTGGTCGCACCAAGTGGTTAGAACCTAACACTGAAGATCGTATACGTGAATTAGCTGTTAGTGGTGCAAAGAATATTCTGGTGATTTGTCCGGCATTTGTAACAGATTGTCTGGAAACACTCGAAGAAATTGCAATTCGTGGACAAGAAGTTTTTCGTGAAGCTGGGGGGGAGACTTTAACTCTTATCCCATGTTTGAATGATCAGCCTGAATGGGTTGATGTATTAGCGTCGTGGTGTAAATAGATCTAAGAATTTTACAGTTAAACACGGCCTATTAATGGCTGCCTTACAACTTGGCTCGTATATTCACCGCCGGGGCCATAAGATGTTATATTCATATCACGACCACGTAAAACACTCATTGCCCGATGCAAATATTGGCGGTTAACATTCACAATACCACCATTAATTTGATTGTTATCACGACAGGCATAAGCTGTTTCACGCAACTGTCTCAACAAACTTTGTAACTGCTGGGCGACAACATCATTTTGGTTGGCTATAAATGCTTCCAACCCATCTTTATCTGCAGAAAAGCCTTCAGCTTGTAAAATAGCTTCACGTTGACGACCAAGCTGTTCCAACTGGACTGTCAATGGATGTTTATTGGCAGTCATTTTCTCAATAACGTCAGATTCTGATTTCATCAACGCTTCACGTTCAGCTGTTAAAATCTCCAACAACTGTGAGGCAGTATATTGCTCAGCCTGTAATACTTTTTGCAACTGTTGAGATGAAGTCATCGCCATTATCGATTCCTATTTGAACCGCTGCTCAAAATTAATTATATTTTGTGCCAACTCGGTTGCATTGACTTTATATGAACCATCAGCAATAGCTGTACGTAATGCCTCAACACGCGACTGATCAATTTCTGATGAATCAGAGATTGCTTTTTGTAATGACTGTATTTGGGTTGCAGTATCCGTTAGGCTCACTGTATTAGGGCGTGCACCATTATCAGTAGTCTGCGATTTATCCGTGTTACTATCATCACGCACATTGATATTACGTTTTTGCTCTAATGCTGTTTGTTCTGATATTTTTGTGTTATTAATTTTAATTTCAGACATTAAGATGTCTCCATGTTTTCTATACTTAGTACATCGGCAATACACACACAAACTTGAATTAAAAATATCTTTTTTTTCATTTTTTCATTACATCATTATTCTAACAATTCCAGGGGCATCTACGATCCCTTCCACTATTCGTTTTGAGGATACATTTTTCACCTGTATACGTTGCCCGTGAGTTGCATCTGATAACGCTGTTCCAGACATTCTAACTTCCATCCCACCAGCCTTAGCTATCAGTGTTATCTGTTCCCCTCGACGTACCATTTTTTGTATTACTAAACTTTTTGGATTAAGGACTATTCCTTGTGCTACAGAATATTTTAATTGTTGTCCAACTGCTTGATCAGTATTTTTCAAATAGCCCTGTCGTATTGTAGAGATATCATGCTGTTGTATTCTTAAATCTGCTTTGGTTATTATTTGTTTTGCAGCTAATGGTCTGGCTGCTACCACGACGGGCAGGAATACCTTCACTTTAATGGGTACATAGACTGTCCACGCTACTGGAGTATGACATTTAATACCAATAGTTCGATTACCCAAACCATTATTATGGCTGTTTGAGAATGCGTCCAATTCACCAGCACACTCTTCTAAGCGTAATCTTTTATCCAATGGCTCCATTACTATTTGAGGGTTATCGTATCGAGCTTGCGCCTCCGACATCCCATACATATAAGCCACATGCTCGATCTCTTCGAGTGACTGTAATGGTTGGGCATTGACCGTCAAACTGATAATCAGACCTAAAAATATAGTCAGTGCTGATGTGTAATTTATTCTGTTCATCGTACACCTCAATGCTCATCATGGAATGCCAATTTTCTGACATAATTCTATTTTTGAAAATAACAAAGCAAGTAATGTGCCTAGATATGTCACGCAATCAAAATTCATAACTTTCATTAATAACAGTATTAAAGTAAGTTACTCATTTAAGAATAGAACAAGTGGACCGATAACAACTATCGTAAACAGTAGGAGGCAATATGTATGGCTAGTATGATTGACGGTATTGATCAACGAACTCAACTGGTTGGTCAGAATCGACTAGAATTATTACTGTTCAGTCTGAGTAATAAACAAAGTTTTGGCATTAATGTGTTCAAGGTCCGTGAGGTAATACCTTGCCCTACACTAACCCAAATACCACTATCACACCCTGTAGTAAGGGGCGCTGCTAACATCCGAGGCATAACTATTAGTATTTTTGATTTATCAATGGGAATTGGTGGACCTGCAGTCGAAGATCTCAGTAAAAGCTTTGTTATCATTACAGAATATAATCGATCAGTTCAAGGATTTCTGGTCAGTAAAATTGACCGTATTATCAATACCAGTTGGGCAGATATTTTACCTCCCCCCAGTGCATCTGGTGCCGACAATTATATGACAGCCATCACCAAACTTGATGATAAATTAGTCGAAATTATTGATGTAGAAAAAGTGTTGGCTGAAGTGATTGGTGCCGATGAAAGCGTTTCATCAGAATTAAAGGATAAATTCTCAACACAAAATTCTGAGGCACATCCTCATATCTTGGTTGCTGATGATTCCAGTGTAGCACGGCACCAGATCAAAAAAACAATGGATCAAATTGGTATCGAGACAACAATAGTGCGTGATGGCAAAGAAGCCCTTGATCAACTCAAAGCATGGGCTGCTGACGATATTGATATCAAGAATCATATTTCTCTAGTGATCTCAGATATTGAAATGCCAGAGATGGATGGCTACACCCTCACAACCGAAATCCGTAAGGATCCACAATTACAAGATATTAAAGTGCTGTTGCACACCTCAATGAGTGGTGCATTCAATAATACAATGGTAGAAAAGGTAGGTGCAGATAGATTCGTTGCTAAATTCTCACCTGATGATCTTGCCTCAGCAGTACAAGATCTAATTGAGGAATGGAAAACAGAGCATACACAATAAAAAAGGCTCATTACGAGCCTTTTTCAATACAATCAATTTTCTTCCTTATGGTGTCATACCAGTTAAATCTGGTGGCATAGGAATAGTTTGGCCTGTTTCAGTCACAATATCGGCCTTGGCACGCATCATATTAGTACCGGCAAAGCCCCCAAAGCGATATACCCAAGGTTGCAGTTGCTCATTCAGAGTTACAGCCTCTTGATGGACTTGTTCAGCAGTTTTTAATACTCCAAATTCTTGAATATCTTCCGGTGCTAGTTTAACAAGTGCCTGATCATATTCAGCATAAAACGTCGTATAGTACTTGCCATCATTAAATGAGGTTTTTGTAATCACTTTCAAGCCATCAAACGTAATAAATTCAGTTGTAACCACTTCTGCATTACCACGTGAAAAATTATTGACTGGTTGCACATCTTCCATTTGTAGTTGGAACAAGGTACCGGCAATATCATAACCAAGTTGTTCATATTTAAACACGGTTTTTTCCATCATTTCTGGTGTGCCAAATTTATCCTTTGTTCCTGTATTAATAATTATTGCTGTGTCACCATTTGGCTGAATAATATTCACTCGTGCTATACGTTCGCGAGCGATATTAATCACTTCACTCTTAATCCAGTTCAGCATTAATGGATTAATATTTAAATAACCTTCTGCCAACCAAGCACGATCTTCACCAGCTCGACGAACATAAAACCTTCTAACACCCTGATCTCGACCTATTTCACGTTCATTACCTAGAATTAGTCCTACTCTTTGTTGATCTCCACTCAGCATAATTACTTGAATGGATGAGCCTCCATCTTCAGCGCCTTCAACGCCAAGCACTACATGCTGTTCCGGATTATCTGTTTTACGTTCCAGAATCTTGGCATCTGCAATATCAATCAACGCTCGTTTGACCAAATTAAAGTCAGCGGGATGGTCCCAGCGTTCCTTGATAAACCAATCTTCACCTTGCTTATATAAAGTAAATTCATCCTGAGAACTTTTAAACTGCAGTGTATCCACCGTGCTCAGTTGGGCATATAACTCGGGGAACAACAAGGAATAATCATCACTGGTATCACTAGGACGTTGAACAGTGATCAACATCAATATCACCATCACCACAGTGACAATGAACAAAATTGTGAAGCTATTTAATTTTTTAATCATTTAATACAAACCTAATAGAGTACTGTTCCAGTGCTACTGCTCGTGTCTACCTTTAGTACGTTTACGAACACGTATCCAGCCTGTTATTACCGCCAGTAATGCTACCACTATGGGTACTAGACCAATGTTAAAGAACTTTATCTGGGTATCAAGCTTATTAATATCTTTGCGTAAATTACCTTGCACTTCACGTAATTTTTGCTGCGTTTTATTCATTTTTATACGAGATTCTGCAATCTCATTTTGCTGTTCGGGATTAAGTATTTCTTCACCACTACCACTGCGCTCTACCTGCATTCTGGCTATACGTTGTTTAGTCTCATCCAGTGTTTTTTGCAACTCACGCTCTTGGGTGCGATAACGTTTTTCTGCTTCACGCTGCAATGCTAAAACACGATCAAATGGGCGTGAAAACCCAGCACGTGAACGCACACTAATCAAGCCATTATTGCCTGACATATCATCAATAGCATTAATCAGGAAATCAATATTATTAGAAGTGTTAAAAGCAATCTGCTCTCCATAAAAGTCTTGTAGCTGAACCCAAAAACGGTCTTGCAGCATATCGACATCAGCAATAGCTATAACATCAATATCTTGCTTAGATTCTGCCAAATGTCCAGATGATTTCTGCATCGTCCCATCTTTACCTTTCACCCCATCAGGAAAGGCTGACTTAACTGCTCCTGTGACGCGAATAGCAATAGGATAACTCAATGTTCCAGCTTGATATTTCGTCAATAGTGCCATTGGGTTGTTACGAAATTGCACTACCCGCTTATCAACCAGCATCGCTTCATTACTTGATGAAAACAGTGGTGTAAAATGTGTTGAAGATCCTTCTAATGCTTTAAAATAACCTGCTGTTGCCACTTCTATTTTCTTCAACTGACTAGTGATAGCCTGTTGTTGATTTAATTGGTCAGCAGGAATTGCCTGCCACAACACATAATCAATGGGCTTGTTATTGGTTCGTGCACCAAAATCTACCTTTATTGCTGTTTTCCGATCTGCAACCACATCTGCACCAGCACGCTCAAATCCCCACGTTTTGAATAACTCGGGCATATTAGAACTACGAGAATAAACCTTCGCTGCCATTGGATTATCAGGATCTTTCTCAGGAATATCACTTTCAGCATAAGGATCAACAAAAGTTATCAACTTACCACCACGTAACACGTACTGTTCAATAGCGTATAAACTGGTTTCTGAAAGCTCTTTGGGATGTACCACCATTAATACATCAATACTTGATGGGATCCTACGAATATCTATTGGCAATACTGAAACATTAAATAGCTGTCGTAGTTCAGCCATTACAGCCCATGGTTTCGCACCATCAGCTGAAGCCACTTCACCTTTTAATGGATCAAAGTTTTCACCATTTATTTCCAGCGGACTTATCACGCCTACTGATTTTTTATTTGAACTAGAAAGCTTGTAGATTAGTTTAGTCAAGTCATATTCAAGTACATCTTCTTTTTCTGGTTGGAAAAATGAGATACTCTCAACACCATCAAGCAAGTTATTCCCAGCCAAACCTAGATACAATGGATCGGCTTCACCTTCAATTGGAACGCCTTGCAAACCATATTGCTGGGCACGTTGCTCATCATCTGAAAATGGATCGGGATGAATCACAATCAATTCAATCATGCCATTAGATGCACGTTGATATTCTTCCAGCAATTCCAAAACGCGCTGTGCATAAGACTTTAAACTTGGTAATTCCTGAGCAACTTGATCCGAGTAAAAGAATCGTAACGTCACTGGCTCTTGCAATGAATCAATAATATTCAGTGTGCCATCAGACAAGGTATAAAGTTGATCTTCAGTCAGATCGATTCGTGCTGATTTCAAGTTGCCATTAGTTACAATGTTAAATGACAAAAACAGGATAACGGCCAATAACAAACCAGCCGTCGATAATAGTTGTTTATTCATCTTATCTAAGTCCTAGTCAGCTTTACGGGCATTAACAACAATGGCATTGGCAAATAACCAAACCGCTATGACTGAAGCGAAATACAACATATCACGTATATCAATCACACCTTTGGAAATGGCATCAAAGTGGGTCAAAAAACTAAATGAGCTAATAGCACTCACCAATGTGGCTGGAGCCCAACCACTGAAGAAATCCAACACAATTCCATAACCACTTAATACAAAAATCAGACTGACAATCAGACTTAATACAAAGGCAATAACCTGATTTTTTGTAGTCGCTGAAATACAGGCGCCAATTGCCAAGAAACCACCAGCCATCAACAAGCTTCCTAGGAAGCCAGCAAAAATAACACCATTATCGGGTGAGCCAAGATAATTTACTGTAATCCACAATGGAAAATTCAATAATAAGGCCAAGCCTGTAAATGCCCAGGCTGCCAAAAACTTACCTAATACTGCTTCAAATACTGAAACAGGTAAAGTCATCAACAATTCAATCGAGCCATTTTTACGCTCTTCTGACCATAATCGCATCGAAATTGCTGGAATTAACAATATATATATCCATGGGTGAATAGAGAAAAATGGATATAAATCTGCCTCACCACGCTCAAAGAAATTACC
>Ga0164313_10000428_pt1 | contig 33347 bp, 31 predicted proteins | sample GuaBasSedimGuay4_FD_113735 | JGI IMG/M metagenome (GOLD analysis project Ga0164313, IMG submission 113735) | Subseafloor sediment microbial communities from Guaymas Basin, Gulf of California, Mexico - Guay4, Core 4569-4, 0-3 cm | ecosystem: Environmental > Aquatic > Marine > Hydrothermal vents...
AATTCGTGACTGTTCCTGTGGGTCAGATTCAGAATACCGTAACTTACCTGAAGTGACTCGCCATTGGGTAGTACTTCGTTCAGCCGAACACAGACAAATGCATTTTCCCGATCGGAAGCGACATTCAGGAAAACGACCGGGGCACCCAGTATGGTAAAAGCATGTTCCAACACTGCACCATCAAAACAGGCAGATGTGGCATCATCGGAGCGCTGATCCAGCGGTTCCTCAGTTTCACTCGCACCCATGCTTCCTAAAAATGGTGTGCATTGACCTGTTGTCTGCGGAGAGCAGATTGAAACGCAACTTTCAGTTCCTGCCGCCTGGTCCAGAGATCCATTGTTCAGGTGCAAGGTCACAGTTTCGATGTTTGATGACGGCCAAGCGGGTTCGTTGGCCCAATAGCCAGGTCGTTCCTGATGGAAAGCAGACGGTCGAACACTATCCTGTACCCACACCCGATAGGCTGGTTCGTCCATCAAACCTGTATCTTCACCTTTCAGCCAATGGTCCCACCAGCGTAAGGCTTCATCCATGAAACCCATTTGGGGGCCGGGTACAACCTGATGCATGTACTGGTGGCCCCATGGGCCAATCAACCCTTTGCGTGGTGTATCCAGCCCCGCCATCAATCGCGGAATCGGGTTGGAGTACAGATCCGACCACCCGCCAATGGCGTAGACAGGAACTTCAATTTCAGAAAAATCTTCACATACCGAACCGTGCTTCCAATATGCGTCACGGCGTTGGTGTTCAACCCAGGGTATGACCCAGGGTTCCATGGCATCAAGACGCTGCTGCCACATGTCGCGCCAGGCATCGCCTACCAATGCCGGGTCAGGTGGGCGGGCCATGGCAGGAAACATCACGAACGCCCACTCCGCATTTTGGGTGGTCATACATCCACCGATGTAATGCACATCATCGGCATATCGATCATCGGTGAAGAAGACAGTAACAATACATTTGAGGGCGGGCGGGCGACGGGCTGCCACCTGCAACCCGTTAAAACCACCCCACGATTTCCCCATCATGCCTACATTACCGTCGCACCACGGTTGTTCAGCGATCCAGGCAATCACCTCCAGCGCATCATCCTGTTCAAGCTCCAGGTATTCATCCAGCAACACACCCTCGGATTCACCACTGCCACGTATGTCAACACGAACTGCAGCATAACCGTGCCCGGCAAAATACGGGTGCATGGCCTCATCCCGGGCGGCCGTCCCATCCCGGGTGCAGTAGGGAATATATTCAAGAATGGCAGGAACAGGATTCTCGGCAGCATCTTCCGGTAGCCAGTATCGGCACGCCAGATGCACCCCATCACTCAGTGGAATGCGTTCAAACTCAACTTCATTTATTGCGTGCGGAAACGTATCGACAACTTCAACTGTCATTTTAATTCCTCACCCGTGCCGGGGGCGGTTAATACCTGGGGTCACCCATTAGTCGCCTCCGGGCAACTGACAAAGTGCGCATTGCGTGATCTGTGCGTGAATCGGTATTACTTTACTAAAAACTCGACCTGACTTACAGCCGCTTACTGTGCATAGCCGAACCAACGTATGCCGAAGCTGTCTGATCAAACTGCTCACAACTGTATGTCCATTAAATTGGGGTAGAACCATGATAAGTAGAATTTTGACAGCCGCTGCAGCAATGATGATTGCAATTACGGCGGATAGCTCCGAAGCCCTCAATACCAGTCAAACCACAATCACCCCCGAACCCGTGACATTAGCAAGTTATCCTGATGACGAGAAAATTAAAGCCGATTTGATTGGTCATTTTATGTATGTAGCCGATGGATTACCTGGATTCTGGGAGTTTTCGTCCCCTTCAACAATTCAATTCGGAAATACCGGAAGCACACGTCGAGACGGTGATTTGTTGGAAATCAATTTCACTTTATTTTTAGTGGACTATAAAACAAAAGAACGAAGTCTTTACCGTGCAGAAACCGTGATTGAGTACAAACAAGTGGCCGGGACCTGGGAATTGTCCACAGTACGCGGAAAGACAATTAAAGATGCGGGAACTACCGGTTTTGTGATGCCAAATTATTTACAAAATGGCTGTTGAATACCCGGAAGATCAGAGCCAGCAATATTTGGGGTCAGTGTAGAAACTCAAATCTTTTTCTGACAGACATCAATCGTGTTTACACCGACTTCAATTTTGGTGTTTTTGAGACCTCAAAACTGGTCGTAGTGTCCGCCGATTGCAAAAACATATACGTATAGCTCGTCAAACTTATAAATAACACGATCTTTCTGACTAATCCGGCGAGACCATAACCCTGTCAGTTTATGTTTCAATGGCTCAGGTTTACCGATTCCTGCAGAGGGGTCATTACGGAGCATCTCCTTTAGTATTCGGCATAATGCTTTGTGGAGTTTCTTGTCTTTTTGCCTTATCTCTTCGTATGCAGCCCAGGTGTTGCCCTCAAATACCAGTGATCTCATCAAGTTCCCTGGTAGTTGGCTTGTAGCCCTTTTTACTGGCATGGGTACCTGCAGATGCAGCTATTTGTTCCATTAAATTATTGTTCTGTAGAACATATAATGTTTCCTGCTCGCGCTCCCAGTCTTCAGCGCTTACAACTACAAAATCTTCTCCTGCTCGACGAGTTACTTTTATCGGTAAATGCTGGGTAATAACTTGTTCTACAAAGCTTTTCAGGTTTTCTCTGAATTTATTCACGCTAATCGTGTCCATTTCTTAACTCTTCAAGCGTACGGGATTACCGTACATTCTAATAATGATGCCTGGATAAAGCAATCGAGATGAGATTAGTTTAAGACCATGGGTGACATGACCGATATGGCAAGAAGCTCAGATCTTTGCAGGACAATTCCTGTTTGAGTTGGAGACAGGAGCACTTAGTGAGACCAATAGCGATCGTTTGTTACCAGCTAATCGTCAAAGGTATGAAAGGTCGCAAATCCTCTGATTGATGCTCTCTATTCCCATTGAACACAACCTCCATAAGGTGTGGTTCCCCGGAAATCAGTGAGAGCTTTCGGCATTGCGCCACATTCTCCAGAACAGGGGATGTCCGCCTGGATGGCAAGGAAACGCGAACCTCGGTCACACACTCAAATCGACCATTCCCCGGCTGCTTTATTGGTTTAGAAAAGGCGTGAGGCAGCAAGATGCAGAGTGGTTGATCAATGTGGTCTGAGTTTTCACCAATATAAAAATACTGATCCACACCAAGGTACTCTGGAAAATACTGCCAACCGGGGAAGTTCTCAAAGGTTGAATCTTCCGTCGACCGGAAAACCAGCCCAAAAGGTGACGCGGAGTGATCAGCTATTCGTTCAGCAAGACGGAGCCGACTTCCAGGCCCGACTGTCGCCTCCATGGCATCACGAATATACAAAAGCTCAAGCATTGAATCTGCAAAGAAAAAACGACGATTCGAGGTTCCCTGACCAGGATGGTCATTTGCGACACCCTCGATCAGGCCAATGTTCGTAAGCAAGCTTGCCGCCGGTGCGCCCGGTTCTGTCAGAATGAAGAAATGATCCAGTTCCAGGCCCATGGTCACATTATCGCACCGATCCGGGAAATAGACGCTGATCAATCAAACCAATAGCATCTGACCCACTGTCAGGTGGTTGGGCGTGTGTCGAGGACGCCGGCAATACGGGTCAGTTCCTCAACATGCCCCGAAAAGGCTTTCCTGCCGGACTTTGTAAGGCCGGCCCACATACGCTGACGACCGCTTACTGCACCTTTCCTGAAGGCTACATAGCCCGCTGCTTCGAGTTGTTTCAGATGCTTGGATAGCACAGAGTCACTTACACCAAGTTCGTCGCGAAGCACCTGAAACTCGGCCTCTTGCAGCGGCGTCAAAAAAGCACATATTTTTAGGCGATTAGGTGCGTGGATGACGCTGTTGAGTTGCGACTTTGTCAATTGGACTCCCCTTGGCCAGTCTTTATGAGGTACGCGCGCCTCTCTCCCTCACTGGCCAGGAACACCATCAATCCAACCAGCAGCCCGGCGACAAGAGACACCCATGCAGCGTCAAATGCCCGTCGAATGTAGATCGAACCGAAGAAAACAACGAGCATAACTGCGGCAAAAAATATGATCGCCCAGACATTCGTTTTGGAGCTTGGAAAATCTTGACCATACGCACCACTTTTTTCACGTGCTATTGCAATGAATGTCGCCAGACCAAGAATCGGGAAAACGATATAGGGATATGGGTCTTCCAGGGCATATAGTGCGAACAAACTTGCAATCAGGACCGCAACCACAGCACCAAACCAACGATCAGGTACCGCTCGCCGCCAACCGGCACTCTCCATGTTCACTACTGACGCAAGGGCTTCCTTTGCCTCTTCAGGGCTCAGGTTATCAACATCATTCATCATAATTCTTCTCTTTCCTGGTTGGAAAGACAATATTACACCACTTCTTTCCAACTTGGCAAGTTATATCTTTCCGTATTGGAAAGTAAAGTGGGTAACTAAAGACATTTATAAACCCAGCGCGTAGGCTGGTCATGGTTTTTGTGATGCCGTACTAGTTCAGTACGACAATTTCCACGCGGCGGTTAAGGGCACGGCCGTCGGGCGTGCTGTTGGGCTCTGCGGGCGCGTCCTCACCGTATGAAATGGTTGCCATGCGGCCCAGGGCCACGCCCTGCGCATGCAGGTGACGCCGAACGGATTTCGCGCGTTGTAAACCGAGCTGCCGGTTGTACTGTGCTGATCCGGTTGCATCAGTATGCCCCTGGATTTCCAGGTAAACGTTCTGGTTGTCAGCCTTCAGATCGGCAGCCAACCCGGCCAGCCGCGACTGTGCACCATCGGACAAGGTCGACTTATTGGTATCGAAAATGATTTCCTCATCTGTGAACACAACCGTGTAGAGGAACTTGCCCTGGGCAAGAACGCCTGCGTCGGTCGCCCTTTCCAGCGCCTGACGGCTGGTTTCCGTCAGTTCGTTTATTCTTTCATTCTGTTCATCCAGACGTGTCTCCAGCCTGGCCACACTTTCGTCTACATAACTTTGGGTGGCACAGCCCGAAGCCGAGACAATCACGACCACCAGCAACATTACTCTGTTTAAATACATGACCCTATCCTTTGCGACATTGGATTATTGAGAGACTTTCACCTCGTCCGCCATTATTCACTCAAAAAGTAAAAATAATCTTGTGGATTTGATTAAATTTACTTAAATTGTTAACTAAATTCCTTTGGACAAACCTTGGGCAAAACACCCTAAATGTAAAAATAAAATGCATATTCTTATCAGTTACTTATAAATAAGGCTATAATAGAGGGTAGGTTTTCAGCATTTGTAGATGATTAAATAAATTTATTAAAAGTTTTCAGCATTCACGTTACCCTACCCCGTTTAACTTATTTGATGTGGAAGAGCGACTGACATTCACAAATGTTGGACTTATGTAATTGCTTTTAAAAGATTTCTGTAGAATAGCGGAATGCCAGGATAGAAAGATATATTAACTTAATGAGGAATATAGGAATGAGTACAGGTACAGTAAAATGGTTCGACGCGGGCAAAGGCTTTGGTTTCATTACTCCGGAAGATGGTGGCAAAGATTTGTTTGTTCACTTCTCTGAAATCCAGAGTGATGGCTATGCAACGCTCAACGATGGCCAGCAAGTAGAATACGAAATCGGCGAAGGCCAGAAGGGCCCTTGCGCGACTAAAGTTGTGGCAGTCTGAACCGCAATTCCAGAAAGATATAGCACTGCAATAAACCACGCGCGGAATCTAATTTCCGCGCGCTGGTCAATTCCCGCTTTACAAGTCACGCCAATAACCCGGAGCATGGGCAATACAAACCCCAGGTTCTCCCCCGGGTAACCTTGTTCGTTCGTCATGATTATTTCCCACAAGTACAAATTTATTTTTCTGAAGACGAATAAGACCGCCGGCACGTCGATAGAAATCGCCTTGTCCGGTGCTTGTGGTGACGACGATATCATTTCTCCTATATCACCCGAAGACGAAAAAAATCGTTCAGAACCGGGCTATCGCGGTCCTCAGCACCACCTGGCCACAGCGGGAGAATACGGCATAGTAGATGCGGCCAAGCGGTTGCTTAAAGGCAGGAAAAAGAACCGCTTTTACAATCACATGCCCGCCAGCGCGGTTAAGGCACTCATTGCTGAGGATACCTGGAACAACTATTACAAGTTTTGCTTTGAACGCAACCCGTGGGATCGGGTAATTTCATTATATTATTGGCGTTGCAAGACAGAGCCACGCCCATCAATTACACAGTTTATCGATTCAGGCGCACTCAAACGACTCAAGCGCAAAGGCATTGAACTGTATTCGATTGATGGAAAAATTGCGGTTGATCATGTATACCGGTTTGAAAACATCTCCGGGGAACTGGAGTCCATACGTGCGCGCCTGGGGATAAAGGAAGAACTTCGACTACCCCACGCAAAGTCACGCTTCAGGAAAGACAAGCGCAGCTATCGCGACATTCTTAATGCAGAACAACAGGCGAGAATTGCAGATATGTTCAGCGATGAAATCAGGCTGATGGGCTACGAGTTTTGACTTTGGAATACAGAATGTTTGATAAAATACTGGCGGCTAAAAACAGGCTTCAAGGGCACGCCAATGTCACACCTGTGCATACCTCTCGCACTCTGAATCAATTAGTTGGTGCAGAGGTATATCTCAAATGTGAGAATTTCCAGCGAATTGGTGCGTTCAAGTTTCGCGGTGCATTCAACAGCATCTCACAGCTCAGTGATGCGGAAAAAACACGTGGGGTATTGACCTACTCGTCAGGCAATCACGCCCAGGCTGTGGCGTTGGTCGGACGGCTATTGGGTGTGCAGACAACCATCATCATGCCGGATAATGCCCCTGCGACCAAACGGGCCGCGACCGAGGGCTACGGTGCTACCGTTATTGAATATGATCCCTCCGAACAAAGCCGTGAGGATATTGCCCGCGATCTTGAAGCCCGCAATGGTTATACCCTGATACCGCCCTACGACCATATAAACGTGGTTGCCGGCCAGGGTACCGCTGCGCTGGAATTGTTTGAGGAAGTCGGTGATCTGGATATGCTGCTTGCACCGTGCGGTGGTGGTGGACTGCTGAGCGGATCAGCCATCGCCGCAAGAGGCATATCACCCGGATGCCGTGTAATTGGTATCGAGCCGGAACTCGCGGATGATGCGACAAAGTCATTTCATACCAAGGTACTACACACTGTTCACAACCCGCCCACGATAGCAGATGGAACCCGTACACCGTCACTGGGGGAAATTACATTTCCACTGGTGCTGGAGTATGTTGCTGATATGCAGACTGTTTCAGAGCAGGCCATTATCGAGGCAGTGCGGTTTCTGTTTTATAGAATGAAACTCGTGGTTGAACCATCCGGTGCCTTGGGACTGGCTGCTTTGTTGAGCAAGGCCGTGGCCGCAGACGGCAAGGTTGGCATCATAATCAGCGGTGGCAATATTGATGCTGCCACCATGACAACGATCCTGAATTCCTGAAGAAGTGGGTTTCTTTATACAGGCTGTGAACTGTCGACCTGGCGCTCCTGTTCATATCAATTCCGGCCAACAGCTCCTACTGCCTGGGCTTGATGCGCTTTAAAAGATCCCATAATGGCACCGCTGTCAAACCGCCGATCACACCGGTGACGTAAGCCGGGAGTACAAAACCAAAAACATAGTGTGACAACAGGTCAACAACAAAGCCAACGGCCAGAATTGCAATTAAAAGAATTAAAAATCGTTGCCAAAAGGGCATGACATGTTCTCCGTGCCAAAATGAATTAAAAGGTATTATGCCATCTAAACTTGCACCAATACCTATGACCGGAATGAGGAATTGAATATTGTCAGGTGAAACCGAACTGCAGCAGTTACTTCGCGCCATGTCACCCGTGTTGCTTGAGCACGATTACGTCTTTTCTACTATCAGAAACGCGCGCTACGGCGATTATTCCGAAACCTGCCCCATTGCATCTTTCACCGAGAACGAAGGCCTTACGCTGGTAGTACTAAAAAATGCCGCCGAGCAATCAGGACTGTCCTACCAGGGCGTGTTCCGCTGCATAACACTGGGCGTTCATTCAAGCCTCGAAGCCGTCGGCCTGACGGCAGCCGTTTCGGGGGTACTTGCTGACCATGGTATAAGTGCAAATATCATCGCCGCATATTTTCATGACCATATTTTTGTTCCATCTGAGTTCGCAGACCAGGCACTTGGTATATTATTAACACTAAATAAGTAACACCTGCCAATAAACCAAATACGCAAACGGGGAACCACCATGATTTCCAACCAGATATTTTTGCCTGTACTTGTTCAAATTCTGATTACCATCAGCGGCTTTTTGCTACTGGGCGTGCGTAAAGTCAGAGCAGTTAAGTCAGGCAGCGTAGACCATGGAAAAGCAGCATTGGATAACGATGCCTGGCCGGACTATGTACTGATGGTTTCCAACAATATTCGCAATCAGTTCCAGGTTCCGGTGCTGTTTTATGTGTTGTGTATACTGTTTTACAGCATTGATGCTGTCAGCACTGTAGTGCTTTACCTCGCCTGGGCTTTTGTAATTAGCCGGGCCATCCATGCTTACATCCATATGAGTTCCAATTTTGTACCGGCACGGTTTACAGTGTTCACGATTGGGTTTGTAATCATGATTGTCATGGTTGTCTTCGCGGCCATTGCGCTGTTGTCTGTTTAACAAGGAGAATAAAATGCTGGGCCTGATGCAAGATTACCCGTTACTGGTTCAAACAATACTCGACCACGCCGCATTGAATCACGCTGAGCGGGAAATGGTAACCCGGTCAATCGAAGGCCCGATCCGCCGTTATACCTATCGAGATCTCAGGACGCGTTCGCTTCGTGTTGCCAAGGCGCTGACAAATGAAGGCGTAGTCATGGGCGACCGAATTGCCACCATGGCCTGGAACACCGACCGGCATATGGAAGCCTGGTATGGAATTATGGGCATTGGCGCCATCAGCCATACGCTCAACCCACGCTTGTTTGCAGAGCAACTGGTTTACATCATCAACCACGCAGAAGACAAGATCCTGTTTGTTGACCTGACATTTGTACCTGTTGTTGAGGCCATTGCAGACAAGATACCCAGCATCAAAAAATTCATTATCCTGACCGATGACGGACATATGCCTGATACTGCACTACCCAATGCCATTGCCTATGAAACCTGGCTGTCCGCACACGACTCAGATTTTGCCTGGGCATCATTTGATGAGAATACGGCCGCTGGACTTTGTTACACATCCGGTACCACAGGTAACCCGAAGGGTGTACTGTATTCACACCGCTCCAACGTCCTGCACGGACTACTGGCCAACCAGCCCGATGTATTTGGTTTGAGATCCCAGGATAATGTTCTGCCTATCGTTCCCATGTTCCATGCCAATGCCTGGGCGCTGGCATTCGCTGCCCCTGCCGCAGGTGCCTGCATGGTGATGCCAGGGGCTGGCATGGACGGCAAAAGTGTTTACGAATTACTCGAAAATGAAAAAGTAACCTGTTCCGCTGCGGTACCGACAGTCTGGCTCGGATTATTGCAGTATCTCGAAGAAAACAAGCTGAAACTCCCGCACCTGAACAGCGTTGCAATTGGTGGCGCTGCCTGTCCCCGTATGATGATGGAGAAACTCGAGAGCGACTACGACGTTGAAGTCCTGCATGCCTGGGGAATGACAGAAATGTCACCCATCGGGTCCACGGGTAATTTGAAATATGCAAGCCAGAACTTATCACCGGAAGAAAAAATCAACCTTAAGCTAAAGCAGGGTCGCACTCCCTACATGGTCGAAATGAAAATCGTGGATGACGAGCATAATGACCTTCCACGTGATGGTAAAACTTCCGGTCATTTGCTGGTTCGTGGTCCATCGGTATCCAGCGCGTATTTCAGGCACGATGCAGAAATTCTGGATAAAGATGGCTGGTTCGATACAGGAGATATCGCCAACATCGATGAACTGGGTTATATGCAGATCACCGATCGCGACAAGGATGTAATCAAGTCCGGTGGTGAATGGATTTCATCGATTGAAATTGAAAACACAGCCGTGGGTTGCGAGGGTGTTGCCGAGGCTGCGGTCATCGGTATTGCCCATCCTAAATGGACCGAACGACCTCTGCTGATCATAGTTCGCAAACCCGATTCTGGTGTTAGTGGTGAAGAAATACTGGCTTACCTTAAGGGAAAAATCGCGACGTGGTGGATACCTGATGCGGTGGAGTTTGTAGATGAAATTCCTCATACGGCAACGGGTAAAATTCAGAAGATGACATTACGAGAGCAGTTCGGCGGATACGAATTCTAGCTGGCTGCCCGGACCTATTGCACGGCTAATAAGAGGCAACGTCATCCCGGCGAAAGCCGGGACCCATTTGCTCTTTTTTTCCGGGGGAAGAAAATGGATCCCGGGTCGAGCCCGGGATGACAGTGTCCTCGCCGGGATGACGTACCTTCGACGAAATGACATTCATTCCCCACCCCCACACATTCCCCACCCCCACAACTTGACAAACCACCACCAATCAATCAACCTCCCCCGCGAGTCTGCAGGTGTCCTTTTGACTGCTCAGTCAGAGGATTAAACGGGAAGACGGTGCACCACTGAAGGTTAAAACCTGAAAGGTAATTCCGTCGCTGCCCCCGCAACGGTAGGCGAAGGTATGGGTCATTGCAGCCACTGTGTATTTTGCATGGGAAGGCGATCCATCACTGGCGGTGTTTACCCGCCCTTCGCAAGCCCGGAGACCGGCCAGCAGTTTTATTCACTTATGCATTCGCGGCGGGCGGAAGCGTGTGAGAACTGCTTCCACCGGCACCACCGGTACATGAAACAGCCTCCAGGCCCCAACCATCGTCAAAAAGCATAACCCCGCGCGTTCGGGTGAGAACGCATGGAAAAAGACAATGGTCAAAATTAATTCCAAAGCCATATTAACTATGGTCAGTTCCCTGTTATTTACTTCATTCAGTAGCTCGCTTGTTGCCGAAGATGCTCTCGAGCTTGACGACATGCTGGTCACGGCACGCCTGCAGCCTATATCCATCAACGATGTTGCAAGTTCTGTGACCGTCATCACGCGTGAGGAAATCGAACAACGACAGGTTAAATATCTGTCCGATCTGCTACGCGATGTACCGGGATTCGCAGTTAGCCAGGCAGGCGGTGCCGGCTCTCAGACCCAGGTAAGGGTGCGTGGTGCCGAGGCCAACCAGTTGCTGGTACTGATTGATGGTGTTCGCGCCAATGATCCTGCCCTTGGTGATGAATTCCTTTACCAGCTTGCACTGACCTCCAACATCGAAAGAATTGAAATCATCCGCGGGCCGCAAAGTGCGACCTGGGGCAGCGATGCCATGGCGGGGGTCATTAACATTATTCGCAAGAAGAATGTCACCAGCAAATACCTGTCTGGCAATATCGAAGGTGGCTCGTTCAGCACGATTAATCTTGGAGTGGATGGCGGTTATAGCGGAGATATTTTTCGCATCAATGGCGGTTTATCCTACCTCGACACCGACGGTACCAATATTTCCAGAAGTGGAAATGAAAAAGATGGTGCGGAGAACGCCACTGCCAATATTGCACTGGAATTTGATGCCGGTGATGCATTTGTAATTGGTTTTTCCGGACAGGTAGTGGATGCCACCAGCGAGTTCGACGAAATTGATTTCTTCGTATCCGGCCTGCCGGTGGATGCCGACCGGGTCACAGAATCGGAACAGACCTTCCTGACCGGTGAAGCCCGCTATGCCCGTTCCGGAAGCCCGTTTTCAGCCAACTTCTCCGTACGCCTGCTGGATTCAGATCACCAAAACTTCGCTGATGGCCTGTGGACCAGTTCAACCGCGGCTGAAACCCTCGAACTGCGCCTGCGTGGTGGCTGGGCAATTGGCCGGAATCATAGTGTTAACTTTGCCCTGGAGCGCCAGGACATCGATTACTCCCAGCGTGGTGAAGCATCATTTTTTGGTGACCCCAACCAGGACCAATCCTACGACGTTAACGGTTATGCGCTGGAATATGTTGGCAAGCCGGTTGCAGACTTCACCTGGACACTGAGTGGCAGGCTGGATGATTACAGCGATTTTGATGATGCCACAACCTGGCAACTGGCAGGTGCTTACAAACTTTCATCCGCATTACGCCTGCGTGGTTCGGTTGGAACCGGCTCCAAGGCACCGACGTTTACGGAACGATACGGATTCTTCGAGGACCTGTTCATTGGCAACCCCGATCTTAAGCCGGAATCATCACAGGGCTGGGAGATCGGCGTCGACACAAACTGGGCGGAAGGCCGTCAGACATTGCTGCTGACTTATTTCAACCAGGACTTACAGGATGAAATCGACGGGTTTGTTTTTGACCTTGAAACATTCATGTTTACCGCCCAAAACAAGGACAGTGACAGCAAAAGACAAGGTATCGAAGCTGTATATGATGCGCGCGTAAGTAAATCCTGGTCATTAGGCGCTTCCTATACCTACACCGATGCAACCGAGGAAGATGCATCAGGCCAGTCCGTGCGTGAAGTCAGACGACCGGAACATCTGGCCAGCCTGACAGCCAATTATTACTTCGCCGATACCCGGGGCAACCTGAATCTGAATGTAAATTACAGCGGTAAGCAACTGGATGTTTTCTTCTCCCCGGTCACATTCACGCTGGACCGCGTCGATATCCCGTCTTACACGGTGGTTGATCTGGCTGGTGCCTGGAAACTGACAGATTCACTCGAACTAACAGCGCGTGCCAGCAACCTGTTCGATGAGGAATACGAAGAAATCCTTGGTTTTGTACGCCCTGGCCGGGCCTTCTATGCTGGCCTGCGCGGCCGCTTTGATTTCTAGATTACCTGGGACCGGCGATACCTGTCGCTGGTCCTGGCTTTTGGCACCCTGGCTTGTTTAGCCCGGGATTATTTCTACGCTGGCGTACGGGTGCCCAGGTTTTGTAAGAGACCATTCTCAATATTGTAGATCCACCCATGGATGTATAACTCCTCTCCCCTTCTCCACGCGTTCTGCACAATCGTTGTATTACTCACATTGGTCACCTGTTCCACAACATTCAGTTCACACAAAGCATCGAACTCCTCCTCTCCTTCCAGCTTTTCAAGCTTGTGGGAGTGGTAGCGACGAACATCCTTGATATGGCGTAACCAATTATCAATCAAGCCAAGTTGCTTACCCTCCATGGCTGCCTTGACGCCCCCGCAACCGTAATGACCGCAAACGATTATGTGCTTCACTTTAAGCACTTCGACAGCATATTGAATGACCGACAGACAATTCAGGTCAGTGTGCACAACCACGTTGGCAATATTGCGATGGACAAATACTTCACCCGGCGGCAGATCAATGATCTGATTGGCCGGAACGCGGCTGTCTGAGCAACCTATCCACAGATACTCAGGATTTTGCTGGCTGGCCAAATTTGAAAAATAACCTGGGTTTTCATCGTTGACCGCTGCCGCCCACTCCTGGTTTCGCTTAAAAATATGGTCGAGTTCATTCATTTTGTAACCTTTATTTCCTAGTACCCACGCTCAAAATTTATGACGTGCATTAACGGCCTGTGTTGAACAAAACGATCATAATTCTCTACAAAGATCGCTACGACATCTTCGGGAAAGCTCGCTGCCGCAAAATGTGGCGTGACATATACATTGGGAAGACTCCACAGCAGACTGTCTGTCGGTAATGGTTCGGTCTCGAAAACATCAAGCACTGCAGAGGCAATCCCCCCCTGCTGCAAGGCAGTCACAAGGTCGGCTTCGTTGATAATGCTACCCCGTCCGACATTGATCAAGGTTGCTGATGATTTCATCATCGCAAGAGTATCAACGTTAATAAAATGCCGGGTTTTCGGTGTATCCGGTAATGTCAGTACAACATAATCCGACTGTGTAAAAAACTGATCCTGATTCTCCGCTGTAAACACTTTTTCAACCCCGTCGCAGGGTTTGCCGCTGCGATTCAGGCCGGTAACACGAAGCCCATAACATTTGGCAACCCGGGCAATATGTCGACCAATCGAACCAAGGCCGACAATTCCCAGGGTGACGTCTTTCGAGAGGCGGTACGGCATGGGTTGCCAGCGTTTCTCTAGCTGATTAGACCGCATGTCAAATATGCGCCGTTCGAGCGCAAACAGGTAGGACATCACGTATTCCGAGATCAGTGCCCCGAATATGCCCTTTACCCCGGTCAGGACATAATCCTGACGCAGGTCAGAACGACACAGACGATCAACGCCAGCCCAACTGGACTGCACCCACTCCAGTTGGTTGGCGTCTGTAAGCACAGTATCAATCAAACCGGGCTCACCAAGAATGATGTTGCAGTCTGTAACCTGGGCGAGTGCTTCTTCCACGCTGCTGGCAGCCAATATTTCCAGCTCAGGCAGACTTGCCGCTTCAACCATGAGGGAATACTTATCGGCATCTTCAGCGAGGATCAGTAGTCTGTTCATATGGGAACGCCAACACTGGTTGGCAAGTTATTCACGCTGTTATGAAAGGTTGAATCAAGATAATCAACCATGCTGAACTGAACTCAGCAAGTGTCCCTTCGGGCCAGTGCGCCCAGCCTGTCAACATCAAGTATGGATACCTTTTTGCGGTTCACCTTGATGATGCCGGCACTTTGAAAGCGTGCCAGAACGCGGGAGATAGTTTCAGTGGCAAGTCGCAAGTGACTGGCAATATCGCGGCGTGACATGCTGAGATTGAACTCGGTCTGAGAATAACCCCGGTTCGCGAAACGGGTTGATAATGAACACAACAGGCGGGCAATTCTTTCCTCGGCACTCAAATCGGCTGCATTGGCCTCGAGCTCCGCAATCTGTGAACTCATGACACGAAATAATTCTTCTTGCAGATCGGGTAGTTGCCGGGCCATTTCAGTGACCGAATTAAAGCTGAGCCCACAAACTGAACTGGTGTCCAGGGCTACAACATTAGCATTGTGGACTTTGTCATGAATGGCGTCGAAACCGATGATTTCGCCAGGCAGATAAAACCCCAGCACCTGCTCTTCGCCATTCTGGTCAATGACATAACTCTTAAAGCACCCTGCGCGAACCGCTGCAATACAATTAAGCTTGTCACCGGCCCGAAAAATATGCTCCCCGGGCTGAATAGCACGCGATTTATTGACGATATGTTCAAATTGCTGGGTGTCATGCGCATCGAGATTACGGGGCAGGCACAAATTGCCAAGCGTACACTCGCTGCACGCAACCTGAACACGTTCAGGGAAATAGGGCTTTCGATTGCTTTCTGAGCGCATATAAGCAAAAAATCCGCACGATAATCGTTAATTAACGGCAGATTATAGCTCAACGGGCAGCTTAAATGACTTTCGAATAGGCTTTTTCTGATCGGTCCTTCAAAAGGTATTCATCAAATTTCATCGCAATGACCCGCAACAACAGGAGTCCGACGGGTGTAACCTCGAGATCCTCTTGGTTTAATTCGATCAGACCGTCATCCTCTAAAGGCTTGAGAGTATCCAGTTCCATGGCAAAATGTTCAGTGAAATCAATACCAAACTCCTGTTCTATTTCAGCAAACCGCAGCTTTCCCTGGCACATGATGGCCGAAATGACTTCGCGCCTTAGGCGATCCTCACCGCTAAGGCCAATACCGCGCCAGACCGGCAATTTGTCTTCATTGATCAGTGCTTGCCAGTCGCGGATATCTTTCCGGTTTTGTACAAAACTGTTTCCGACTTTACCGATAGCACTAACACCCAGCCCAACCAGGTCGGTTGCACGGCAGGTGGAATATCCCTGGAAATTACGCTGCAGGCTGCCATCTCTCATTGCGATCGATAACTCATCATCAGGCAAGGCGAAATGATCCATACCGATATAAATATAGCCCGCATCAACCAGCTTGCTGGTCGTTGCTGCCAATAATTCAAGACGAACCTCTGCACTTGGTACATCATCCGTGTTGATCATTCGCTGGGACCTGAACAGGTGGGGCAAATGGGCATAGTTGTACACCGAAATCCGGTCCGGCATGGCAGTCAACACAGAATCTATGGTTGTCTCAAAGGACTTCGCGGTTTGTAGTGGCAGACCATATATCAAGTCTACCGATACCGAGTTGAAGCCGGCCTTGCGTGCTGCATGGATCAGGCCAAGGGTTTTACCCTCATCCTGAATCCGGTTAACCGCTTTTTGCACCGCAGGGTCGAAATCCTGGATACCCATACTGACGCGGTTCAGGCCGATGTCGGCCAGGTAGGCAATCCTGTCTTCATTCACCGTCCGCGGATCAATCTCAATTGAGAACTCCCGGGCAGATGAGCGGCTGAGAAAGAATCGCTCTGACAGTTTTTCAATAATATGCTTGAGTTGCATATCATCATAATAGGTCGGTGTTCCTCCACCAAAATGGAGCTGAATAACCTGTCGATCACGATCGAACAACTCACCCTGCATCTCGATTTCTCGATCCAGGGACTGCAGGTAGGTATCGGTCAGCGTACTATTACGAGTAACTTTCTTGTTGCAGGCGCAGTAATAACAAAGCGTATCGCAAAATGGCAGATGCACGTATAGCGACAACGGTAAAGGTATAAGGTCGTCATTACTTCGCTGTACGTGACGGCGATAGGCTTCTGCATCGAAGCCTTCATGAAACTGCAGGGCCGTGGGATATGAAGTATAGCGCGGCCCGGCCAGACCGTACTTGGTAATCAATTCGGTTGGAAAAGAATTACGAGTGCTCATATGCATACATCCCCTGCTGCTCAGACAGCCGGAGACCTGCCCCCGGGAATTGGGTTGAGAACAGCATGTGAAGCCTGAAAGAACATTGTCATAAAAAATTTGCCTGTAATACTTTTTGTATCTCGTGTTGCGCACGTTAACACCACAAAAGCCAGCGGCCATTGACACAGGTCAATAATTGCTGAGTAACACTTGAATAAATTGATAATGAGTCTCATTTGACCTATGTCAATCACACACGCAGAATGATTAGTTATGCTGCACCACTTTTTAAGACAGGAAAAAACTATGCGATTTTCAGGGTGGCTGATAATACCGGCCTGCTTGTTACTGGCGACACAAACAGCGGCAAACAATGACGACGATGATTCCGCTCCAGAACGTTTGGAGATGGATCCGATTGTCGTCGTGGCCAGCAAATCACCGCGGCCGTTATCCGACGTGGTTGGACAGGTCAGCGTTATCAACGCCGGATTTATCGAACGTTATGGCATTGAGAATATGGATGATCTGTTGCGTTATGAGCCAGGTCTGAATATTGAAAGCTCAGGTACCCGGTTCGGCTCCAATGCGATCAATATTCGTGGCATTGGGGGCAACCGTGTCGCCATCGAAGTTGATGGCGTACCCACACGTGACAGGTTTGCCATTGGTAGCTTCTCGGATGCCGGACGCCTGCTCGCTGAAACCGACCGGATCAAACGACTGGAGGTTTTATATGGGCCAGCATCCACTCTATATGGCTCCGACGCCATTGGCGGTGTTATGGCCATCACTACGTGGGATCCTTCTGACCTGCTGGCATTTGGAGATGGTAAAAGCTGGTATTCCCTGCGTGGCGGGTACCAAAGCGTAAACGCAAGTATTGTCGGTTCGGGTATGGCAGCCTGGGGCAATGACAACAACGGTATTCTGTTCGCTGCGACATTGCGCGATGGGCATGAAACAGAAAACATGGCCGTTGCGGGTACACCCCAGGATAAACAGGATTGGAACAGTCAAGATTACTTTGTACGTTATACCCATGATACGCAAAGCGGCAACCTCATCCGGATCTCGTTAAGCGATTACCAAAAAGACACAGAAACTGTCATTGAATCGCTACCGGGTACCGGGCGCTTCCGCAACACTACCTACCTGGCTGGTGATGATAGCGATGAAAACCGTCAGATCAGTATTGCCTATGAATTCGATAGCCGCTGGGGTAACGGAGTTATCCGCGCTTTTGATGTGGATTCAAGTACAAGCCAGACTACCTTTGAAGAAAGGGCCGCCGCAGCCAGACCGGTACGAATGCTGCGACACTTTCAATTTGACCAGGACTTCAGTGGTGTGAAACTGAATATGTTTCGTGATATTTCAACCGCTAACAGCGACCATCACATCGGAGCCGGAATTGAATTCCTGCGCACCGATTCGACCGAACTCCGTGACGGATTCCAACAGAGCCTTGTAGATGGTTCCATCAGCAAAACCATCCTGGGTGAAACATTTCCGGTACGCGACTTTCCAATTTCACGCACAGATGAACTTGGAATTTTTCTACAGGATGAAATCAGCCTCGGTGACGGACGCTGGGAAGTGGTGCCCGCTATCCGCTATGACAAGTATGATCTTGACCCACGCCCCGATGAAATTTACCTGGAAGGCAACCCCGAAACAGAAGTTGTTTCCGTCAGCGAAGATCAGTTCAGCCCGCGTTTGGGAGTACTCTTTCACATCAATGATGACTGGGGTGTATATGCGCAATATGTAAATGGCTTCAGAGCGCCTCCATTTGAGGATGCCAATATTGGCCTGGATATTCCATTGTTTAACATCCGCGCCATACCCAATCCGGACCTGAAGTCTGAAACATCACAGGGCTATGAGGCGGGTTTTAGGTATATCTCAGGGGACACCCGTTTCACACTGGCTGTTTTTGATACTGAATATGATGACTTTATTGATTCCAAGGCGCTGGTCGGGATCGACCCGGAAAGTGGTGTCCTGTTGTTTCAGTCCCGCAATATTGACCAGGCCCGCATCTACGGTGTGGATGTCCGGCTGCAACAGAACCTGGGGGCCTGGAACGAGTCACTGCAAGCATGGTCACTTTCGGGTGCGGGTTACTGGTCCAGGGGTGAAAACCATGAGAGTGGCGAACCACTAAATAGTGTGTCGCCGCCGCAAATGGTACTGGGTGTTACATGGACATCAGCCGACAATCGTTGGGATGCCAACCTGACCGGTACCTTTACCGCCAAACAGGACCGTATCGATGAAACCTCCGGTCCACGTTTTCACACACCGTCCTGGACCACAGCCGACCTCACTGCCGGTTGGCAGGTAAATGAATATTTCGATTTGCGGGCCGGTATTTATAACCTGACAGACGAACGTTACTGGCGCTGGTCAGATGTCAGCCTGTTTACACCCAATAACCCGATGCTGGAATTATTAACCCGACCGGGACGCAATTATTCGATCTCAGCCAGGGTTCAATGGTGAGCCTCTGATACCTGCCTAAAGAGCAATACCCACAGATTACACAGATTTCACAGATTATTTTGGTCGGAGTGGCTGTTTAAAGTCGCACTAGTCTTAGGGAGCCACAATAGTCCAGGCAGGAGCAGACCGTATTGCCTTAAATGCTCTTGCTCTTAATCTGTGTAATCTGTGTAATCTGTGGGCTTTACCGCTTTTAGACTCAACCTGACCCGCCAAATCGCCTTTTTATGACTCAGGTCAATTACCTGCGCCTGTAACTCCCGTAAATTTCACCGTGAACAAATAAATGAAACCAAAATAATAATTTACGTGATTCTGTGGAGAGCAATTAGATGAAAAAGTTAATTTTAGGTATCTTATCCCTGGCCCTGATTACCGGGGTAACCATGGCTGTAGCAAAAACAAAAGATGACGCGGTTCATGCCGCGGAAGTGGCCTCGGCAAATGCCGCAACCAAAAGCGACCGCATAAGCAACGGCGAAAAGCTGTTTATGGCCAATTGTGCTGCCTGTCACCAGGCGAACGGTAAAGGTCTGCCAGGTGCATTTCCGCCGCTGGCCGCCTCCGATTACATCGCCGATGACCCCATGAAGGCTGTACATGCTGTACTCAATGGTCTTTCCGGTCCCATCACCGTTAACGGGGTTAAATATAACGCCCAGATGCCACCACTCTCTTATATGAGTGATTCCGACGTGGCGGATGTCGTCACTTTTGTGCTCAACTCTTTTGGCAATAAGGGTGGAGACATCAATGCAGCGCAGGTTTCGGCGGCACGTGGCGGTGAAAAAGTTACCGGCCCTTCCGATCACCCGGTTTCAGCCGGAACGGAAATGGCTTATAGCGGTGCGCCATCTGCAATCAGTGCAGCAGATACCCGGAAATTTATCGATTCAGATGGGCCGAATATTACCCAGGTCGAATTCGATGTTGCCACCGAGATCTTCTTCCAGCGTTGTGCGGGCTGCCACGGTGTTCTGCGCAAAGGTGCAACCGGCAAACCTCTGACAACCGATATCACCCGCGAAAAGGGTACCGATTATCTCAAAGCACTGATTACCTACGGCTCCGCTGGTGGTATGCCTAACTGGGGCACCTCAGGTGACCTCACAGAAGAGCAGATCGATATCATGGCAAGGTTCCTGCAGCATGAACCACCTGCACCACCGGAATGGGGTATGCCGGAAATGGTCAAAAGCTGGAAATTGCTGATTAAACCTGAAGACCGTCCAAGCAAGCCTCAGCACAAACGCAATATCGAAAATTTCTTCACCGTCACACTGCGTGATGCGGGTGAGGTAGCCATCATCGATGGTGACACCAAGGAAACGGTCACGATCATCAAGACCGGTTATGCCGTTCACATCTCACGCCCATCGGCTTCGGGCCGTTACCTTTTCACCATCGGTCGTGATGCAAAAATCGATATGACCGACCTGTGGATGGATCCGCCCCAGCGTGTTGCTGAAATCAAAATCGGCCTTGAAGCCCGTTCGGTCGAAACCTCCAAGTATCACGGCTATGAAGATAAATATGCGATTGCCGGTGCTTACTGGCCACCGCAATTCACACTGATGGACGGCGATACTTTAGAACCGTTGAAAGTTGTTTCTACACGCGGCATGACCGTTGATACTCAGGAATACCATCCTGAACCCCGCGTTGCCGCTATCGTGGCGTCGCACGAACATCCCGAGTTTATCGTCAACGTCAAGGAGACCGGTAAAATCCTGCTGGTAAATTACGAAGATCTGAATAACCTCAGTGTGACTGAGATTGGTGCAGCCCGCTATCTGCATGATGGTGGCTGGGAATCTACCAAGCGTTACTTCATGACTGCGGCCAACCAGTCCAACAAGGTTGCCGTGATCGACTCCAAAAACCGTAAACTGGTCGCCTTGATCGATGTCACCAAGATCCCTCATCCGGGTCGTGGCGCCAACCTGGTTGATCCGGAGTTCGGCCCTGTCTGGGTCACCAGTGCACTGGGCAACGAGAATGTCACATTCATTGGCACAGATCCCATCAATCATGCTGATCACGCCTGGAAAGTGGTACGTACGCTACCTGGAATGGGTGGAGGCTCCCTGTTCGTTAAATCTCACCCGAAGTCAAAAAACCTTTGGGTGGATGCACCATTAAATCCGGATACCAAATTTTCACAGGCAATAGCAGTCTTTGACGTCGATAACCCGGAGGCAGGCTTTGAAATACTGCCAATCGCAGAATGGGCCGGCCTGGGTGAAGGACCGAAACGCGTGGTTCAACCCGAATATAACAAGGCGGGTGATGAAGTCTGGTTTTCGGTATGGAATGGACTGGAACAAAAATCAGCCATCGTCATAGTCGATGACAAGACCCGTAAACTCAAGACAGTTATCAAGGGTCCGGAATTCGTTACACCAACAGGTAAGTTCAATATTTATAACACGTTACACGATATCTATTAAACAACGACTCTTTAAGGAGTAATGTCATGAGAAAGAGAACCCTCAAAGCCACAATATCAACGGCTTTGTTGACCACACTGTTTGCTGCGACCAGTTTCCCGGTCATGGCAGCGGAAGATTCCGCCACTACTTTTGGTGAAGCATTTACCAAGGGCAAATTTGGTTACAGCTTTAGATGGAGACTGGAAAATGTTGACCAGGATCCACTTCCACATGATGCAACCGCAGCTCCCTTACGCGCGCGTATCAATTTCCATACTGCTGACCTGGCCGGGTTTTCAGCCAAAGCTGAATTCGATTATGTATTCGACCTTGGTCTTGACAATTACAATGCCGGTGGCGGCAACAAGCCTAACCCACCTGGTTACCCCGTGATTGCCGATCCGTCTGGCGACGACCTTAACCAACTGTTCCTGCAATACAAAGCAGGCTTTGGCAAGTTCCGTCTCGGACGTCAGCGCATTATCTATGACAACGCCCGTTTTGTGGGTAATGTAGGTTGGCGCCAAAATGAGCAAACCTATGATTCGTTCTCATTTGGACAATCTGCCGGTGCTGACTTTAATGTCCAGTACAGCTATGTCGACAATGTAAACCGTATTTTCGGTGACGAAGTAAACGCAGGTGATCACGCGCAGAATACGCATTTACTGAATGCATCTTACAAGTTTCCAAATGCTGCCAAGCTGACCGCTTATTACTACGATATCGATAATGAAGATGTCGCATCTTTGTCGAACGTAACCTACGGTGTGCGCTTGACGGGTAAAACCGGTGGTGACGGTGATGGCATCAAATTTGGCTACACGGCTGAATATGCCCGCCAGAAAGAAAATGCCGACAACCCGGTTGACTACAGCGCTGATTACTGGCGTGGAGACCTGTCACTCGGTTTCAGCTGGGCAACCCTCTATATCGGTTATGAATCACTTGGCGGTGATGATCTGATTCCAGGTCAAGCCTTCCGTACACCATTAGCAACCTTGCACGCCTTCAACGGTTGGGCTGATAAATTCCTGACCACTCCGGATGAAGGTATCAACGATGCCTTCCTGGGCGTTAAAGGCAACCTGGGTAAATGGAAATGGAATGTGCTGTATCACGATTTCTCAGCACAGTCTGGTCCAGAAAGCTGGGGTACTGAATTTGACGGTTCTATCAGCCGCAAATTCGCAGACCACTTCGGTATCCTGTTTAAAGCAGCAAGCTTCAGCACTGACAGCCTGCGCTACGGTGACACCACCAAGTTGTGGGTACAGCTAACTGCTAACTATTAAGTGTTTATTTTTCAGTCTCTCCACAGGCTGATCTCATTAACCCGGCCGTCCCCCGCGCCGGGTTTTTTTTACGTGTAATCTGTGGGCGACCAGTCTTTAAAAGGCCCCGGCATTTACCCAGAAATGCGCTGCAATGCTGGCAGCGTAGCCAATTGCTATCGCCCAGGTCCATTTGAGATGTGAGAAGAAGGTGTAAATTCCACGCGCCTGCCCCATTACAGCCACACCGGCAGCCGAGCCGATTGAAAGCATGGAACCACCCACGCCGGCAGTTAGCGTTACCAGCAACCACTGGCCCTGGCTCATGTCCGGATTCATGGCCAATACGGCAAACATCACAGGTATATTGTCGACCAGGGCAGAAGCAATACCGACCAGTACATTGGAAATTGACGGGCCGAGACCGCTATACATAATCTCGGAGCCCAGTGCCAGGTAGCCGAACGCCCCCAGGCCACCTACACACAGAATCACACCATAGAAAAACATCAATGTGTCCCACTCCGCCTTTTGCAGGCTTGCGTAGATATCATAGGGGCCGGATACAGTCCCGCTGCCGCTGGTGTGGATGGCCTCGCTGCCAAGTGCAGAATCTTCCCGGGGGCCATGAGGCACTTCTTCGTGCTTGCGGCGCTTGAGGTAGTAACCGAACAACTTCAGGAAACCCAGGCCTGTCATCATGCCGATAACCGGTGGCATATGCAGATAGTTGTGCATGGACACTGCCATGGCAATGGTCAGAATAAATAACACAACGACCGCCAGTGCCCCATGTTTCAGATGCGCTTCTTCGTGCATCGGCTCCGGCTTACCTGACGACAATCCAAATGACAAAATGGAGGCAGTCACCAGCCAATTAACGATCGATGGTATGAGCAATGCAAAGAACCCGCTGAACTGGATGTGACCTTTTTGCCACACCATCAACGTGGTGATGTCTCCGAACGGACTGAACGCGCCACCGGCATTGGCCGCAACCACGATATTGATACAGGCCAGGGCAACAAACTTGTGGTTGTTGCCTCCAACCGAAATAACCACGGTCGCCATTAACAGGGCCGTGGCGAGATTATCTGCCACCGGTGACATCAGGAACGCAATAGTGCCGGTAATCCAGAACACCTGGCGCAATGAAAACCCCTGGTTGACCAGCCAGGCTCTCAGAACATTAAAGATGCCACGTTCCTCCATGGTGTTGATGAAGGTCATGGCAGCAAGCAAAAACAGGAATAATTCTGCAAACTCGAGCAGATTATGGCGCACCATCTCCTCTGCGCTGTGGGTATCGCCAGCTGCGGAATAGGCGAAGGCCACCAGCATCCAGATAAACCCGGCAGCCACAATCACCGGCTTGGATTTACGCAGATGGATATTTTCTTCCAGGATGACCAGAATGTAAGCAGTCACGAATATGGCAACGGCCAGAAGACCGGTCCAGTGTAAGGTCAAATCCATTTTATTTTCTCATTTTATATGCATTCAAAATCTTCGGGGCCGGTTGGACGACAACGATCGGGCCAACCATACTTACGCCAGAAATCCACATAACCCAAACTTACCACCCACTCTTTAAAGCGTGGATCCCGGCGTAGTTCAACTCCCCAGTTATTCCACACCTGCGCAAGTATTTGAGTTTTGGCGATACTGAATGGATCAATATCCAGATCAAATGCGCGTGGGGAACCCAGGATCAACAATGACTCAAATGCTATCAACTCATCCAGATCGCCTTGCCGGGATGCAGACACCAGCATCATGGCGCATTCTTCCGGACCGTTTGGATCTTCAAGCGCATCAACCAGCATATCTGCATAAAACTCAGGTAAAACTCCGGAGCGCAAGCGAACATCCCGTAGTAATTCACGTGCCTGGTCAAAATTTCCGCCATATATCGCAGCCAGACCCAGATTATAATCGCGGTAGGTGAAGCCCTCCAGCGTCTGCAATATTTCTTTTGCCTTCCCTGGCTGGCCTGAAAACCCGTAAGTCGTGGCCAGCGACCAGCCAATATGTTCGTTGAGAGGGTCTCTTCGATAGGCTTCCATCAATTCAGGGATCAGCTCGTCAAAATATCCAAGTCGCATGTGCAACATGGCCTGCCAATGAATAATATTGGAATCCTTACTGCCGGCCAGACGAATCTGATCGAACAGGGCAACTGCCTGCTCGAGTTCACCACGAGCTGCATGAATCCAGGCAAGCACGCTCATGGCCTCGGTAGACCCAGGGTCGATTTCCAATGCAAAGCCCGCGCTGGCTTCAGCCAATTCAAAGTAGGCTTCCTGATCCAGCGTAGTGTCGTAGGACGTCATCAGGGAATATACAGCGGCAATCCCGGCGTGCGCACGTGCAAACACAGGGTCCAGTTCCACCGCTTTTTCAAAATAGACCAGCGCCTGACGTAAACCCGCGGAACGAAGATGAATCCGCTCATTCAGCAGCTCACGACCTTTCAGGTATTGGGAAAATGCTTCAAAATTTTCAGTTGTGCCTTTACCGGAGTCGGGTTTGTCACTTTCATCCAGCGTTAATTTCAAAGCCTGCGCAATATTCAGAGCAATATCATCCTGTACTGCAAAAACCTGGTCAAATGTCCGGTCATAGTTTTGTGACCAGATGTGATAGCCGTTTTGCGTATCTATCAGCTGGGCGGTGACGCGCATCTGGTTTCCTTCATGCCTGATACTGCCCTCAAGGATGGTGCCTACACGTAGTTCACCGGCAATCTCCATGGCGGTTAATGAAGAATCCCTGAATGAAAAAGATGAGGTACGGGCGGCGACTTCAAGCTCACCCATTCCTGCCAGCAAATTTATAACCTCCTCGGCAATACCATCGCCAAGGTATTGGTGGGCTTTTCCATCACTTAAATCTACAAACGGCAGGACCGCTACCGATTGGCGGCTATACACCGCTGCCGGTTGTTGCGATGTGCCGGTGTCTGAACCTGAACGCTGGCCAGTTGAATTCTGTACCGGGCCCTGGAAACCCTCATACAAAGCCAGTATGGCGACGATACCAAGCAACCAATACGAGATTGTACGAATGGTACCGGAACTGCGCTGATACCATGTTTGCGCAGCGGCCTCCTGAATGCCTGCCTTTTCAGGGTCGCTGCCGACACGTTCAACCGGGACATCCAGGCGATAACCGCTACCACGAATGACGGTAATATATGGACCCTCGCCCTTGTCTTCTCCGAGCGCTTTGCGCAGCAACAGAACCCGTTTGTTAATCGTTCCCCGATCAACCACCAGACCACTCCAAACCTCCTCTTCCAGTTTTTGTGTGGACACAACGTTGGGCGCGTGACGCGCAAGCGAAAGTAATAATTTGAAAGAGAGCCTTGGAACTGGAACAGCTGCGCTATTACGCGTAACTTCCTGCGTGCCTGCATCCAGTAACAGGTCTCCGATGCGATAGCATTCAAAGCCCACTGAAACAATAACCCCACTGATCTGACAAAAATAACCCCTCAAGACAGTAATCCTACCCCATCTGCAAACGTTCCGTGAATCTTCTGCCAATCTTCTGCAGATAAAGTGTGTTTCAAATCATGCCCTGCTTTATATTATGCATGTGCACTTGGGGCTGTACTGACACTTCCTTTTTGGTGCCCGAGATAGAACTGGTGATTACGGAGTATACAATCCGTTGACACTGAATTTGACCGTGTGGTTTGTCCTCCGAAAACTACCACCGGGCGAATTTGGGACAGGACATACTCTGTAATTCGGGTTACCGGGACAGGATTTTCAGCGGTTGGAAAGCAACAATTAACTGACCGTTAAAGCCGGCACATTATAATAATAAAAAGCGCTGGGATAGCTGTGGTTTGCCACAGCTATCCCAATTTTAATTTTTACCCCCTGCTCCCTTCGCCCGGTTGGATTTCTTCCCCCCCCTGAACTAACTGGCAAGGGAGACGGGTTTTAAAACTGTTGGGTTTTCATTATCGGCAAGACCTTCTTTCAGTTTATAATCCCCTCTTCTGAAACCGACCAGTTCTTCTGATCTTGAAAGCAAATAAAACAACAACCGCCTTATTGTCATTAAGCCTGCTTATCCTGACTGCATGTTCTTCTCTGATGCAGTCGGCTACCAGTGATATGGCCAGCAACCTCAACGCAGCCATTATGAACCAGGATGATCCGGCCATTGTTCGCGACGGAGCGCCTGCCTACCTGCTGATGCTGGACAGCTTTGTTGAGGGCGCGCCTGACGACGCGGCGATGCTGAGTGCCGCCGCCGAGTTATACGCTGCTTATGGCGTGCTATTCGTTGAAGATAGCGACAGGGCTGACAAGCTGACTGCGCGTGCCTTGTCTTATGGCGAGCGGTCCCTGTGTGCCAGTAACCGCAAGGCCTGCAATATTGAAGACCTTTCATTCAGTGAGTTTGAAGACGTTTTAGACGAACTGGGGAGCAAAGATGCCGCCAGCCTTTACACCCTGGGTTTGAGCTGGATTGCATATATCAAAGTTCATAGCGGTGACTGGGGTGCCCTGGCCAAGCTTCCACGGGTAGAGTCCGCACTCAAACGGGTTCAGGCTCTTGATGATCAGTACCAGCCTGTTCAGGTTGAGCACTTCCTCGCCGTGCTAAACACCATCCGGCCACCGGCACTCGGAGGGGATTTTGAAGCGGGCAAAAGCCATTACGAGCGCGCCCTGAGCCTGTCAGGGGGGCAGGACTTGTCCATTAACGTGGATTATGCCCGTTTTTACGCCCGCACACTGTACGATCGCGAATTGCATGATCAATTATTGAACGATGTGTTGTCGGCAGAACCTAAGCAGGAAGGCTACACATTGTTTAACACCATGGCACAACGCGATGCACAGAAACTGCTCGACAGTGCTGACGATTATTTTTGATAAGGACGTTGTTTACAGAAATGGAATATTCACAGATTACAAAAGCCAACAATGGTTTGTTTGTCAAACTCTTCGCCGCCACCCTATTATTGATTGTTTTGGCATCTTCTGCCAGCGCCCAGACGATTAAAATAGCCACGTTGGCACCCGAAGGCAGTGTTTGGATGGTTGCCATGCGCGCCGGTGCAGTCGAGATCAGGGAGCGCACTGATGAGCGGGTAAAATTCAAGTTTTATGGTGGCGGGGTACAGGGAAATGACAAGCAGGTAGTACGCAAGATGCGCATCGGCCAGTTACATGGTGGCGCGTTTACGTCAAATGCCGTGGCGGTGTTTCAAAAGGATGCGCAAGTTTACGCGCTGCCCATGCTGTTTAATAACTCCAAAGAAGTCGCCTTTGTACGCAAAAGGCTGGACACAAGGCTACGCAGCCTCCTCGAAGAGACCGGTTATGTCAATTTTGGCTTTGCCGGCGGTGGGTTCGCCCACATCATGTCCAAACAACCCATCGCCAACCAGCAGGACATCAAGGGTTTGAAAGTATGGGTGCCTGACGGTGACGCGATGTCATACGGGGCGGTTAAAGCAATGGGTGTCTCGCCGGTCACTATGCCATTAACCGACGTGCTGACCGGATTACAGACGGAACTGATTGATACCATCATGGGCCCGCCGGCCGGCACCATTGTTTTGCAATGGAACACGGCCGTGAACTACATTACCGAACTGCCACTGGCCTATATTTTTGCCATACTGATTGTAGACAAAAAGGTTTTTAACCGGCTGCAACCCGGCGATCAGGCTATCGTACGTGAAGTGATGGAACGGGTTTACCTGGGTTTTGACGAGCAGGGAGACGCGGATAATAAGGCGGCCTACCAGGCGCTACTCGATGACGGAATGACATCGGTCAAACCCGATTTGAGCCAACTGGATGCCTGGTACAGTAATGTACAGGAATCCAACCACAAACTGGCGGGTGAAGGTGTTGTCAGCCTGGATTTATTGCTTGAAATCGAGTGTTACGTCACCGCTTACCGTGCCGGCGAGCTGAAAAAGAATTGTGGTGAACCTGCAAATTGATAGCCGGGGAATCAACTAAGTGAGTCGCACTGCCACGATACTCGGCAAGCTGGAGAAAGCGGGAACCCTGGCCGAGGATACGCTTCTACTGGTCATCCTGATCAGCATGATACTTCTGGCGGGGTCACAGATATTTCTGAGAAACTTTTTCGACTACAGCCTGTTTTGGGGCGACGAGATGCTTCGCCTGATGGTGCTGTGGTTAACCGTGGCTGGCGGTCTTGCTGCCAGCCGGATGCACAAGCACATAAGCATTGAAGTTCTGGACCGGTTTATGCCCGAGCGGATGCAGCTGATAACAAAAGTGCTGATCGATTTATTTACCGCTGCCGTTTGCGGCTTGTTCAGCTGGCACAGCGCACGTTTCGTCATGGGTTCATATGAGTATGGTGACGTGCTGTTGAGGGACACCCCGGCGTGGATGTTGCAGATTATCCTGCCCGTTGGTTTCGGCTTGATGGCATACCGTCACCTGGTCTATGCAATCAAGCGTCCTTTTGGACTGATTAAATGATTGTCGCAATTGCGCTGGTATTGTTGATTTTGCTGGGCGCACCTCTGTTTGCAGTCATAGCGGCGGGCGCTTTCTGGAATTTTTACCACGCAGATATAGACCTGCAGGCCATTGCGATTGAGTTTTATGGCATCGCCGAAATGCCGATCCTGCTGGCAATCCCGTTGTTCACATTTGCGGGTTACCTGTTAAGCGAGAGTAACGCACCGAAGCGGATGGTCCGTCTGACAACGGCTTTACTTGGCTGGATGCCTGCCGGCCTGGCAGTTGTATCATTGGTGGCTTGCGCATTCTTTACTGCATTCACGGGTGCATCGGGCGTAACCATCATTGCACTGGGTGCAATTTTGTTCCCCGCCATGCAGCAAGCAGGCTACCCGGAAAAATTTAATCTTGGACTGGTTACTTCTGCCGGCAGCCTTGGTCTGCTGTTCGCACCCTCCCTGCCATTGATTCTCTATGGTGTCATCGCTGAAGTACCGATAGAAAGCCTGTTTCTGGCGGGATTGTTACCCGGCTTCCTGATGCTGATCATTTTGTCCGCTTACAGCATTTGGAAAAACCGGGCTATTCGAACACCACTGGGTGACTTCTCATGGCAGGAGGTATCTGCCGCTGTACGGGAGTCGAAGTGGGAGATACCTCTGCCCATTGTGGTTCTTGGCGGAATCTACAGTGGCTATTTTGCCATTTCAGAAGCCGCTGCAGTTACCGCACTTTATGTATTGATTATTGATGTGCTGGTGCTCAAGGAGGTAACGCTGCGCAAGCTGCCATCAATTATCCGCGAGTCCATGATACTGGTGGGTGGCATCATGATGATTCTGGGCGTATCACGCGCTTCAACAAACTTCATGATTGATGCCGGTATACCTCAACAGCTATTGCAATGGATCAGTGGATTTGTCACCGGAGAGTTTGCCTTCATGGTGATGCTGCTGGTGTTTCTGCTGATTCTTGGCGCAATTCTGGATGTGTTTTCAGCGATCGTACTGGTGGTGCCACTGATATTGCCGGTGGCAACCCAGTTTGGCGTGCATCCGGTTCATCTCGGAATTGTTTTTCTCGCCACCATGCAACTGGGTTACATCACACCTCCGGTCGGCCTCAACCTTTTTATCGCGGGCTATCGCTTTGACCGGCCGATTGTTGATATTTATCTTTCTACTCTGCCCTTTTTCGTGTTCCTGATGTTATCGGTGGTGTTGATCGCATTCTGGCCAGCCTTGTCTTTGGCTTTATTGTAACTACCCGGTGAACATGAATGTCCGGCCTACGGGTCGGGGTCAATTGCGGCGGTAATCGCAGCCCAGTCGTGATAGCGCGCACTCAGAACGCGGTAGTCTTCCTCGTCATCCACATCCAGGCTCAGACCACCAAATGGGGTCACAACGATCTTGACCGGCCCGCCAAGCACTTCGGAGAAGCACTTTTCAACCCGTGCCTCGGTATTTCCGGCTTTAAGCCGCCGGTAAAGACGCCCTTTTTTCTTCGACAACATCAGCGTCAATTGAACCCGCATTGTCAACCAGGCTGAGTGCCAGCCATGTGGACGCCTGAAAAAGTTGTAGACCAAAGCCACTACGTTGCGCCAGTCCTTGGCTTTGCGATAGGTGAAACCGGTTTGCAGCATCTCCTGGTGAGAAAGCTTACGTGGCCGGCCTACATAAATATTGGCCAGCCTTAAACGTCCACCCGCCAACTCAACAAAAGGCCGTTTGATTCCCTGCTTCCCGTCATCCGGGTAGAACGGCGTCACACCGGGCTCATCTGTACAACCCACAAGCATCGCCCCGGGCACGTCCGACGCATTATCAATTTTCGCACAACGTATGATGAAATCATCTACGGCCCGAGCCGTTATCAACGGCAAATCACAGGAAACAATCAGTAACGGCCTGTCCTTAACCGGCATAAGCGGATCATTCCGATGACGATCTTCAGCCGCTTCAATACCTGCCCAGGCATTGGTCAGCATTTTCCCCCGCTGTGCAATAACCCGCACACGCTCAGGCGAACCAGCCAACTCATCCATCAACTCCTCAACCGGTCCGACCACAAACACCTGGTCTATATTCCTGGCATCCAGCAGCGCATCCACCACGTAACGAATCAACACTTGCTCGCCGACTTTCAAAAATGCTTTGTTGCGACCGGCAATGAGTCTTTTCGGATTCTGATGTGTACCGGCCAGCACAACCGCATCCAGTTTGAAAGGGTAAGCCTCCCCCTGCCGTGATTCCGGCTTACCTGCGCCTGATTGTGTTTCGCTGTATGTCATTGTGTGTGTGTCATTGTCAGCACAACTTAATTTTATAGACTCACGCCGCTACATAAAAGGCCAACACGGTGTTTTCTGTCAGGATAGTGAGTTATTCTATGGTCGACGGACAAACGGTCGACGGACAAACCGTCTCTCATTCATCACAATAACCTCTAAGAGGGAGTACACATATCGTGGAGCTTGCATTATTTGCCGAAAATTCTTTGGCCTTTCTTACCCGTTGGGTTCACCTGCTCGCCGGTGTTACCTGGATCGGACTGCTGTACTACTTTAATTTCATCCAGGGTGAATATTTCAAGGAAGCCGATGGCGGCGCCAAATCGAACGTCATCCAGTTAATGGTGCCACGGGCTCTTTGGTGGTTTCGCTGGGGCGCGATGTTCACATTCTTGAGTGGCATCTACCTGATTTACCTCAAACACCTGAGCGGTATGGGCATCATGATCGGTGTCACGATGGGTATCATCATGTTTCTGAATGTGTGGCTGATTATCTGGCCCAACCAGAAAATTGTTATCGCATCTGCAAAACAGGTCGCAGGTGGCGGTGAAGCACTACCAGGCGCAGCTGCTGCGCTGGGCAAGGCCGGTCTCGCATCACGTACCAATACGCTGTTCTCCATACCGATGTTGTTCTTCATGGCCTCTTCGGTGCACCTCGGGCAGATTCAGACTTCGATACATGAAGCCAGTGCTGCCTCACTGGTGATTGTATACGGACTGATTGTTGTGCTCGCGCTTAATGGCGTTGTGGGTAAAACCGGTCCATTCACCTCGGTCAAGGGTGTGATTGGAAGTGGTTTCCTGCTGACGGCAATCCTGTATTTGTTTGTTGAAATGATCTGACCTTTCTAAAAAACTGTTAAACATAAAACCCGGAGTATTTTGCTTCGGGTTTTTTTATTGCCGAAAAAATGTTCGTGCTATTTATTTCGTATCATTTTTAATCAATTTCATTCGCTTTATCGCAAAGAAAAAAACACGTATTTTTTAAGATGTTTTTCAATTCATGAAGTTGTGAATTTTTACTCATGCACCCGTTGAGAAAAGCACTCTAAATATCCCCTTCAGGGCTTTGACAAATCATTCTTGCGGGAGTAACTTAGATCCCCCGTTACAGAGAAACCCACCAACCGCAAGGTTGGGATCGCAGGAAGAACGGAGAAGGCCGAAAGGCTGGAAACGAACGGAGAAGGCCGTAAGGCCGGAAGCGGAAGGAGAAGATCGACTGATCTGGAGCTGAAGAGGAAGGTCGCGAGACTGGAGACTGATGAAGAAGATCGACTGGTTGGAACCGGACGGAGAAGATCGACTGATCGGAAGCTGAAGAGGAAGGTCGCGAGACTGGAAACTGATGAAGAAGATCGACGGATTGGAAGCGCTCGGCAAAGGTCGTAAGACCGGCGACGATCATTCGCGAATTTACCAGAGGGCCGACCCGCCTGAAAGTAAAGAGGGTGGAAATAAACGGACAGCGTCCAGGTGGTACAGGACGCGTCACCCGGACCGGGTTCTGCCAAAAGAAGCGGTCGTACCATAAGGGTGACTCGATAGGAAAACGCGATTCCTTGAGAT
>Ga0164313_10000429_pt1 | contig 33299 bp, 54 predicted proteins | sample GuaBasSedimGuay4_FD_113735 | JGI IMG/M metagenome (GOLD analysis project Ga0164313, IMG submission 113735) | Subseafloor sediment microbial communities from Guaymas Basin, Gulf of California, Mexico - Guay4, Core 4569-4, 0-3 cm | ecosystem: Environmental > Aquatic > Marine > Hydrothermal vents...
GCTCGACGCGATCTCGAGCGACGGGTTCGACCCGGCGGAGGTGCAGTCGATCGTGATCTTCGCGTCGCCGATCGGAGCGTTGCCTCCGATAGCGATGTTGAAAGCGTGCGGTCCCGTCACTCCGGATTCGACGGTCGAGACGACGGGGAGTTGCTTCCAGAACGGCCTGGGTGCCTGCAACTCGGCGACGAACTTGTACGACGATGGTGTGGAGCCGGTGACGGTCGTGTCGCGCAGCACCTCGACGTCGAGTTGACGGATGGTTGCCCCGTCGCCCATCGTCCGCTGTAGCGGGATCAGGTCGTCGGAGTGGAAGAGGCCGAACAGCGTGTCGAGGTTCTCGTAGAGATGCTCGAACGGATCCGAGTGGGTGACTTGGCCGTCGGCGTCGGTGGCGTAGACGCCCATGCGGAGGAACAGCCTGCGAGGCTCGTAGAACTTCTGTGTGTACGAGTAGGCGCCGTCCAGATACGGTGTCGGTCGGTTCTTGCCCCGGCGTCCGGGCCTCCCGTAGAAGCCGTCGATGACTTCGATGTTGTAGCCGAGCGTCTGCAAGTTGACTCCGGCGAGCAGGATCGGGCGTTGGGAGGTGACGGTCATCCTTGGTACCCCGCGAATATGAGCGCTGTGTTGACGGAGTCGCCTGCGTCCTCGGCGTCCCCGGTCGGGTTGTTCACTTCGATCTGGAAGATGTTGGTGACTCCGCCGCCGCCGCCCTGACCCTGCAGTTCACCATTAGGGATGATGAACCCGGACTTGTCGGTCGTGAACACCTCGGCTCCGTCCTCGCCGACGACGTAATCCTGACCTGGGTTGACCCGGCCGCCTCCCGCCCGGTAGAGAGGGTCGCCAGTAAACGACGAGCCACCCGACCCGGACCCGGAGAGGCCCGCTTGGATCGCAGCGTTGATCGCCGCCGCACGGACCCGAGCGGACGACGCAGCCTGAGACAAGATCCGGTCGATCTCGGTCTGCAACGTCCTGGCGTAAGCCTGCGCGATCATCCTCGAGGCCGCCGGAGTCAACTGGCCCTCCATCGCTGCGTGGACTTCCCCGGCCTTGATCTTCGACGCCGTTTCGACGTCCTCGGCTTCGAGCGCTTCGACGAACGCACCGATGTCGTCGGCTGCGACGCCTGCCAGGTCGGCTTCGATGTTGAACGCTGCCCCGAGGTTCGATGCGAGGGTCGCCGCCTCGGCTGCAGCCTCCGGTCCCTTCTCCCGCAACTTGGCTGCCACCTCGGTAGCGCCTGCCCCGGCGAGCGTCGCGATGTTCGCATTGAACTCTTCGACCAACGCCCGTTGAGCGTGCGACTGTGTGACGAGCGCCGCCGCCGTCTGCTCCCCTGCGGTAGCGAGCAGCCCGTTGATCTCTGAGGAGACGTCCATGTTGGCGAGCGCTCCACGGAGTTCCCCGAGCGCCGCCGGTCCCTTCTCCCGGATGGTCGATGCGAGAGTGGTCAGCCCTGCGTCTGCGAGTGTCCCGATTCCGGTTTCGAACTCTGCCTGCCGCTCCTGGATGCCAGTCACCGTTGCAAGCATCGCCGACGCTGCGATGGTCTTGATCGGTTCCAACTTCCCGGCGAACAGGTTTGGAATGTTGTCCAGCGGCTGGAACGCAATGTCCATGTACTGGGCGAGGCCGATGTTGACGCCAGCGGCAGCGGCGCCTCCGATATCGATGCCGCCCTCCCTGGCGACCTCGACGATCTGGTCGAACGTCAATCCGGCGTCGAACCCGGCCTGGAAGAACTCCCGGATCTGGTTCGGGTCCATGCCCTCCTCGACGCCTTCGACGACGGCTTCGGCGACGAGGAGGCCGCCGTCCTGCGCCTTCGTAATGGCCTCTTCGAACGTCAGCCCTTCCTCGAGCGACTGGGAGATGTCGTAGCCCAACTCGCCGACGGCTGCCCCGGCGTCCTCGATCGAGAGTCCCTCGTCGAGCATCCGTGTCAACTCGGCGTTGAGTACTTGGTCGAGAGCGGATGCTTGCAGCCCGGCGACAGCCGACTCGGATGCCGTTTCGACCGTGTCGACGACGGCTTCCGCTATCGGCTTCTCGCCCTTCGACCGGATCAACCCGATCGCACCACCGATGACTCCACCGACGACGGCGCCGACTCCGGTCCCGAGCGCGGGGACGACAGAACCGATTGCTGCTCCGAGCGCAGCACCCTTCACGGCGTTCGCTGCCGTGTCCTTCAACTGGTCGCCGATCGTCCCCGACTGTGTCGGTAGCGCCTGGACGATCGACCCGCCGAGTTCTCCGACGAATGCGATGCCGAGGCCTTTGCCGAGTTTCGCACCGATACCCACCGACGCCTTCGCTGCGGACGCCCCGGAGCCGAAGCCGAGCGCCCTCGAAATAAACGCCTTCGCTCCGCCGCGCGACGCCGCACCAGCGGTCGCACCTGCTACGAGGCTGGTCCTGAGCGCCGTCCCGGTAGCGACTGCACCAACTGCCCCACCCGTAGCGACCGTCGAACCTGCGACGACTGCTGCGGTCCTAGCCGACGCGACACCGACCGTCGTGATAGCACCCGCTGCAGTCGCCTCGGCAGCGGCGAGCGTCCCGGCGGTCCCGGCGGCAGCGAGTTGAGCGGTTTGGAGCGCCTTGAGAGCAACGATGGACTGGGCGACCCGGCCTCCGATGAGGAGGAAGATGCCTGCCGCCCCGGCGAGCGCCGACGTGAGAATGATCGCGTTCTTGAGCGGCCCTGGCAGCGCCATGAACCCTTCGACGAGCGAGGCGACTGCCCCGGCGGCTGCGGCGACGGCTGGTGCGAACTGTGCGCCGAGTGCGATGGCGGCGACTTCGATGCGGTTCTTAGCGAGTTTCAACTGGGCCGAGAAGGACTCCAACTGCTTCTTCGAGATCTGGTCGGTTGCCCCGGCGGCTGCTTCCAACTTCGTCTGGTACTCGCGGATGGCGTCGCCCGTTCCGATGAGCGCCTTGACGGTGTCCTGCTGGCGAGCCGTGAACCCGAGTTGGGCGAGAGCGGCGGTCGCCTCGACGTCGGACAGGTCTGCGAACGCCACGGTGATGTCGTCGACGATGTCCGCCATGTTTCGCATGTTGCCGTCGGCGTCGAACACGGCGATTCCGTAGTCCTCGAATGCGTCGGCGTTGGCCTCGGCGTTGATCATCAACCCACGCAGAACCCTCGACAGGTTCTCACCGGCGATGGAACCCTTGATGCCCTTGTCGGCGTAGACGGCGAGGACCGCAACGCCCTCCTCGATCGACTTGTTCACCAACTTGAGCGCCGTGCCTGCCTTCGACGTGAGCGCCGTGGAGAACTGTTCGACCGACGCGTTGGCGAGCGTGTTCGCTTTGACCAGCACGTCGGTGATGCGGGTCAGGTTCGTGAGGTTCTGGACGGCGTCCGGGACCGTCAACCCGAGCGCCGACTGGGCATCGGTAGCAAGGTCGGTGGCCTGAGCCATGTCGAACATTCCGGCCTGCGCGAACTTCGCGACCTGCGGTAGCGCCGCCATCGACTGAGCGGCGTCGAGGCCAGCGGACGCCAGGAAGAAATACGCCTCGGCTGCTTCCGACGCGGACACGGTCGTGATCGTCGACACGTCCTTCGCCGCCTGCGCCATGTCCTCCCGCATCGCATCCGACACGTTGCCCATGATCGCCAGCGACGAATTCATAGCCTCGTCGAACGAAGCGAACGCCTTAACCGACGCCACACCGATAGCAGCGACAGGCAGAGCGACAGCGGCCGTCAGCGTCCCGCCGAGTTTCGAAGCCGCCGCAGCGGTCCCCGCCATCGACGTCTTCACTCCGGCCTGCGTCGCCGCACCGAAGCCAGCCATGTTCGGCGTGATTCGTACCGACGCTGCTGCAATGTCAACAGCCATGACTGGCTCCTTTCTCTGCTAGGCGAGGCCTGCTGTGAACTGGTCGAGGGACACGGTCCTGCCGATCTTCGGCGTCGGGACCGGCAGCACTTCACGCCACCATCCCGGCGGCGGCTCGTCGGATGCGACAGGGACCGCAGGCATCCCTGCGGCCGCCGACTCGGGTGCGTAGGCAGGCTCCCCGGCGAGGATGCCGAGGTCCGTTAGCAGCACGAGGAACTTCCTGTACCCGACTGGGTTGCCGTCGAAGCGGCCGCCCAGGTCCAGGATGTTGTAGTGCGCTGCGAAGCCTGCCTCGACCGCCGCCCATCGCTCCCTAAGTCGGACGGCGGTCACTATTCCCCCTCTACTGGTTCCTCCACGGACTCGAGCATGTTCTCGACGGAGGCTGCCATCTCAGCGGCGGCCTCCGCGATCGCTGTGTCCTCCGTTATGAGGAGCGCCTCTCGGAGTTCCTCGAGGATCGCAGAGACGGGTCGAACCCCGGCCTCGCGTCGCTTCCGATCCGGGTCGGAGAACAGGGACCAGTCCTCGAGCAAGTCGAGGTACATGGCGTCCATCGTTCACGACCCGACTTTGGAGGCGAGCATCTGGTCGTAGGTTTCGTCGCCGAACACCAGCCGATAGTTTCGCTCCATCCGCTCGGCCTTCGTCTCGTCCTCCATCCGCTCCGGATTCGTGTTGTAGTCGATCCATTCGAGCGCCTGAGCAATCGGTGCCTCGGGCGTGAACTCGAACGTCGTCTGGTTCGCGATGAACCGGAGCGGCGACGGGTCGAGGAGGTCGTCGTAGTTACGGAGTCGTCCCACCGTTACACCTCGTCGATGACGTCGTAGATGGCGCCGGAGGCCGGGATGATCGCCCGGAAGTCGATGGCCAAGACCGTGATGGTCGGAGCCTTCGCATGCGCCGCTTCGACGGTGCCGGTCGGTGTCACCCTCGGGACACGAATGTCACGCAACTTCGTGCCGTCCCCTGGAGGTGCAAGCACCCGGAGGAGGAGCGAGTACTCGGTGAACGCAGACGACGCCGGAGGCGTATAGGTGCTCTGGCCGACGGCCGGAGTGTCTGTCTGGATCGTTCCACCGCCGAATGCGATCTGCAGGTTCTCGAGCGACGCCTGAGCGGCGGCACCCTGGACCCGGATCTCCTGGGCGGTCTTGAGGACGCGGAGAGCGTCGACTTCTTCGGCGACGACCACGTCCTCGAAGGTGCGGTCGACAACGAATTTCCAGCCCTCTTCGGAGTAGCCGATGTCTTCCCAGTTCCCTGCCGGTGTGACGGACGGGTCTGTGGGGAAGGCTTCTCCGAGTGGGGCCATATAGAGCGTGCCAGTTCCAACCAGCACTTCAAGAGCATCGCGGGCCATTGTCTGGCTCCTTCTGGAACGGCCTCCCGGTCGCCCGTCGTCGGGGCGAAGGCTCCGGTGCTGCTCCGCTGTAGATGGTAAGACTCTCGGCTCCGGTAGTAGACCGTGCCCCTGGCCGACTAGATAGACTTGACGTAGCGTGGCGGCTGTGGTATCTTGTCCCTGTGAACGAAGCCACCACACCAGGAGCCACCATGCAGACCACCACCATCTTCCGCCCCTACGACGGCCGGGCCATCGCCGAGCGCATGACGGACGCCGAAGGCATCCGCTGGGAGCGCCGCCTGCTCCTCAACGGGCCGGGCCACTGGTACGTCATCGGAAACGACAACTAGGAGCCACCATGCCCTTCCCACTACAGACCGAACCCACCACCATCACCTACCCGACCGACCGGGACATCCTGGTCAACTGCCCGACCGCCGCCTTCGACACGCATGCCAACTCGATCGCCGCCGCCAGGCTCTGCGCCGACGGCATCGACTGCTTCTGGCAGGCAGCCTGGGAGAACGACGACGAAGGCTGGACCGTCGCCTGGACCCGCACCGACCCGGAGGACGAATAGCATGGTCGACCGGGACGCCATCGCAGCCCGCTACCACGACGACGGCGCCACCGCCGAGTCGATAGCAGCGGAGGAAGGAGTCACCGTCCGCTCCGTCTATCGCTGGATGACGCAGGCCGGTCGCCCTGCCAATACGAGCAACGCCACACCGTTCGCCCCGAGGCGACGAGTAGCGGCGCCCATCGACCCGGACGAGATCGCCGCCGGAGCGACGTACCGGATCCAGGGACACGGCAGGTCGAAGTTCAAAGCCATCGAACGGTTCGGCGACGAAGGCTGGCGCTTCTACTCGGAGGACACGATGAAGCACCACGCCTTCCGCAACGGGACGGTGCTGAGATGAGCAGCGGACCGATCCTCGTCGGCAAGTTCAAGACGGCGGTCATCGACACCGCCCTCGAGATCGGCAACATCAACTGGCCTCGCACCTTCGGACACGGCGAAGGGTACTGCATCCCGATCGCCGTATTCGCAGCGGCGTTCCTGACGGCTCGAGGCTTCGAAGCCCGACCGGCGGAGGCCGCCGCCCGCTTCGACGACCCTGCGGACGCTGGCTACGCACTCGTCGGCGACCGGGACGCTCCACCGGAAGCGTTCTGCGGTCACCTCGTCGTGTGGGTTCCCGCTCGGAAAGCGGTCATCGACTTCTCCCTGCAGACGCAGGAGTCGAGGATCCTCCGCAACCTGGGAGCGCCGCCGGTCCTCACCGGGACCGTCGATCACACGACGGACAAGTACTGGTTCGACGGGCCGCTCGGTAGGGGACGAGCCACCTACGAGTTGCTGCCGAAGAGGCGCGGGTGGAAGGCTCGAGACTGGCCGTTCGAATTCATACGCTCGGAAGCACGCCGGGCCGCGACAAGGAGTGATCGATGAGCAACGACCGCTGCTTCATCTGCGACGACCGGACCGACGGCGAGCAGGAGGGTTTCTCCGCCGACCTGGTTCTGCTGCCGGGCCTCGAGTGCCCGGTCCTGGTCTGCGGCAATTGCATCCTCCGAGCCGAGCGCCGGGCCGAATAGATAGACTTGACGTAGCGTGGCGGCGGAGGTATGGTTCGGTCGTGAACGAAACAGCCACCAACCCGGACCCAGGCAAAGGAGCCACCATGCAGACCTTCGTAACAGCCACCAACTGGAACGTCTCCTACTCGGACTCGAGCGACACCGACTACGTCGAACTCAACGTCTTCTACATCGACTACGAGGCCGAGAACGAATGGGGAGGCCACGGAGTACCCATCCACCATCCCGAGTACAACGGCCTCCGCTTTCCGATCACGACGACCTCGAGGGACGCCATCGACGCAGCCCGAGACTTCGCAAACTCCGTAGGACTCATCAAGGTCTACGAGCCACTCGCTCGCTAGGAAGGCAGCCAGAAGCCCGCCCGACCTGCAGACCGGGTCGGGCGGGCTTCCTCGTGTGGCGCCAGCGACGCTACGACTTCCCACACAGCGCCGCTGGCACTCCTAGTGGCCCAGGTAGCGGAGGCCGCACCGAGCGGACCGTGTGGGGCAACGTCGTGGCTGTCACGCCTTGAGGTGCTTCGTGATCCGGCCGAGCAGTTCAGCCTTCGTACCGGACGTCTTGAGGTCGAGCGTCTCCGCTGCCCGGCGCAGGTCCTTGACGCCGAGCGTCGGAAGGTCCTCGAGTCGGACGGCGACCTTCTCCGGCGGCGGCGGAGCGTCGGCGAGAAGGATGAACGTCTGGTGGCGCGACGAATGCTGCCGGGTGCGACGGGTCTGCAGGTCGTCCCACTCGGCGTCCTTGACCTTCATCGTCTCGCCAAAGACGAGCGTCCGGTCCTCGTCGATGCGAGCGGAGTAGATGCTCCACAAGCGCGGGTTGATTTGAATTGTCTGCATGGGTTTCTCCTATCAGCCAGGCCGGAGCCTGAGCAGCGTGTCGAGCCTGTACCTGGCCCATCCGGTGAGCGGTTCGTTGAGGCGCCCTGGGTTCTGCGTGACCTGGAACGCGTCGACGAGAGCGGTCTCGCCGTCGAACGTCAGACTGCGGTCCAGCGGCTGGCCCTGGTAGCCGTCGAACTCGCGGACCTTCGAAGCGACGGTGCGGGCGAGCAGCGACGCCGTTGCGAAGTCCGGCGTTGCCCTGTCGTCGCCTGCCCCGGCGGCGAACGCATCCCATTGGAGGAGCGACACCATCACCGGATACTCTGCTCCGAACGGCGGCCCTGCTCCGGGGATGACGAACACTCGCAGCCACGGAAATACGAGCCGGTCCGTCGGCGGCAGCGACGTCGACACGCGCCCTTCCACGATCGCCGAGATGTCTGGATCGGCCTTCGCCCACTGGACGGCGACCAACTCGGGATCGGGGAGGAGCGGAGTCGGCATCAGCCCGAGGTGAGCCTGAACGCACCAGCCGTGATCGTCGCCGTCGAGTCGTAGTTGACGGTGACGGTCGTGCCGAACTTCCCTGTTGGGAACGGGCCGAGGAAGTGACGCTCACCGGCGGGGACCGAAATCGACGTCGCCGATGTCTCCGCTGCCGGTTCCGAAGCGTTCGGATCGACTGCGAGGTCGAAGGTGACGCCGAGCGCTCCACCCGATGCGTTGTCGACGACGAGGATCGTCTTGCCGTCGTTCGCGAACGTGTCGATCGACGCGACGGCGGCGAGCGTATCGATGACGCCAGCCCTGGTCACGTTCTTCACTGTGTATGCAGCCATTGCTCTCTCCTATGTGTAGGGCCGGAGCGCCTTGAGCACTCCTGGTCTCAGGAACGGTTTACCGCCCGATCTGATTCTGGTACCGACGCCGGGGATACTGTCGCCTGGTTCTGTCTCCTGCCAGAGAGCGTAATTCGTGTCGCCGTGGAGACGACCGACGAACGGCTCGCCGAACGCCTCGCCTGGGTCGACGGACCAGACGATGCGGCCTCGCAGATATCCGGTGTCGACATGCACCTCGTTGCGGGCGAAGCGTTGGGCGTCGATGAGGACGCCGACGAACCACTGCTTGATTTGGATATCGGTGAGGACGTCCACGCCGCCGGGGATCATCGTGACTTTGACGGAGGCGACCATCAGGACACCTCCACGCAGATCAACTCGTAGTGGTGCGGGTCGCCGGACGGGCCGACGAGGAATTCGACGAGCGAGATGGAGAAGCGTCGGCCGTCGATGACGATGCGGTCGAGGCGTCCGATGATGACTTCGACGCCGTCGGCTGTGACGCCTTCGACGATGGCGAGCCATTCGACGACGCCGGTGTCCCGGCCGCCCTCTTCCTGCGGTTCGCCGCCGGACCCTCCGGCCTCGAGGCGTTCGATGAATCCACGGTAGGTGCCGACCGCTGTCCAGAGCGTGCCGGTGTTGCCGTAGCCATCTGCTGCTCCCGCGCTCGGCGTCTCGACGAGGACGCTCTTGGTCATGATGGCCCTCTCGTCCGGGGAGAGGCTCATACTCGTGGGTTTCGTTCCATGCCGACGGAGAACACGCCTGGCGCACGGTTCGGATCGGCGGCGGCTTCCTCGTGCCCTGAGATGGTTGTCTGCGGAGCGACCGGAGCGGCTGCTACGGAATCTGTCAGCGTCGGGGAGCCTGCTTCGATCTCGTCTGCGAGCGACCGGAACGCTGCTGCCCGGTTCTCGTATTGACGCTTCGTGCGTCCGATCGTGACGGACGTCGCCATGCGAGCGAACTTCGCTGCCAAGCCTCGAGCGGCCTGGACGGCGGCGCCTTCGACGGTGCCAGCAGACGACAATGCCCAATCGACCTCGCGGTCGTCGAGCAGCGGATCCGCCTCCTCAGTATCTCCTACGAGGAAGCGGACGTGGTCGCGGTCACTCGCCGCAGGGTCGTGTCCGTAAGTCCACGGCATGCCAGCCGCCTTACGTCAGCAACAGAGCGACGAGATCGGCCTTGTTGAGTTTGGAGTATCCGGTCCGGCCTTCGGCCTTCGCCCGCGCCTTGAGCGCAGGCACAGCGAGGGACTCCAACTCCTGCTGGAGTCCCTCGTCTGCTGTGGCCTCGGCATCGACCGTCAACTCGACTTCGCTGCTGTCGACCGCTTCGACGAAGTGGGAGCGGAGCAAGGACCGCAGGTTCCGCCATCCGGCGGCCTCCGGGACCTCTTCCCCGATCTCCCTGTATCCGTCGCCGATCTTCAGCCTGCGAAGAGCGAGATATGTCGTTGCCACGGTTTCTCCCTACTAGGCGACGGCCGAGTCGAAGAACACGCCGAGCGAGTCGGCGACCTTCTTCTGGTCCCACGCCATGTCGGCTTCGATCCGGTCGGACTCGTTCTCCTCGATGCGGAAACGCTTGATGCGAATCCCCTCTCCGGCGGAGCCGGTGAGGCCTGTCCAGGCGAACGTGTATCCGGCCGACGGCACCTTGATTCCAGGCGACGGCGGCGAGTAGTACAGCAAGAGGTGCTTGCCGAGCATGAACTGGATGTCGTCCGTCGCGCCTTCCTCTGCGGTGTTGGAGATGCCCCACGCCACATAGAAGTTCTGCACGTCGAACAGCGTCGCCAGGATCTGCTCCGTGACGATTCCAGTCTGCGTGTACTTGATCCGGTCGATGATGTCCGGGTGGTTCTTCAGCACGTTGAAGACGTAGGGCGTGGTCACGATGCCGTTCGGGCGGTAGCCCGTCAACTCCGCGACGCCGATGCTCTGCGTCGACACGTCCTCGACCGGGGTCGACCCGGCCTGGTCCCACTGCAGGAACTCGTCGCCAGTCGGTCCGGCGGCGACGCCGTCACGCTGGTTGCCCCACACGCCAGTACCGAAGTACTGGGTCGCCCAGGTGCGCTCACGGAGGCGGAGCATCTGATCGGTCACCCAATCGGTCGCGTCCGAATCCGCATCGAGCGGCTGGTCCTGGTTGGCGCGGGTCAGGTCGTCGACGTCGTCGTGGACCGAGTACCTCTGTGCGAAGAAGTTGTCGGTGCCGATGGTGTACCCACCACCAGCGGACGGTGCGCCAGGCGCACGCTTCTCTGCTACGACGCGGGTCCAGTCCCCGATGTCGTAGGTGTAGAACTCATCCGAACGCTGCGCGACCGGAACGACAGGAAAGACCTTGCCGCTCACGAACGCTTCGGCGCCCTGAATGTAGGCGACGCTCAGGTTGGTGAGCGGCCTGTCAACGTGTACATCTGAGATGGTTGGCTGTGGCATTTACGTCACCTCCCTTAGAGAGCGAGACCGAGGTAGCCGAACTTGACCGAGATGATCTCGTTGGCTGCCCCTGCGGCGGACTGGGCGATTCCCCAGATGGCGTTTCCGGTCGTGCCTGCGAGAACGCAGCGACCAGTTGAGTCGGTGGTGACGAAAGCGCCATTAGCGACGGCGGCTCCTGCCTTCCACTTCGTGACTCCTCCGGCGAGCGCCGGTCCGACCTGCACGGCGAGGCCTGCAGCCGATCCGGCGTTGTCCTGAAGGATCCCTACGACCTGGACTGCGGCAGCCCCGGCGAGGTCGACCTGTCCGTCAGCGGCGTAAGCGACGGCCTGGAACTGAGCAGCACTCAGATCCGAGCCAGCCTCGAACGTCTCGACGGCAAGGTTCAGGTTCTTGGCCATGTCTACTTGCCTCCCTTCGCGGTTTCACGAGACTCGGCGTAGATGCGGGCGTTGAGGTCCTGGTCCTCTTTGAGAACTTCGGAGTAGGCGGCTTCGAAGGTGATGCCCTTCGCAGTCGCTTTCTCTTTCGCCTTTGCTGTGGCCTGGGCCTCTGCGCTGTTGAGCGACTCGGTTCCGAATCCGCCCTTGCCGAGTTCGGTGAACAGGTCACCGGATTCGATGCGGGCGTTCGCCTGGGTCATGAACCCGAGGAACAATTCGATCTCGTCGTCGCTGAGCGCGGATTCGATCTTGCGGAGCAGCGGACCGAGGTCGTCGGCTTTGGCGATGTTGGGCATCGTCTCTGCCTTCGTGACGTACTCGGCGTTGAGGCGAATGTCCTGCTCGGCCTTCGCCGTTGCGGTCGCCTCTGCTGCTTCTGTCTTTGCGGCGTCAATCTCGGCCTGCTGCTTCTGCAGCAATTCGATCACGGCGGGTGAGGCGTCCTTGAGAACGTCTGCTTCCTCCGTGACTTCGGCCGACGCGCCGTCGTCCTTCGTGGCCTCCTCGACAGCGGCCTCGAGGCTGGCAACGTAGGCTTGCGCCTCGTCACTCAGCGTCTCGCGCTGCTCGTCGGTGAGGGTAATCGGCTCCGGCATCGGATCTCCCTTCGTCGGCCGATTCGTCATTGCTCTGCTTACCGTAGGAGGCGCAGGCTCCATATCGGCGGGTGGTCCGTCAAACGGGTCCCTCCGGTACAAACCTGGCTCCTCATCCTCCAGCCGCTTCCTGAACGCGTCGAGCGCCTCTCCGATAGCGGAGGACAATGCGATGCGTTCCTCGCGGTTGAGGAATCCTTCTCCGAAGTGGCCGTCGGCCATTTGCGTGAACGCTGCGTGGAGGTTCGCTTCGAACCACTCGCCGACGTTGCGGGCCTTCAGCATCTCTTCGACCTGTTCGTCGTCGAGGCCTTCGAGCGCCTTCTCGACAGCGGCCTTCACGTCGTCGAGCGCCTTCTCGGCGTTCGTGATGACGATCTCCGCTGTCTCCGACTCGGCGGTCTTGCCGGTGAGGGTGGCGACGAACTTCTGCCACGCCGAGGCCTTCTTGCCGTCGTCGGTTTCGGCGGTCTTGGTGATGAGAATGTCGGACGGGCCGTTAGCCCCGGCGCCCACCAGACCGACCGATTCGAGTTCGTGAATCAGGAGCCGGGCGTCCGCCTCGTAGGTGTCGTTTCTAGGCATCGATTGGAACCCTTCTCGCTGTGCCGACGATGCTGAACATGGAGTAGGTGCCGTCCTTGACGAGGCGCCAGGCGTCCGGGTCGTCGATCTTCATTCCGATCCACCAGCCCGTCGGGATGATGGCCTTGAGAGCGGCGAGTCGTCCGTCGACGTCGTCGGCCTCGTCGAGCGCTGCGGAGTGTCGGGCGATGGCTTCGAGTTTCTCGTCGTTGAACACCATCGACTCGACGACCCTGGCGACACCGAAGTTGACGTGCTGCTCGTCGCCGGAGCGGGAGTGCAGCATGTAGCGGTAGACGGCGTCCTCGATCATCGCGATCGCCTCGGGCGTATCGATCGTCTCGTTGTGAGAATCGACTACTTCGTCGCCGTCGGTGCGGAGGAACACGTTTGCCCATCCGAACGCCATGCGGCGGTCCTCGTCGACCTTGCTGATCGGTACCTGGATCTCCATTAACAGAATGGTAACCGGCGCAGCCTGGGTAGTTGCGTGTGCCCAGGAGAGCGACGACGTTGGCCGCTGTGGGGCGGGCGGGCGTCGGGTGCGGTCGGTAGCCCAGTCGCTTCCTGGCGGGCCGTCAATGCCGATGATGCCGGACTGAGGGATTGTCGGAGATCATCGAGATTGTCCGGGCCGGATGACGCGCACAATCTTCGATGACGCGCGCATTCGAGATCATGGGCATTGACGGCGGCGGACGACGCGGATGCGCGGGCGACAATCTTTCAGGCTCGGGAGCGGAACACCGGACAGGCTCCGGCGGTGTGCTGGAGTTTCCAGACCCATCGGGCGTGGACGGTGCAGCCGTAGAACCAGGAGCGGTCCACGGTGACGCCACGGTCGACGGTGCGGGACGCTGCGGGCTGCCAGCCCACCATGTGGGTGACCTCCTCTTCGCAGCCTTCCCGCTGGCAGATGCTCATGGCGTTCCTATCCGAAGAGTCCCTTCTTGCGGCAGACCGGGCCGATGCCGAGGTCGATGCTCTTCTCGTCCTCGAGGCGCCGTCCGCAGGCTCCGCAGGTCCCGGTGAGTTGTCCGTAGCGGGCGAGCGCTGCGGCGGGGGTGGTGAGGATGGCTTCGAGCGCTTCCTCGATCTTTCCCTGGTAGCGGCCGTCGGGGCGTTGGATGCCGTAGCGGCTGCCGTTGCCGTATTCGGCTGCGTCCTTCACGAAGATGTATCCGTGCCAGCGGCCGGGCTTCGTTACGTTGTCGATCTTGACCTTGAGGCGTCCGTCGCTCGTCGGGTCTGCGTAGCGGCCGGAAGGCAGGCTCGAAAGGTCGAGGCCTTCCTGGGCAGGCTTCGGTGCGGCGGCGGGCTTGGCTTCCTGGGCGGGGCAGGCGATGCGGTGCCGTACCTGCCAGCGTCCGTCGATCCTGAAGATGTGGCCTTCGTCTGCGGGGACGTTGGCGTGGCAGAGTTCGCAGTCGCCTGCGTACTTGTTGCGGCGCAGCCCGAGCCGTTGCTCTTCCCTGCGGTCCTCGGCGTCGGTGTCCTTCGTGGCGGCGGCGGCGACACGCTTCTTGGTAGCGGCGATCGGGGTAGCGGCCGGTGCTGGCTCGTCGCTTTCCCATTCTCCGTCGACCTTGCTCCAGGTGGCCGGGTCCTCGGTGTAGTCGGGGTGCTTCGGGTTCCAGTTGGCGTCGTGGGTGAATGGCTCGTCCGGGTCCTGCGTCGCTACGAGGTAGTCGAAGCGGGCCTTGATGGCTGCGCCGTGTGCCCGGTTCCGTTCGAGGCGGGTCTGCTTGGTCTTGGCGGCGGTGGTCATGCGGTCCTCCTGGCGAGTTGCCGGATGCCTGTGATCTGCGGGCGGCGGTTCCGGTTCTCGCGGAAGAGGTCGGTGGCTACTCGGCTGCCGAGTTCGAGGTTCGTGTCCTCGAGCCAGGTGCGGGCTTCGCGGGTCGTGTAGTCCGCGTCCCTGTGCATGCGGTGGAGGATGGGGTTGAAGGGCATGGTGGCTCCCTGCGGGTGGCTGGTGGTGGTGGCTGTTTCGTTCACGTCCGTAACGTACCTCGCCCCGGCGTATACGTCAAGTCTATCTATCCGGTCGGGTGGGGTTGGGAAGAGCAACGACCGAAGCGGCCTCCGTACTCCCTGGGCGAGCCACCAAGCACACCTGGGAGCAGCGAATGGAGGACCGCTCCGGCCGTCTACCCGATGGCCACCATAGACACCGGGCCGGTAGCGGTGGGAGGACTCGAACCTCCGACCTGTGGATTATGAGTCCACCGCGCTGCCTCTGCGCCACACCGCGCCGTCGGCTTCACTCTAGCGCTTCAAGACGAGGATGCACCTGCACATCGGATGCAGCGGCGGATGGTCAATCAGCACGTCGCCTTGCGGCCTCGGGCGTAGTTCCTCGCCGGGGAGACCGAGGACCGACGACGTGAACGGCTCGTACAACGTCTCGACGACTTCGCCGTCCATCGGAGCGCACTGTTCGCACAGCCGGTCGTCGTCCGTCGTCGCCCACACCATCTGCGCCTCGGTGCCGATCCACCCGGCGTGCTGGAGTTGGCGCCAGTACTCGACCTGCGTCGTATTCGCAGACCACATCATTTCGGTGCGGGCGATCATCTCCGTCCGGTACTTGAGGAGGCGTCCGGCGTAGCGGGCGGCAGCCTCGTCGGCCTTCACCCGTTTCACACCTGTAGAGAGCAGGTTGCGGTGGAAGGTCGTGACCGCTGTGGCATGCTTGTCGAGCAAGCCGACGAGCGGGCGGATGCCCTTCGCCGCTACCCGAGGGTTGAGGCCTTCGTCGACGGCCTCCCGGATGACCCGACGGAGCATGGCGCGGGTGTCGAGCTCGATGTTCTGGACCAGGCTGTACGTGTGGTTCTCCGCCATCCGGACGATACGGAAGTGCTCGGCTTCGAACGTCATGTCGATCGTGTCGAGCGCTTCAACGACTCGGCCGCCGGAGCGTATCGACGAGAACATGGCGTCGCCGAGTGTGTTGACCAGTACCTCTCGGGCCTTTGCAACGGACAGCGTCTCCATCGCTCCGTCGACGTCTCCCTCGGCGAGCCGGGCCAGGAAGCGGGCCGAGGCGATGTCGGTCGATAGGAGAGCGAACGCCTGAAGCAGACCCTTCTTGATGGCCGGTTCGAAGCGGGCGGTCGCAGCCTCCACAGCCCTCGAGCGGGCTTCGGCATCCTCCCTCTCGGTCTTGCCGATGCGGACGAGGCCTGGGCGCAGCGTGGCGTATGCCATCAGGGAGTAGCGACCCTCGACGGCGGCACCACAAAGTAGTTCTCTTTGGCGCCCTGCGGGGACGTCGTTTTCCATCGGTACTGGACGGTCCCTGCCTTGTCAGCGGAGTAGTCGAAGAAGTAGATCCCGGTCTCCTCTTTCTGGACGTTCCCGGTTCCGCCGTTGTACGTCTCGGTGACTTCGACTTTGTCGGGTTCCTCGATGATGATCGTCACTTCGGTCGGGTCGACGAGGACGCCGTCCTGCGCTGCCTGGACCCGGAGTCGGACGAGCGCTCCGAAGGTGAATTCACGGTGTGCCATCTGGTTCTCCTGATAGTCGAGTGTCGTCGTCGAGGGTAGCGGACGGTTCCTGGCTCCCGGAGAGCGGCGTCTCTTCTGCGGCGTCGGCTTCGAGAGCGACGAGCGTCGAGTAGCCGTCTGTCAGCGTCGTCGTATCCGTGTCGTCGGTAGCGAGGATGAGTTCCTGCTCGGAGAGCGCCATGCCGAGGACCGCCTCGGCGGTGGTGTCGAGCGCCATCGTGGCCGACGAGTCGAGGGATAGGACGAGATCGGTTTCGGTGAGGAGCGCTTCGACGACAGGTGCGAGCGCCTCCTCGACCTGTGTGATTAGACCTGTCAGCGTGTCCAGGTCGGTGAGCAGAGCGACAGCCTCGGTGAGTACGACACCTCCGGCGGCGGGGATGCGGACGCCGGGCGACGCCAGTCCTCTCGTTACGAGTGAGCCGGGTTCGCCGAGGCCTCTGGTGAGGAGGCTCATTGCTCGACCGACGTTGACCGCTTCGCCGGTGCGCCTTCCGGCAGGATGATGGCGTTGCCGTCCTTGTCCGTGACGGCCTGGATCTCGGCGACGGTGACTCCGTCGTCCTCGTAGAGAACGAAGTTATCGACGGCGCCTTCGGCGAGTTCCTGACGGTTCGTCATCCACTGGCGCAGCCGGAGCAGGTCGTCGATGTTGAGGAGCGCTCCGGCGTTGGCGACGGGGACGGTCCAGTTCACGAACGCCGAGTCCTCGACCGGGTTGTCGTTGTAGGTGTTGGTGGCGATGAGCGTGCCCTGCGTGATGTTGACCTGCTTCCACGTCGGGCCGGGTTCCGCCAGGTGATAGATGCGCCAGCCGTTCACCATGCGGAGAGTGATGGGCGAGAACACTCCGCCGCCGAGGTCGTCCTTGCCGGAGGTGAACACGATGCCGTCCCGGTTCTCCGGGTCCGTAAGCGGTACTGCGATGACTTCGGGTTGGTCCTCGAAGTCGCGGGCGGCGTCGTTGATCTCCTGGATGGTGGTGTCGCCGTCGGTGATGAGACGCAGGTTCGGAATGTCGATCGTGAACGTCGCCACGGCGTTGCCTTCCTATCCGTTCTTGAGGAGGCCGAGGCCTCACAGCCCTGCGAGCAGAGCGTTGACCGTATCACGCAGTTCCGGCAGGTTCAGCGTCGTGTCGTCGATCGGGTCGATGCAGCCGATCAACTGCTGCAGGCAGCAGCCGGAGCAGTCCAGAGCGATAGCCTGCTCGGGCGTTATCAGTCCCGCTTCGACGAGGTCGTTGATGAGTGCTTTCCTGCTGCCCATCCGGTGCCTCCTACGTTGCGATGATTCCGAGCGTCCTCAACTCGGCGAGCAGAGCGTTGACTGCGGCGCGGGCCTCGGCGTCGACGGTCGCGCCTCCGGTAGCGTCCGCAACGGCGGATCCGGTTCCAATCGATGCCTGCAGCGTTTTCGAAGCGTCGTCTCCGAACTCTGTGGCCTGCGCCTGTGTGAGTAGACCTGCGTCTGCCAGCCCGTTGATCTGTGCTTTCCTGGCCATCAGCCTGTCTCCTTCACGGTCGCTTCGATGTATCCGTCGCCCTTCGCCGTAGTGATGGAGAGGTCCGCCAGGTCGGCACCAGCCTTCAGGTGTTTCCGCGCGACGGTGTCGCTGCGGCGTTCCCCGGTGCGGATCCTGGCGGACCCTCGTGCTTGGAGCCGGGCGGCGATAGCAACGTCGACCGGGTCGGTTTCAGTTGGCATCGTCCCACTCCCTCTTGATAGCGATGAGCGTTCTCAACTCTTCGATCTGCCGCTCGTACATGGCGATGTTCGACCTCGCCTGGATAGCGAGCGTCGGTTCGGACACGGCGAGCGCCGGTAGCGCTTCCTCGTCCTTCGCCTTTGCCTCGTCCGTTTCCACGAGGTTGGCCTGTAGGCGCTCGAGGTCCAGGTACTGCGGGTCGTACCGGGCCTCGAGCGTTGAGCGCAACGTGGCGGCCGTCATGGCGAAATGGTGTCCGGTGTGCGGATGATGTTCGACGACTGTCCGGTCGACGTGATCTTGCCGCCAGCGACGAACGGCCGGATCGGGTCGTCGGCTGGTTGGCCTGGGCCTTGCCGGTCCCGGACGATCGTTTCAATGTCGGCGGATTGGATGATCGTCGTGACAACCTGCGTCCCGGCGAGGACCTTGACGTCGAGGAACGGGACGTACACGTCGTCGGCTGCGTCGTAGGTTTGCACGAGCCTGTTGATGTCGTATGCGTCTGCGTTGTCCCAGTCGTCCTCGGTGCCGCCGGTGAGGCCGACGCCGTCGAGGATCAGGTTCTGGCCGTCCGTGACGGTCTTGACGATGCCCTGCGACCCGTCGGTTGTGTTGCGGACCATCATGCCCGGAATGACGCCGTCGTTGACGAAGTCCGCCGTCGAGTCGGTGAGCGTGATACCGAGCGGATCTGGCGTCGTGACGGTCCCGAGCGGGATCGATACGAGCGTGAAGATCAGCCCGGTCCATGACTCGTAGGCGTAGCGGTCCTCGACGTCCGGATCGAACGGGACCCGGATCACTCCGGCGGGCGGAGCCTCCTGAGAGATCGCCGCTCCGACTTCGAACGTCTGGTCGCCTGCCACGTTGTTCGTGGCGTGCGATGCGTACTCGTCCTTCACCAACGACCCGCCGGGGTAGGCGGCGTCGAGGCGACCGATGAATACCCAGTCGTCGACTGCGGTGTCGTTCGCCGAGATGGACACCGTGTTCGGCGGGTTCTGGACGACGCCGTCGTCGTCGACGAGCGAATAGTCCTGTGCCCTGCCCGACGCGATGTTCAGGAGGACGGGGACCATGCCCGGTGCGCCCTGCCAGAGCGTGCCAGCCATCGAACCGAGCGGCGCAAACTTGAGCGTAGGAATCGACCGTGTCGATGCGACGGTCGCCGAGCCGGTGGACGTGTCGGTGATGACGCCGGTGAAGCCACCGGAGTTGCGGACCGCCCGGAGGATCATGTCGCCGGTCGCTCCGTCGTCGTGCAAGGCGACGATGGTTCCGGTTCCGCCTCCGGCGGCGGTGACGACGAGGCCTTCGGTGAACGTCCCGGTCTCTGTGTCGTATTCAACCTGGAGCGTTTCGCCTCGGTACGCTTCGCCGTTGATGGCGTCGATCTGTGTCGTCGACCCGCGCCTCTGGATGTACTTCGCCCGCTGATAGACACGCTCCCACGATTTCAGGTTCGGATCGACTTCGATCGAGTAGGGGCGTGCCCCGGCGCCGTTGTTGATATCGATGCCGGATCCGACTTCGCCGTGCGTGAACGTGATGTCCGAGTCGGTGACCGGAGCCAGGTCCGTGACCGTTCCGATCGTCATCGTCTTGCCCGACGTGACTGCCGTAACGGCGTCCGACGTCGTGAACTGGGTGAGGCCTCGGATGAGGACGTAGTCGAAGTCGCCGGTCGCCCCTGCCGGGGTTGTGACGTTGACGACGACGGCTGCCACCTCGGTGTCGGAGTTGAGGTCGACGATCTCTCCTGCGAGGAGCGTGTCGCCGGACCCGCCGGTCCACGTCGCGTTGTGATGGCCGATGCCGTCGTTGACGAGGTCGGGGTTACCAGTCAGCGGGATCGTGACACGACCACCGTTGCCGAGGTCCGCTTCGAACCAGTCGCCGAGCGCTGCGCCACGGCGGGCGAAGAACGTCGCGAAGCCGTCGTCGATGAGGACGTCGACTGCCCGGACCATGAGGAGGATGTCGAACTCGCCGTCGGCGTTGAGGCCGATACCGGCGGGCCAGTTCGTGACCTTCGCTCCGTCCGAGTAGACGTAGGGGCGGGTGCCGGTCTGTACTGACAGCACGTTCACGGAGTTCGGGTTCGCCCACAGGTATTCGCCGGTGTCGGACGCTGCGGTCTGTGCCCCGACGCCGGACGTACCGGCGGTGACGTCGAACGTCCCGGACGACGAATCGAAGTCGTTAGCGGCGGTGTCGTCCGTCGGCCGGATGTACAGGAAGCCGTCGACGATGTCGAAGCCGACGAGCGTGCCCTCATCCGAGTCGACGTTGTGTGTGATGATCTTCCCGATGTCGGACTCGACCGGATCCGTCGAGTTGTCGTAGGGGACTCGGACGATGCCGTTCTCGACGGTCGACGTGCGTGTCCAGTTCGACGTTTGGATGGCGCCGCCGGACAGGTACTTGAGGTGGCGCGGGTCGAAGAACCACGGAGAGTCCTCCTGCCCGGACTCGATTCCTCCGACGGTGAACTCGGTCGGCGTCTGCGCCGAGATGGGAATGTCGTTGTCCATCTGCGCTGGCTGGTCGAACAGGTCCTGCAGGTCGCCCTGCAGCACGTTGACGTCGTCCGTAACGAGCGGCGTAACGGCGGTGTCCCGGTAGACGCGCTTCAGCGTGTCTGCGTAGTCGACCTTCCAACGGCCCGACGAGATCGATGTACCCATGACGTTGCTCCTCTTGATCGGTGCGGTCTGTGCAGAATGGTAACCGGCGGCGCCGGTCTTGTGGCCTGTGCCTACGGTGAAATGTTGTCCGGGACCTGAGAGACGAATGTGGTGAGACCGTCCGACGTGATCTGGCCGGGCGTGTCGTAGGGCTTATATTTCGGATCGGCGGACGCCTTGCGGACCCGGACGATGACGTCCTGCGCTGCGGTGAACGCATACGGTTCCGTCACGGTCGCGGCGACGGACGTTTCGTTCATCAGTTCAGTTCCGCCGGGGTCGGTGTGTATCGAGCACTGGGATCCGACGACGACGTTCTGCAGCGTCAATGTGACGGTGTTGACGGCGGTGAGCGTCCCGGCGCCTGCGTTCTGGATCGTCGGTGCGCCGGAGGCGTTCGTCCAGTTCAGGTCGTAGTCGCTGGCTCCCTCGTAGCGGACGTCGTTTGTGTTGCCGGAGAACTCCATGCCGTCGAACGTCATGTTGGCGGTGAGCGTCGGGACCTCGACGGCGACGAGGTTGTTGACGAAGAGACAGTTCTTGGCGTCGACCTCGGCCTCGTCCCACAGCAGAGCGCCGGACGTGGAGACGGCGGTGGTGTTCAGGAACACTCCTTGTCGGAGGACGGCGTCCTTCGTGTCGACCTGGTCGCAGCCGTCGAACGAACAGCCTCCCAGTTCGAACAGCGTCGTCGGTGCGGCAGTTGTGGACACTCCGCCTGTGGCTCCGACGATCGACGAGCCGTACCAGCCGACGTTGTGCAGGTCGGCGTCAGAGAGGTCGACGGAGTAGACGACGTTCGGACCGCCTGCTTCGATCTTCGTTCCGTTCCGACCCGTCATAGCGTCGCCGGTTCCGACCTTCACGCCGAGGTACACGTCCTGGTCGGTGCCGGTCGAGTTGCCCTCGAACGTCAGAGCGTAGAGGCCGTCTCCCACGAAGCCGTATCCGGCGCTGCCGTCCCGTTGCAGGAACGTCACGGTCTCTCCGGTCGACAGCATGTCGCAGTGGTTTGTGCTGGCTCCGTCGCCGACGACGAGTTCGCCTGCGACTCCGTATCCGTTCGCTGCGCCTGGGTCCATCCGCTGGCAGATGCCCCATTGGTTCGCGACCAACTCGTCGGCGTCTGCGATGTCGCCGAAGTCGAACGACGGGTCGGCTGCGCTGGTGTTGTGGACCTGCAGCCCGGTGCCGACTCGGATCGCATCGGCATAGCAGTTGGCGGGGACGTTTCGGATGTTGCCACTGTTGGAGAGGTCGTAGTAGATCGTCACGGCGCTGATGTCGGAGGCGTCGGAGAACGTGCCTGACGACGCATACAACTGCGTCCCGGTGTGGCCGAGGTCGACGACGAAGTTCCGCCAGCCGCCGTCCCACGAATCGGCTCCGGCGAGATGCCATTCCCGGTAGGCGCCGTTGGCGAGAGTCACTCGGAGAGTCACGCCAGATGCGGTTCCGGTTCCGGTCGTCTGGTCCTCCATCTTCGACGCCACATCTGAGTTCTGCCACGAGTACAGGTGGTCGCCAGTCGTCCACGGTTCGTCGGTCGGCAGCGTGTAGACGAGCGAGCGGCGTCCGTTCTTCCCTGCGTACCAGCCGATCGAGTTGCTGCCCTGAACGAACTTGTCAGGGTCGAGCGAACCGTCCGAGAATCCGGACGTCGATTCGCCGAGTGTGATGTCGGCGAGCAGCGGAGTAACGACGAGGCTCATACCGGCTCGATCTCGACGATCGCTACTTCACCGTCCGGGCCGTCCAACACGATCTGCAGGTACCGGATGTCGTATCCGTCGTCCTCGAAGTCGTCTGCGATGGTGCCGTTCTGGTTGATGGCCTCCGCTCGAGCGTCGGTCTCCGACATCGGTTCGGAGAACGTCCACGTCTTGCCATCGAATGTGTTGACCCGGTATTCAGCCACGGCAGCCTCCTACTCGTCGTCTGGTGTCGGCTCGTCAACGAAGCCCTCGAGCGGCAGCGGCAGGTCCGCGACCTCTAGGAGTTTCGCCTGCAGCAGTTCGTTGGGGAACAGCGGCATACCGACGTCGGCGAGCGCTTTCATGTAGGCGCCGAGTTCGGCGAGGTTCGGAGTCTCGATGTCGCCGTGCGTGAGTTGCGGCAGCACGTCGACCGGGCGGCCGTTCAAAGCGAACAGGCGCGGGATCAAGTCTCGGTTGAAAACGTCTGCGATCATGTCGAGCCAGCCGGTGATGGCGACGGAGAACACGTCGGTCTTGGAGTCGGCGAGAGCGAACGACCCGACCTTCTCGTGTCCCAGGAGGATGAAGTCGGCGAGGACGGTCGTCGCTATTTCCTGGTTCTTGCGGCGGATCACGTCGTTGGTATCTATCTGCCTCGACCCGCCGGTCGACAGCAGTTCGAGGTCGTAGAGGTTCTTCCCGTTGGCGTCGAACTCGTTAGGCATGACGATGCCCTCGATGGCGTCCCGGCGGAGGTCCCGGACGGTGCGGCGCCACCCGTCGAGCGCTGACTTCTCTGCGGCGGTCGCGGTGGCGGCGAAGAAGCGTGCGGGGATGCGGGCGACTGGGAGGCCTGCCAGTTCCCTCTCGATTCCGATGGCCTCGATCTCCTCGATGGTCTTCTTGAAGTACCAGGGTCGGTATGCGTTGCGGAGGACGCTGCGGCCCTCCGGGTTGTCCTTGTGGAGCGACGTTCGAAAGAGGCCGAACTTGACGGCGGGGATGGTCCTCGGCGTCCAGGTCGGTGGCGGCTGCTGCTCGAGCGCTATGAGGTCGCCGGTGCGGTCGTTGAAGATCCAGTCGGTGATTGTGTCTTGGCCTCGGATGGGGAGTTTCCGCCAGCCGACCTGGCCGTCGTTGTATGCGGAGCGTGCGACGGTCGGTGCCGACGGGTCGTCCGGGTCCGGGGTAGCGCCGGGCGGGTTCGGGCCGGAGCGTTTCTTGTAGACGATCTCGTGCGGGGAGAAGCCGTAGACCATCATCGACATGATCTCGGAGATGGTGGCGGTGAACGGCTGCTCCATATCGTGGAGGTTCGAGTCGAGGAAGTCGGCGTCGGCTGCGGCGGCCGGTGTCGTGTCTGCAGATTCGGCCTTCCAGTCGACCTGCCGGATGAGCATGTCGATGGCGAAGAGCATGCCGCCGACGATCGGATCGTTGGACGACATTTCCTGGTAGATCTGTGCGGCCCTGGGTCCTTGGAGTTCGACCAGGAACTCTTCGGAGATGTGGCCGCCGGATCGGCGGAGGCCGGTCGCTCCGATCTCCATGTACTCGTCGGCTTCATCGACGGCGGCGGCGGTGACTGGCGTGGCGGAATCGCTCATACTGGTGAGGGTAGCCAGTCGAGGCCGTCTAGGGCAGCCTGCTCGCCAGGACAGCGACGACGTTGGCGCACGTTGCGACGTAGAGAAGCCCCGGCGGTAGGGAGCCGGGGCTTCTGCTACTTGCTGCGTGGAGCCACCCTACGCAGCGGGCTTGGCTGTTGCGGTGATGTAGTAGTCGTACTGGCCGGTCGCTTCGGTGATGAAGCCTGCGCTGCATCCGCAGGAGCATCCGGCGGTGCGGCTGTGGCGGGCCTTGCCGAGGTCGATGCCGAAGGCGTCGAGTACCTGGGTCATGGCTTCGCGGCGGGCCGCTACCCATGCCCTGCTGAGAGGCCGGTCGTATGCGGTGAACGCTGCGTCGTACTCTTCGACGCTGGTGTACTCGTCCCGGCGTGGGTAGCGCATGCCCTCGGGTGCGAAGGCGTCGTCGTTGATCCAGACGTACACCTTGACCTTGCCGGTCTTGGGAACGCTGCTCCAGCGGTTCGGCGTGTCCTTTGGGCGGGCGATGGCGCTTGTGATGCGGACGCTGTCCGGGTCGATCTTCGTGAAGGTGGCTGTGGTGGCGTTCATGGTGGCTCCTTGTCGTTGGTGGTGGCTAGAGGCTGCGGGCTGCGAGGCGGTCGTTCCGCTTGGCGGCCCAGGCTGCCTTAGTGGCTTCGGCTGCTTCGTGCTTGGCGGCGAGGTCGGCGAGTTCGGCGTTGATGCGGTCCCGCTTGGCCTGCTGCTCCGGTGTGTCGTTGCGTGCGTTGTGCGCTGCGTTGAGGTCGTTTACTGCCCAGGCTGTCTCGATGTCGAGGTGGTTCATGTTGGTGGCTCCGGTGGTGGTGGCTCTCTGCATGACCGAACTGTACCTCTCCCCGGCGTATACGTCAAGTCTATCTACTCGGAAGTTTCGAGGTCGTAGATCGTGCCATGCCGAGGCGCCGTCGACGCCCGGAGATACCCTGGCAACTTCGTGTCAGAGAACATGGCCGCCGCCGTCCCGTCGACCGAGTCGCAGCCGATCGCTTTGGCGTACCGGATCCGTCGCTCCGAATTCACCCGTCCCATGTGCGTCCACTTCCCGTCGCCGTTCGCAGCCCGGACGATGGCCCTGGCGTCGTCGCCGAGTTTCCACTCCGACGTCCCACCGACGAACAGAGCGTCGAACGCTCCGCCCCACCACTCGTAGTCGTCGACCGTCATCCCATCCTGTGCGACCATCGCTGACGGCAGCCCGAACTCCTCTCGGACCGTCGGGTTCCATTCCTCGAAGCGGTCGAACGTCTGCTCGGCCTCGCCGACGACGTCAGGGACAGCGACGAACACACAGCCCTCCACACCGACCAGCGATTCGAGCATGCGAACGTAGGCGGCCGGGTTGAACTTGTCGCCGAACGAGTCGTTGTCGGCTCCCCACTTCCACCCGGCGTTCGCTGCCTTCCGAACGTCGAGGCCCGAGCGAGGCGACGTGAGCAGACCGACGCCGTCCCACTTGGCGATCGTCGGATAGGCCTTACCGACCAGAATCAGCATCGCGCCTCCCGAGTATCCACGCCCACATGAATCCGCCAGCGACCTTCGCCGTGAACTGGCCGAGGGTGACGAGCGGCATCAGACCGCCGAAGGCGATGGTGGGGAACAGGAGCGAGTCAACAGCAGCGGCACCGACGTTCGACTCGTTGATGCGTCGCATCCTCGAGGTGCCCCGTCGGAGCGCCCACTCGTAGATCAGAACGTCGACGATACCTGCCGCAGCAAAGGCAACGAACGAGGCGAGAGCGATTCGTCCTGCGCTCTGGTTGAGCAGATATGACAGCGTCGACCCGGAGGCGACGAGCAGCGTCATCTTCCATCTCAGTCCTTTCCCATGCCAGGCGTCGTGCAAGCGGTCGCGGGACGTCAGGTCCAGTCCGATGAACAGGAACGCGTTGACGATCGACCAGGCCGGTCCCCACCAGGCGACGGTGAGGTTCGCAGCGACGATGGCTGCGAGGTAGGCGGCGGTCAAGGTTGCGGTGTGGAACCGACGGTCGTCAAGCACTGTCGTCTCCGTAGAGGTCGCCGGGCCAGACGAGCCGGGTCCCAGGCTCCGGCGTCTCCGACGTAACGATCGCATCGACACCGTAGAAGTTGAGCGACCCTGCCTGGAAGGCAGCGACCAGATCGTCAACGTCCGGGCGGAGCGTCTCCATCGCGTTCGACCCTATGAGAGCGTTCAACTGGCGCGCCTCGTCGATGGTGATACGGACGCCCCACGGATCCGGGCGGGCCTCCGCTCGGGCGTCCCGGATACCGGCGCCGACCTCGTCGAAGAGGACGTCGATGATGTTCATGGACGTCATCCTATCGGCGTGGCTTCGGCTGCGGCCTCGACGACGGTGCGCGGGCGGGGCTTCACCTCGGAGCAGTAGACCATCATGTTGTCGTCGAGGAACCAGCCGTCGAGGACCGTGAGCGCTCCGCCGTCGGCTTCGATGCGGGCGAGGACGTCCTCCGCTGTCGGGTTGTCCGGGCCGTCGCCGTCGGGCCATATCTGGTCGGCGGTGAGGACGATGTGTCCGGACGTGATCTCCAAGTTGAAACGCTCGTCGCTCATCTCCGCTGCTCCTCATTCAGGCGATGGAGGACGGCTGCGTAGACGTTGACTCGGTCCCCGGTCGGATACCGATTGCCGGTCTCCCACCGCGACACGGCTGCCCCAGAGACACCGACGATATCTCCCATCGCTGGCTGAGACAGAAGCGCTCTCTTCCTGATACGCACTGCTTCGCCGTTACCGAGCCAGACGTACAGTCGCGCCCGTTTCATGGTCTCGAGGTCCGGCTTCGGCTCGCCGGAGCGCTCTGCCCAGGTCGACGGGTCCTCAATCATCGGGTCGATGGTTAGCGGTATCGGTGGAGCGCTACGGTTGATGGCGTAGGTGATGATCTCGAGGGTTGCTCCGATCTGCTCGAGCGCCTCGGCCTGGCGGCGTTGGTACTCGTTCGATTCGAGTTCGAGTCGTGTCGTCATTGCTGTTTCTCCCTCGTTTGGGCGTAGGCGTTCAGGTAGCGGGCGATGACTCGCTCGACCATCGACTCGTCCGATGGGTGGTTGTAGATCAGCAGCGATTGGACTCGGTGTGCTGCGGACCAGCAGAGGCGGCAGAGCAGGATCGGTTCCTCGATCGGTATGAGGCCGTCGTATTCGCGGGAGCGTTGCTCGTGGAGTTGGAGTGGGTAGACGTGCATCTCCGTGTCCTCGGACTGGCAGTAGGAGCAGGACGGGATCTCGATGTCGTTCATTTCTCCTCCAGGTAGATGCGGCGTGTCTCGCCGTCGTCGGTGTAGGGAGCCGGGTCGGCGTTGCCGCCGGAGATGGCCGTGTCGATGCCGTTGCGGATCGAGTAGGCGATGAGGTGGCCGCCGTCGTGGTGGCCGATGACGATGTCGCCGGGGAGGAACGCTTCGCCCATCTTGGTGACGATGCGGTGCCGGATCCGGTAGCGGGTCCAGCCGTCCCAGTGGCCTTCGTATTGGGGATATTGGTCGTGGGCCTGGGCGGCGATGCGGGCGATGACTCCGGCGGATGGTCCGATCAGGTTGACGTCGTCCTGCTGCCGGTTCTGGAAGTCGATGCGGTCGTTCAGTTCGGTGGCGTAGGTGGTGGTCATGGTGGCTCCTATCGGGTGGTGGGGTTGCGTGGCCGGTCCATGCCGCCCTCGGCAGGGTTCCAGCCGTTCTGGTGGGGGATGGCGGGCTTCGAGTTGGCCGGGCGGTTTACGAGCGTCATGCGACTGCAGGCGATGCCGTAGTCGGTGATGCCGTTGGCGGTGCGGATGGTGTACTCGAGGCCTCGGAAGCCTGCGTTGGATCCGTTGAGGACCGTGCCGGTCCGGTACTCGCCGGTGCGGAGGAGGTAGTCGACCTTGTCGCCGGTGTGGTAGAGGACGCCGTCTGTGTAGGTGGCGGGTGGTGCGTGGTAGGTGGTGGTCTGCATGGTGGCTCCTTGCGGGGTGGCTTCTCTTGGCGACCCGAATGTACCTCGGGCCGCCAGGAGAGTCAAGTCTATCTATCCGGCGCCGTGGCAGGTGCCGGTCATCCGGCCCTGCTCGTCGTCGAAGGTGAACGTCGATGTGTGGCGCACGTCTGCGTTGTCCTTGCTCGTGGTTTCGAAGTGGCGCTCGCGGGAGGATCCGAAGCGGCCGTCGGTGTCGGTTCCGGGTCCTCGCATGCCGCAGGGGCATTCCATCATCGCGGTTGTCATGGTGGCTCCTTGTGTGGTGGCTGTCTGCATGACCGCACTGTACCTCGGGCGGTACCGTACCGTCAAGTCAATCTAGTCGGTGGTGCCAGCCGGAGGATTCGGACCTCCGTCGCTGCCCGATATCACTCGGGGCTTCCAGGCGGCCGAGCCGCTGGCGTGTATTGCAGAGCCTGTTCTACTCGATCCTCGGGCCGCAAGGTCTGGATCCTGATCGCTGCTTGCTTCAGGTCTTATCTCCCCGCTTGGCCTGGCGTCGCCTCGCCTCTCCGGGCGGCGGGTCCGTTGCTCGTACCAGGAGCGCAGGGTGGTCTGCCGTCCGAAGCGTTGAGCGCTGTCTGCCTGCCGCCGCCGTCATCGGGCGGACGTTTGTATAGGAGGAGGTTCCCCGCCTCTCACTGCCGTACTTACTCTCGACGATGGCCTGGCCTCGCTTATGCGTCCCCGGTATCAAGCCGGGTCCGTCCCGTTGGGATTTCGCTCAGGAGCCTCGCCGCCATTCACAACCCCGGTCGTCCTTCGCCTTGCGTTCTCGCTTGGTGGGCGTCCCGAGAGTCGAGTAGAGCATGCTCTGCTTCGTGAAGCAGCCGCTCATGGGAAGGTCCGAGCCTGTTGCGTTTCCCTCGTCCTGGGTCGGTGATCAGTCCGGCCGCTGTGGGGAGGTACTACGCAGGCTCGCTGGTCCAGGTGGCGCTCTCGTCTCTCGCGGGCTTGCACCGCCCTGGCGGGTCGTGGTACGTCCCGGTCCTCGTCCCGGCGCACTCGCCGCCATCGGCTCGATCGCTTCTTGTCTGGCCTCGCACCAGATCCTGGGGCTAGGGGCTGCTTGTCGCCGGTTCCGCTTCGGGCCATGTGCCCTGGCGTTACCGGCGCTGCTTGCTTTTGCAACCCTCCCATGAGCGTCTGCTTCGTTCGTGTGGTGGCAGGCTCCCTCCCTGTGGGGCAGCGTGCCGCTGTGGGGTTCTGACCCGGTGTTGGTCCCGCTGCCCCTGCCGGTGGTCTTCTTGGCCCTTGCGGGTCCCTCGGCACAACCAGAACATACCTCTGCCGTTCCTATACGTCAAGTCAATCTATCCGAAAGTTTCAGGTTTCTTTTCAGGCCGGTCAACGGCCTCGCCACTTCGACGTAGCGGCAGCGGTCTCCGGGGCGGCGACGATGCCAGCCTGCGTCGACCGACAGGCCCACGCCATAGCACCAGCGACGAACGAATCCGGCGGGTGGTTCGCTCGGCCGGACCCGTACAGGTCAGCGACCGTCGTGTAGCGATGCTCGTCGTAGGCGAAACGGATCCTCGGATACAGAATGGCGCCGTCCTCGATGGCGGCGGTGTAGTCGGAGAACAACCCTGCTCGGCGTTGCCCTGCCATCACGATCCCGTCCGGCGTGTAACCGCCCTTCGTGAACTCGAGGTAGTCGTCGATGACGTCACCGACGCCGGTCGAGTCGTGGGCGGTCGTCAACTGGCGTCGCACGTCGTCGACACCGGGCGTGTAGTCCGAGAGGCGGTCCTCGTAGGCTTCGACCATGACAGGCCAGCGGCGGCGGCCGAGGCGTTGCCAGGCGACGCACAACCAGACGCCGTCCTCCCGGATGCGGAACGTGGCGATGACGGTCCAGTCCTGCTCCTTCGCCCAGTCGACTCCGGTGTAGTAGATAGCGCCGTCGATCGGTTCCTCGATGACGATCAACTCGCCTTCCGCTCCCTCGAACACTCCGAGCGCCGGGTCGAAGGCTTCCTCGATGGCTTCGAAGTCGACGGCTCGGCCCTCGACGTTGGGTTCTTGGAGTTCGTATTCGACGTCCCACATGTGCTGCGGGATGCGTCCCTTCGTCGATACGATCTCGTCGTCGGCGAGCCAGCCGCCGGGGTTCGTTGCGCGGGACTCTCGGTAGCACCACTCGTAGATGGGCCAGCCCTTCTCCGGCGCGAGTTCCTCGAGGATGTACGAGAACGTCTTGTTGGGGTAGTGGTGCGTCGACGAGATGGTGGTCTGCGACGGGATGCCGGGCGTGCCGATCGGCTGGCCGAGCGCCGACTCGAATACGAACTGGTCCATCTCGTCAGCCTCGTCCAAGCGGAGCCGCTCCGGGTGGGGTCCTCGAGCGGACTTTGTGGAAGCGGCGAGGACAGAGATGTGGCCGCCGTTGTTGAGCGTCGTCTCCCGGTGCGTCGGGTCGGAGGCGAGGAGGTCTGCTGGTGCGCCGTTCGTGTCCCACGCTCCCTTCGTGTACTCGTGGCCGAGTTTGGATTGGTCGAGGGACCCGCCGAGAAACGACACCCTGGCGCCGAGGACGGAGATCTCGGTGAGCGACAGGTGCGCGAGGGTGAACGTCTTACCGGCGAGGCCTCGGGATGCTTTCCAGACGGTGACTGGGTAGCGGGCGAAGTAGGAGTCGGCGAACGCTGAGAACGGGGCGACGTGGTTGTCGCACACCTGGACCCTGGGGATCTCGATGCCCCACAGGTACCGGACGAGCCACCAGAGTTCGTTGTCGGTGGTGGGCCGGGCGATGACGTGTGCCCTGCGGCGTACCTCGGCGAGCGTCACAGGCTCGACCTGTTCGGGCTGCCCGATGCGGGCGGGGATGCGCCGGTAGATGCTGGCCGCATCATCCGTCCTCGGTCGTCTGGCCTCGCAGCCGGGGAAAGCGGGCGGGGTTGTAGCGGGCGTGTGCGCCGCAGAACGGTCCCTGGTTGTACCTCGAGAGTGTCGTGCCGCACTCTGGGCAACTCCGTTCAGAGTCGTAGGAGCGGGCGAGCGTCCTGTTGGCCGTGCCGGGCCGGGCGACTCTCCTGATGTACTGCGGTGATGCGGGGACGTCGCTCATACGGTCCAGCCGAGGTCGGCGTTGCGGACGGCGAGCGTCGCTTCTTCTCCCCAGGCGGCGAGCGCCGATGGGAACGTGGCCTTGTCGATAGCGGTGCCGTGCCGGTTCATGAAGCGGAGTCGGCCTCGGATGAAGCAGACGGTGTCGGCTCGGGTGATCTGGTCCTGCCACCAGACGGTGGAGGTGTCGCAGCGGACGAGAGCGACGCCGTTGCCGTGGTCGGCGAGCCTGCCGAGCCATTCGGTCGGGTTGGAGTAGGGCGGGTTCAACCAGACGAGGCCGTGCCAGGCTTGGCGGAGGCCGTCGTCCTTCCACGAGTAGTGGTTGCGGGCCGGGACCCAGGGGATGCCGCCGGGGATGGTCGCCGGGTCCAGGTCGAAGGTCAGACCGAGCGCCAGGAAGATGTGCGGCGGCGTGTACCACTCGTCGCTCGAGTCGGGTTCGACCCGTACCGGGATCGGCCCTTCGAGTTGTAAGCGGTCGCTCATAGGTTCCTCGGGTTGACGTCGGTGAGGTCGACGGATCCGACTGCTCCACAGAGACACCAGCGGGCGGAGCGGCGTTGGGCGGCTCCGTAGCCTCCGTGGTAGAAGAGCGCTGGTTGCGTGTGGGTGGCTTCGAACCAGGTGCCGCACCAGACGCAGGTCGGGGCGTCGACGACGGCGATGGCGGTGCTGCCGGTCCAGCGGCGTTTCGGTTCGACGGCGTAGAGCCGGGCGGCGGGCGGTGGCATGATGTTTCGATGATACCGACGATGGGCGATGCGCGCGCTATCCCGCGTCGTCGGCGTCGGCCGGGCCGGATAATGGCGATGATGCCGGATGCAGGGATTATCGGAGATCATGGGCCGGATAATGCTTCGATGATCTTTCCGAGCGGAGAGCGCCGACGTTGCCCTGTGCGGGCCGGGGACGTGCCGGGGCGGTCGGTAGCCCATCACTTCGAACCGTCCGGCAGCCGGGGCACAGTGTCCGGGTCCAGGCCTTGTGCCAGGATCAGAGCGTCGACGTACTCTTCCGACGTTCCTCCGCCGACAGTGAAGATCACGTCGTCCCGCTGCTTCGACGTGGCCGTCAGGATCGCGGTGACTCTCGGGGCGTCCAAGCCGAGCAGGTCGCCTCGCCGTATCTGGATCTTCATGATGCGGTCGTAGTAGTGCAACTTGCTCCGACCGGACGGGTCCCGCTGTAGCGCCATCCGGATCCGGTACTCGTCCTCGCGCAGCGATTGGAGTTCCTCGATAGCCTCGTCGGCGATAGCGTCCAACTGGTCGTCGCGCCACTGGTCCCGGACGGCGGTGACGTCCTTGTAGAGCGTGTCCATCGATATGTCGAGTTGCTCGGCGATGACACGGTGCGGGACCTTCGAGCGCAGCAACTGGGCGACGTCGACCCGGCGGGCGGCGATCTCGTCCTGCCGGGTCCTCGAGTGTTGAGCGGCGGCTGCCTTCTGGCGCGAGTACTTGTCCGGGTCCAGGCCGGACGCCTTGTAGGCGGCGACCCTTCCACGGACCTTCTCGCCTCCCGGCGTGCGATACCAGCCGCCTCCCAGGACGGCCGGTTCAGTCGGTTTCTTGACCATCGTCTGTCTCGTGCCTTATCGATACGTCAGCGGCGGGCGGGTTGTACATGCGGTCCACGCTAGTGAGAGCGACGACGCGCGTCTCTCCGGCGTCGACCGGGGCGGAGCCTTCCTGGGGGACGATGCCTGCCATGCGTGCCCGGACGAGGTAGAGGCCGTGGACGACGGGGAGCGTGTGGATGACGGGGTATTGCGACGGTGCGTGGTCGGCGACGGTGTCGTAGTAGCGGCCGTCGTCGTCAAGGCGTCCCGCCCATCCTCTAGCGCCGGACGGGATGGTGTAGATGAGTGTGCCCATGCCCTCGGGGCGGGCGGAGTCGAGCGACCCGACGATCGATGCGGCGGTGCGGAGGACCGCTGAGAGTTCTACGAGCCGGTCGGTGTCTCGGCAGTCCGGTACCTCTCGGCCGGATGCGTATGTCTTCATCTTCCAGCCGGGGTCGTACCAGTCGGGTGGCTGCCACTTATAGATGAACAGCGACTCGTCCCTGGCGGGGTCAGAGAGCGTTTCGAAGTCGTCTGCTAGGGCGTCGAGCTCTCTTCTCAGATCAGGCATCGTCGTCTCCTATCGCTTTCATGATCTCGTCGGTGTAGTCCCTGCCCTCGGCTTCGATCTCGTCGTCACTCATGCCGCTGTTCCAGGCAGCCATGTTGTTGCCGAGTCGGACGGCGCTCGTCACGAGTTCCTGGATCGCTTCGCGGTCGACGGTGACAGGAACCAGATGGCCCATGTAAGTGCCGCCATTCATGGCCTGCATCCTGCCCTCGACCATCTGCGTCTTGGTCAGCCGGTACAGGCCGCTCATGGCTCGGCCTCTCCGTACGCGACGCTCTCGTCGAGGCAATAGATGGCGGGTTCGAGCC
>Ga0164313_10000430_pt1 | contig 33256 bp, 31 predicted proteins | sample GuaBasSedimGuay4_FD_113735 | JGI IMG/M metagenome (GOLD analysis project Ga0164313, IMG submission 113735) | Subseafloor sediment microbial communities from Guaymas Basin, Gulf of California, Mexico - Guay4, Core 4569-4, 0-3 cm | ecosystem: Environmental > Aquatic > Marine > Hydrothermal vents...
AAACGAAATGGGGTGCTGGCAAGAGATAATACCTGCTTATAGGCCAATCAGCATCCGGGCTTATCCACGGGATTAGAGAACCTGTCCGGACGATTCATTGACCGGCAGCGACGTCAGGGTCGTTGCAGCCAAACCATACGGGCTACGTTTGGCTTTGAAGCCCGGCTACAGCTGGCACAGGCGGATGGCCGCTTCCTCGTCCGCACGTCTGAAGGGACGGATCAGAAGACCACGGTCGGACACGCCAATGTCCGTCAACTGGCCCGCTCCCTGAAATCAACGCCCATTCGGCTCCAGGCCAATCACGGAGTCCGAGGGATCAAGAAGGAGCAAGGGTAACAAATACGGAAAGGTGTCCGATAATTGGGTTTGGGAACACGGGAATCTGAAGTGGCCTGACTTCGGGACGAGGACCCCTGCTCATTCGAGTTGGGTTGCGCTCCTCATGCGAACCATCCGCGCAGAGAAATGGTTCTTGTTTTCGGACACTCCGGTTTTTCCGGGAATCTCCAAGTGGACATCGCGACCGCAACCGCTCAACCTCCGCTTCCATGACTCTGTTGCGACTCCTGCTCCCGGCTCTACTCCTGATCTTCAACGCCGCGGGCGGCGGAACGGATCCCCTCAACGATTCGACCCGCCACCAGGAGTGGGTCACGATCCGTTCTCAGGATCGGGCTCTGAAGGGATTCCTCGTCACCCCCGAAGTCGACCATCCGGTCGCCGCCGTCATCCTCATCCACGGAAATCGCGGCCTGACCGACTGGTTGCGGACCGTGGCCGATCGGTTGGCTGCGGAGGGTTACCTCGCATTGGCCCCCGATCTCCTTTCCGGGCGGGCATCCGACGGCGGCGGAACCTCCGATTTCCAATCGACTGATGCAGCCCGAAACGCGATCTACGACCTGGATTCGGAAGGGGTGACCGCTGACCTGAATGCCGCCGCGGATTTTCTGGCCCGCCAGCCTGTGGCCAATGGTGTCGTCATGGTAACCGGGTTCTCCTGGGGTGGATCCCAGAGTTTTCGTTTCGCGACCAAACGCCCGGAACTCGCCGCCGCCTTTGTTTTCTACGGACGAGCCCCGGGCGACGATTTTGAGTCCATAGAATGCCCCGTCTACGGTTTCTATGGAGGCGACGACACCCGGATCAACGCCACCATTCCGCTGACCGGGGAGATCATGCTTGCTCTGGACAAGGTCTTCGAGCCGCTCACCTATCATCAGGCCGGGCACTCCTTTATGCGGAAGGGCGAGCATCCGGATGCCAGCGACGGCAACCGGATCGCGATGAATGCATCCTGGGATCGTTGGCTGGCCATTCTGGCCGAGCACGCGGAACCGGAAGATCTCGAAAACCTCTCCGGCGCCCGCCGGCCCTGACAGACCACCCACGCCGATGAGATACCGCCGCTCCGAGGAACTGCTCGCCCAGAACGAACGCCATATACCCGGTGGGCTGGCTTCGCTCAATCGACGGGCCGATCCCTGCATTTCATTTTCCCGGGGGGTGGGCGCTCATATCTGGGATGTCGACGGCAACGAATACATCGATTTTCATTTCGGCTTCGCCCCCTATATTCTCGGCCACAACGACCCCGAAATCCGCCGGGCCGTGGTCGAGTCGATGGACCGCGAGCGGTCCAATTTCGGCTCGGGCACCTCCGAAGAGGAGGGCGAACTGGCCCGCCTCTTCCTGAAGTGCCTCCCCCGCGCCGATCGTGTTCAATTTCTCAATACAGGGTCGGAGGCGACCGCCCAGGCCATCCGGGTCGCCCGCGCCGCCACCGGCAGAGCCCATCTGATCAAGATGCAGGGAGGCTACAACGGGCACCACAACGCGGTGGCGCTCAACCTGATGTCGACCCCGGAACAGCTGGGAGGAAAGCAGGTGATCGGCGATGAGTACCCGACCGTACCAATCACCGCAGGAACGCCGACCGAGGAGCTCAACCTTATCCATGCGGTCGAATTCAACGATCTGGAGGCGGTCGAGGCGGTCGCCCGGCGCGTGCCGGTCGCGGCCCTGATCACCGAGCCCTGCCTGCAGAATGTCGGCCTGGTCAAGCCGGACCCCGGCTATCTTGAAGGGCTGAGGAAACTGGCCGACGAGCACGGATTCGTCCTCATTTTCGACGAGGTCAAGACCGGCTTCCGCTCCAGTCTCGGCGGTTACCAGGAGGTCGCCGGGATTCGCCCCGACCTCTCGACCTTCGGCAAGGCGTTCGCCAACGGATTTCCAATCGCCGCCCTGGCCGGAAAGCGCGAATTCATGGACCTGGCGATCAGTGATGATCCGTCGAGACGTGTGCTCATCGCCGGCACCTATAACAGCCATCCAGTGCCGGTGGCGGCGGCCATCGCCTGCCTGCGCAAGTTGATGGATCCAGCGGTCGACCTTTACGGCCGGCTTGATCGTCTGGGCGCCCGTTTGCAGGCCGGGCAGGAGAGGCTGTTCAGGCAATTCGGCATCCCGGCCGTTGTTTCCCGCCACGGCAGCGCGAGCTGCGTCTACTTCACGGACCGGGCACCGCGGAATTGGTGGGAGATCGCGACGATCCACGACGTGCGGTTCGACGCCGCCTATCGGAAGGCCCTGATCGACCGGGGCATCTATCACTTCCCGGTTCCGGGCAAACAGGGCAGCCTCTGCCTGGCCCACACCGAAGGGGACATCGACCGGACGCTTTCGGTCACCGAGGAAGTGCTCCAGACTTTGACCGACCATTGACTCAATCCGCCTTTCCCCCGCCATGAAACGCAAACGCACCGCCAAACCCGGGAAACCCCTGGACGGACACACCGCCATGATTACCGGAGGACTCGGGGACATCGGTCTGGCCACGGCCCAAGCCCTCAGACAACACGGCGCCCGCGTCGCACTCGGTGATCTCCAATCCCGGGCCACTGCCGCGAAACGGGCACCCCGGTTTCACTACACCCGGGTCGACACGACCCGGCGACGCGCTATCCAATCGTGGATTCGAAAAGTCGAGGTCGACCTCGGCACCCCGGATCTCATCATTGCCAACGCCGGGATCGTCGAACTGGTCGGTGCCCTGGAGAGTTCTGAGGAAGCCTGGCGACGCACCCTCGACATCAACCTGACCGGAGCCTTCACCTTCGTCCAGGCGGCCTGCCGACACCTCATCCGGAAAAAAATGCCCGGACGGGTGGTTCTGGTCGGCAGTTGGGCCGCCCACGCGCCCCACCCGAAACTGACCGCCTATTCGGTGGCCAAGGCCGGCCTTCGCATGCTCGGGCAGTGCCTGGCCCTGGAACTGGCGCCCCATCGGATAATCGTAAATGAAATCGCACCGGGATTCGTCGACGCCGGTTTGACCGGTCGCATTTACGATGCCAATCCCGGCCAGCGGGAAAAGGCCAGGGAACTCGTCCCAAGTGGTGAACTGATCCAGGCATCCGAAGTCGGAAACCAAATTGCCTTTCTCTGCGATCCCGCCAATCGGCACATGGTCGGCAGCGTCCATCTGATGGACGGTGGGCTCTCGCTCCGCGTCCGATGACAGGTGAGAACCCAATGGAACCGACCGCGGCGGGCTACCCGGTTCTGATGGTCCGCGACCACCTTGACCATCTTCCGGCCTGGGCTTTCCCGGAGGGCTTCGGCATGCGACCGATCCAACCGGGCGAGGAGGCGGTCTGGATCGATATTCAGAGAGATGCCGAACCCTATTTCGACACCGCGGACGACCTCTATAATCGGGAATTTGGATACGACCCCGAAGCCGCATGGGAACGGGTCTTCTTCGTCACCGACCCCAATGGAAACGCGGTGGGCACGATGGGCGCCTGGTACAACCGGGCGTTTCGTGGCGGAGATTACGGTCGGATCCACTGGGTGTCCACCCGCCGGGCTTTCCAGGGTCTCGGTCTGGCCAAGGCTTCCCTGGCCGGCGCCCTCCGGGTGCTCGCTCGGAATCACCCGAAAGCCTACCTGGCCACCCAGACAAAACGCCTGCCCGCAATCGCCATCTACCTGGATGCCGGATTCCTTCCGGACATCGCCTCGGAGACCGACCGGATCGCCTGGGCCCAGACCGCACCCACCATGCGAAGCCCCGGGCAACGTGATCGTATCGCCGCCGCCCTGAAAGCAGCACTATGAAACAATCGATGAATGTCGGTATCGTCGGTGCAGTCACCCGGGGATCCGGGTTTGCCAAGTCACTTGGGCTGACCCGTTTTTTCCGCGCCCAGGCTCTCTGCGATGTCAACCAGGAGGGGCTCGAGGGAATTCGGGCCGAAACGGGCGCCCCCGAAACCTTCACAGACTACGCCGAAATGCTGGAACGGGCTGATATCCAGGCCGTTGTAATCGGGACGCCCATGCACCTGCATGCCCCCATGGCAATCGCGGCCCTGGACAAAGATCTCCATGTTCTTTCCGAAGTGACCGCAGCGGTTTCGATGGATGAATCCCGCTCTCTGGTCGCTGCGGCCAATCGCTCGAACGGCGTCTATATGATGGCCGAGAATTATACCTTTATGAAGCCGAACATGATGGTCCGCGACCTGGTGGCCCGCGGTTTGTTCGGCGAACCCTACTATGCCGAGGGGGAGTACCTGCACGAATTGAAAGAAGCGGCTGAACGGACGCCGTGGCGGCGGAAGTGGCAGACCGGAATCAACGGGGTCACCTACGGCACCCACAGCCTCGGACCCATCCTCCAATGGATGCCGGGCGACCGGGTCGCCTCGGTCTGCGGGGCAGGAAGCGGTCATCACTACAGGGACCCGCGCGGAAACTTCTACGAAAACGAGGACGCATCCGTCATGCTCTGCCGCATGGTCAGTGGTGGCCTGGTCAAGATCAGGGTCGACATGCTGTCCGACCGGCCGCACGCGATGACCAATTACTCATTGCAGGGAACGGATGGCGCCTACGAATCCGCCCGGGCCCTCGGGGAGCCCAACCGGATCTGGCTTCGCTCCCGGAACGGGAGCCCCGATGCCTGGGAAGATCTGAAAGAGCTCGAGCCCGAGCACACGCCCGACGCCTGGAAGGACGAAGAGACCCTCAGGAATGTCGGCCATGGAGGGGGTGATCTGCTCGAGCTTCTCGCCTTCCGGGATGTCATCCGCCAACGCCGCAGAAATGACCTCGATATCCACCACGCCATGGATATGACCCTGCCCGGCCTGGTTTCCCAACTTTCGATCGAAAAAGACGGAGCCTGGCTCGAAGTGCCGGATTCACGAATGTGGATAAGCGGTGCCTGAAACGGGTGAATTGACGATGACAACCACCCTCGTCGCGTTTCGATTCGGATGAAATGCGCGGTGTCCGTTCAGGAGCCCCGGGGTTCGACCAGACCGGGCACTTCGATTGGCGGCACATCCACCGGTGCCAACTCAATTTCCGTCGCCGGCGCGTCCTCCTCATAAACTGGATCGGGAGGCGGAACCGGTTGACCTTCCTCCGCTTGTTCAGCCTCCCTCATCCGCCGAAATGCTTCCATGGCCTCCTCCGGAGAAGGGGGCGGAGTCTGCTCTACTGCGGGCTTGGGGCGTTCGACCACACCGTCAATGTTTCGCACCGAGACCTTATCCTGGTCCATGAATTCCCTCACAAAATAACTGAGGTAACTGAACCCGACAAACAACGCTGCCACGATGGCGATCGACGGAAGGATCGCCCAGATCAGGTTGGTCGATCGACCCAACGACAACGGCCGCCTCTTCGGATTCAGACGCAACGACTTTGGATCACGGAGATTCATGTATCAGGCCAGAGGGAAGTATAGTCAGCGCCGATCCAATCTCAAGGGTCAATTTCCGTTGCGCAACTGCGCAATCATCGCTTTGAACATTTGATCGCGCGTTTCATTCTTGTGCCTGACCCGCCCGTGGGAAAGATAGGGTAACCCCTGAATCGACATGACCACCACGACCCATTCGCCTCCGACTGTCGTCAAGTGGCCCTTCTATGTGGGAGACGGACTGTGTATCGCCGCAATGGCAGCCATCCTCGCCTTGGCCGACCGACCGCTGTCGGGGGGTGTCACTGTCGCCGCCGTGGTGTGCCTGCTTGTCGGTGTGGTTCTCGCGGTCATACCCCACCTGATCGAGACCGAAGCCCGCCTGCGTATGGCCGAGGCTTCGGCTCACGCCTCGATCGATTCTCAGATCCGCAAAGCGGCCGGATTTGCCGAACAACTCAATCACTCGATATCCCGCAGCCAGGCGACGACTGAGGAGATCGAAAAGGTGCTGGCCTCGAATGAGGAGTCGATGGAGAAATTGGCCGAACAGGTCGAGAATATCGACCAGTGGGTGGGTGGAGACGACCGGCCAGGCGGAGGCGATATTTCGAGATTGGCAGATTCACTGAAATCGATCGAAGCCGAGATGCACAAACTCGCCCGGGCGACCACCGATCTGGCAGGCAGGGAACACCTCACCCCAGATCGTCTTAAGACTGCGCTGACTGAGTTGAGCAACCGACTGGATGCCGCATCCGAACGATTGAATGACCCATCGGCCAGGACCGGGGTTGCGCCCTCACCAATCGAGACGACCGATCGCCTGGAAGAGTCGACCCCGGAGGCGGAAAACGCCGATCCTCCAAAACCTGGACCATCCGTCAAAACCACGCGGGCCGAGATCATCGAATTGCCTGAAGTCTCGCCGGTCGGGATAAAGGAAGGCGAAGGCGGGCCGACTGCCGTTTCGCCCGACGAACCGCATACCGATCAATCCGCACACGCGGAAGGAGAACCACGCTTCACCTTCAACGAGAAATCAACTTCGCTCATCGCCACCGCCTATATCGGAATCGGAAACAAACTCTTCCTGCGGGGCGACGGCCCCGGATTGAGCTGGGAGGAAGGGGTTCCGATGCAATTCCTCTCAATAGGGAAATGGGGTTGGTCGTCCCTTGAGACAGATGCGCCGATCACGTGCCGCATCTATAAGAATGATGATGAGCCCGCCATCGACGGGGACATCGTGCTGAATCCTGCCGAACTGAAGGAGATCAGCCCCCGGTTTTAGTAATGGACGATGATCCCGTCGAGATACCGATCAATGGGGTGCTCGATCTCCACACCTTCAAACCGTCGGATCTCGGTACACTGATTCCTGACTATCTCGAAGCCTGTCGCGAGGACGGCATCTTCGACGTCAGAATCATCCATGGAAAAGGCACCGGAGCGCTTCGAGAAACCGTCCATGCCATTCTGCGCCGCCGGACCGACCTGGTCGGATTCCAGCTCGGAAATGAGACTTCCGGAGGTTGGGGAGCCACCCTGGTGACCCTCAGGACCAAGGGGTCATGCCTTGACTCTTGAGAAAGCGGTCAATCACTTTCTCAAGAGTCAAGGTATGACCCCTTCTTCATCGCTTCGATTTCGGGCACCACGTGTTCGTCGTAACAGTCGGGACAGATCGAATGGGAGAAGTCGAGGCCGGCATGCTCGTTCATATAGGTCTCCAATTGCTCCCAGTAATCGCCGTCGTTGCGGATCTTTTTGCAATAGGCACAGATCGGAAGAATGCTTTCCAACTGTTTGATCTGTCTGGTGAATGAGAGTATCCTCTCGGCCACCCGGAGCCGCATCCAGATCTCATCGTGATTGAGCGGTTTGCTCAGGAAGTCGTCCACCCCGGCACGTGCGGCCTGCATGAAATTATCCTTCGTGCGGGTCACGCTCGAAAGCAGGATAAAGTAGGTATAGTCTTCCCGTCCTTCAGCCCGGATTTTTCGGCACAATTCGAGCCCATCCATATCGGGCATCTTCCAGTCGCTGACGATGACGCGAACCGGTTTCCGGGAAACCCTTTCCCAGGCTTCGACCCCATTGGACACTGATTCGACGGTGTGTCCGATGTCGGTCAGAAACTTTTCCAGCAATCGACGAGACACCATCTCATCTTCGGCAATCAGTATGTTCATCTGGTCTGTAAGGGACACCGCCTGGTGCGTATCCACTCAATCGGCTGATCTGGGCGGCCCTTTATGAACGGATTGGAGACTTGCTCTCTTCCCGGGTCGCCAGATTTCATTCCATCCCCTTGCACCCGACCCGATCCCGGTTATCCTACCGGGGAAATGTCGAAATCCATCCTCTTCATTATGGCAGCAGCAATCACGAAATCTCTCTTCGGCAGTGGTGAGCCTCTCGAAGTCGGCGCTCCCGCGCCCGATGTCACCGCACTCAACCAGGACGGCGAATCCATTTCTCTGGGCGACCTGTATCAGAAAGGGCTTGTCCTCGTCTATTTCTATCCAAAGGCCGACACTCCGGGATGCACCAAACAGGCCTGCAGCCTGCGGGATGCCTTCGCCGACCTTTCGGACCGTGGCGTCATCGTCGTGGGCGTCAGTTCGGACAAACCGGCCGCCCAGAAAAAATTCCGCGAGAAATACCATCTGCCCTTCACCCTGATGGCCGATTCCGACCTCAAGATCATCGATGCTTTCGGCGTGCCGACGCGGGTTGGGGGATTCGCCGCCCGCCAGGCCTTTCTCATTCAGGATTCCAAGATCGTGTGGCGCGATCTCAAGGCATCGACCGCCGAGCAGGCAGTCGATGTCCTCGCCGCACTCGATGCGATCGAGAACGGCTGAAGGGGGCGCCAGATTCCATCCGAAGGGGGCTGCCATTCGAAGGGGTCAAACCTTGATTCCTGCATTGGCATGCACGAATGCAAGGAATGACCCCGTGGTCGAACTCATCGAGAGAACGGCTCACTAAGGGACCGTAACAAAATAACTCACACAAATCTGCTGGTCTTTTCGGCGGGCAACGGTGTTGGATTCCGGCTCAAATAGCCCGCTATATTCGCCCCAACCCGCCTTGTTGCTCCCCGAAAATCCTGCGCATCTTTGATAACTTATTTCGTTACGGCCCCTAAGTGCCGTTGATCCTGCTTTTCACCGGATCCTGACCTCGCGCCCGGTTTCGGAAGACTTGTAGATCGCGTCCAGGATTTTCTGAACCGCGAGCGACTGCTCCGGTTTCACATACGGTTCCGCCTTCCCCAGGACAACATCGACGAAATTCGCCATCCGGTTGTCGATCAGAATCGAGGCTGAGGTTTTCAGTTCCTCAACCACATAGCCCGTTTTCGTCTGCCTGTAGAACTGCGCCGGACTGGTGTTGGCACCCCCATCGGTTCCGAAAAGCTGCACCCCGTGCTCATCGCGCATCGGCTGGTGGACCGCCCAGGTCGCTTCAAGCAGGACGGTCCGCCCGCTCTTCATCTTGATCAGGGCCATGCTCATGTCGTCGACATCGAATGCCTTGCCCGGGTCGCGTTCCGACTTGCCCCAACCCCCTTCACCCAAGCCCCGATTACCAAACTTGGTAAAAGTCTGACCGCTGACCGACGCGGCTTCGAAATCGTCCATCAGGTGGAGTGCCAGATCGAGGGCATGCACCCCGATGTCGTAAGTGCATCCACCCCCGGCAAGAGCTTTCTGGGTGAACCAGGTTCCGATCTTCGGAATACCGCTCCGCCTCATCCATTTGGCCTTGGCATGGTAGACTTCGCCCAGCCTGCCCTTTTCAACCAGTCGCTTGATCGTCTGGGTCTCGGGCGTGAATCGCATATTCTGCCCCACCATCAGGTGAAGTTTCCTCCGCTTGGCCAGGGCGATGATCCTGGCGGCATCGGTGGCGCTGGTCGCCATCGGTTTGTCGATCATCAGGTGCTTGCCCGCGCGGAGCACATCGAGACCCACCGGAGCGTGGAGAAAATTGGGCAAGGCGATGCTGACGATGTCGATATCCGACCTGCCGAGCAGATCCTTATAGTCCGTGTATACATCGGGAACACCAAATTCCGAGGCCGCCTCGCGACCGCGCTCCGGGCTGGTTTCGGCCAATGCCACGACTCGCGCGGACGGATGGGCCTGAAAACTTTGAATATGATTGAGGCCGATCGCTCCGGCTCCAACAACCGCGACATTTAGAGGTGATTTACGTCTCATGGTATGGGATGACGGTATTGGAACGCGATCCCGGATGGCGCAAGCATGAACCCCGCCTGAGTTGCCCTATCTGATGACGTCCTCCCGTCGGGTCGGTGCAGGAAAGACACTTGGCAAGACAAGCCGATGTGCTAGAGTCATCAGTTCGTCGCGTTGCCTTCCGCAAACAGGAGTCTCCGTGTCGATGGCACTCGGTTATTATGAAGATTTGTGATCTGGCGCAGTTCTACAGCCCCCTCGGAGGAGGCGTTAAGCGCTATATAGGCGACAAGCAGCGGCACCTCGAGAAGGAAGCGGGATGGGAGCATGTCCTGATCATTCCTTCATATCGCGACGCTGTAACGTCGGACCCGGTCACCCGTCTCTACGAGGTCAAGTCGCCCCGCCTCATCGGTTCACGCAGCTACCGGATCCTGATGGATCGAAAGAAGATTCTCGAGATCATCCAGAATGAACGACCCGATCTGATCGAGGTTGGCGACCCTTACCGCACTGCCTGGATAGGACTGGAGGCGGCCCGATCGATCAATGTTCCCGTCATTGCTTTCTATCACTCCGATTTTCCCCGCGCCTTCGGCCGCACTATCGAGCGTTTTCTCGGCCGCACCATCGAGCGCCTGATCTCGCGCTGGATCGACGGCTACGTCGTCCGCCTCTATAACCAGATGGACGCCACCGTCGTCGCAACCCGACGCCTTTGCGACGCCCTGACCTTCTGCGGCATAAAACGGGTGATCAACATACCGCTCGGAACCGACATCTCAACCTTCAGGCCCAAACCTTCGCGCGAGCGCATACGCAACGAACTCGGACTGGAGGCCGATCAGAGGCTGATGCTCTTTGTCGGTCGGATCGCCCGCGAGAAAGGTATCCGCCAACTGGTGGAAACGCTCGACCACCTGCCCACCCGCCTCAAGGCCTGCCACCTGCTCCTGATCGGCGATGGGGAATTGGGCGAATGGGTGCGGCGACAGGCAGACCGGCGCCCGAACCTGACCTGGCTGCCCTACAGCGAATCGTCATCCCGCCTTGCCGAGATGTACTCGGCCGCCGACCTCTTCATTCACCCCGGGAAGTGGGAGACCTTCGGAATCGTCTCCCTCGAGGCCCAGGCCTGCGGATGTCGGGTCATCGGGATCGCCGGAGGCGGCCTTGAAGAATCCCTCGCTGGTGAGAGCCCCCTTATTCTGGCCCGGGCAGCCACTGGCCCGGCCATCGCGGAGGCCATCGTACGCGCTCTGGACCTCGGTGAAACCGATATCGAACGGAAACAGCGGGCCGCACGCATGGTGGAGCATTTCTCGATCGAGACGACCTTCGTTCGATTGACCGCTCTCTACCGGCATCTGATCGCCGGTGTTTCGGCAGACACCTTCAAAGTTCCCACCCACAAGGCTCATGGCGTGCAAGATCCGGCCCTACAAACCTGAAGATCGAGCGACCGTGCGGCGCATTTGCTGCGAAACCGGATTCATGGGGAACCCGATCGAACCCGTCTTCAGCGACCGGCAGCTCTTTGCGGACTTCTTCACGCGCTACTACACCGATTATGAACCCGAGAGCTCGCTCGTCGCCATCGACGAGGAGACCGGGCAATTGGTCGGCTACCTCCTGGGCTGCTTCCGCTACCGCTACAACGCGTTTCGCCAGAACCTGCTCATCGCCACCCGGGTGGTCCCGAAGGCCCTCCTTCGCTATCTGGCCGGCCGCTACGACAGGCAGAGCCGGCGATTCCTTTACTGGGTAGTCTTCAAATCCAGCTTGCAAACTCCAAAAGCGGTACCCCGGGCCGCGCATTTCCACTTCAATTTGCTTCCTCCTTACCGGACCGGCAAAGCCGGGCGGAGATTGGTCTTCACCTATATCGACAACGTCAAAGCCCGCGGCGCAAGGGCCGTTTTCGGGCAGATACAGATCCAGGACGACAAGCGCACAAGGTTCTTCGAGCGTTACGGATTCACGTTTATCGACAAGAAACGGATCACCAAGTTCGACCTCCACTACGGCAAGGCGGTTTACGTGGCGACCCTCTGCAAATTTTTCGATGCCTGACGCAAACCGCTCACTGATCGTTTCCTTTCATGATCTCCATCCGGGAAGCCGGGCAGCCTGTGAACGCTTCCTGGAACTGGCCGAGGAAGCCGGCGTCCGCCACCAATCGCTTCTGGTGGTCCCACGATGGCATGGGGGTCCGGCATTCAACCAGGATGCCGATTTCGTGGGTTGGCTTCACGATCTCACCGACGCCGGCCACGACATCTGCCTCCATGGAAACACCCATGCGGCCGATGAGATTCGAGGGGGACCGGTCGCCCGATTGATGGCTCGATTCTACACCAACAGCGAAGGCGAATTCTACCAGTTGACCCGGGATGAGGCTCTCCGGAAACTGGATGACGGTCTCGAGCTTTTTGATCGCGCGAACCTCTCCGTTCACGGATTCACCGCCCCGGCCTGGCTCCTGAGTCCGTCCGGCCGCGAGGCTCTTCGGAGGCGGGGCTTCCACTACAATACGCTTTTCGGCCGGGTCGAACTGTTACAGGAGGACGGCTCGATCGCGGCCCCCACCCTGGTTTTCAGTTGCCGTAGCGCCTGGCGACGCCTGACCTCAATCTACTGGACCCGGTTCTGGATGCGGATTCATAGCAGAGCCCCCGTTCTCAGACTGGCCGTCCACCCCTGCGACCTGGACCATCCATCCATCCTGAAATCCGTCCTTTGCCTTCTCCATCGGGCTCTGGAGGACCGTCGGCCGATGACCTATCGCGACCTCGCACCTGCCTCGGCCACATCGCTGACGCCATTGGGATGAAACCATTGCGGACCCTCAATCGCAGGAGCCTGACCCGTTACCTGCTGCAGGCGGTGACCTTGGGAGCCATCGCTTCGGTTGGCGTTTTCGTTTTCACCGTGCGGGAAGATACCTGGGAACAGATCAAGCAATTCCACTGGCCGCTCCTTCCCCTGCTTTTCGGCACTGTCTTCCTGGCCTGGTTATGCAACGGCGGGCGCGTACTGGTCCTGTCCCGCGCTCTTGGTTACGATCTCAAGTTTCGCCAGGCCATCGCGGTGTCGATGTCGGCCGAATTCGGCATCGCGGCGACCCCGGCCGGGGTCGGCGGAACCGTCCTGCGGCTGGCCCTGCTGCGCCAGGCCAACATACCCCTGACCAAGGGCGGTTCGATGCTCGCGACGGACGTGGCGGTGGATCTCGCCTTCTTCACCTTGATTACGCCGATCGCCATCTTTGTCATCCTGAAAGACCCGTTCTTCGGAGGTCTGCTCCAGGAAGCGGATGATCTTCACGTCATCGGTGTGATCTCGGCCGTGGTCCTGATCACCGCCGGCCTGATCTTTCTGGTCAGCCGACCGGGAATCCAACGCATCACGCAACGGTGGGCGGGCAGCTTCGCCTACGGTCGCCAAAAACGATGGCCGGCCCGCATTCGCGGCATGCGCTGGGCGGTCGCAAAAAGCGCGCGCCGGGTCATCACTTCCCTCCGGTTCATTTTCCTGAGGAGGAAAGGTGCGCTCTTCATCGATTTCATCTTCGCATCGATCCAGTGGTGTTGTCGCTACGGTCTGCTCCCCCTCGTCCTTTTCGCATTCGGGACCACCGCCAACCCCTTTCCTCTCTTCCTGATCCAAGGTATCCTGTTCAGCCTGTCCCTGGTCATTGTGCTTCCGGGCGGCGGCGGCAGCGTGGAGGTCCTCGCGGGCATCATCCTGCCGCAGTTCGCCCCGCTCGCCCTGGTCGGGGTCATCCTGATGACGTGGCGTTTCTTCTCCTACCACCTTTACCTCCTCGGCGGAGGCCTGGTCTTTTTCTGGACCTGTTCGCGCCTCAATCGGGTCTTTCCACAACGAGAAGAAATCGAGCCGGGATCTTCACTTGGGATCGACCTGGGAGATGGGTCCTGACCAAGGCAGACAATACGCGGTATGCAAGAATGGCACTTGGTTGAGGCTGATTCAGGAGGGAATACGGTCAACTTGGCGTCGAGGGGGTCAAAGCACATATCTCGCATTGGCATGCAAGATATTGAGCAATGACCCCGTGGGTTGTTTTTCATCGGAAAGCTTCAGATCGGTGTCTGACTCAGTGCCATTCAAGATGAGGTCGACCGGATGAAAGGCTCGTCCAACCGCGTTCTGCGACGAACGGTTTTCTTCACCCTCGCCCTCCTGGCCACAAGCGGGTTTTTCGCCCTGTTGCCGCAGCAGGAGACCGCGTTTGCCGATGCCGGGGTGACCACCCATTGGACATCCGTCCTGCCTCCGGTCATCGCCATCCTGGTGGCACTCTTCTACCGCAGCCTGATTGCCGCCCTGACCACGGCTTTTCTAACCGGATCGGTTCTCGCATTCGGATTCACCCTGCGGACGTTGCCGACCGCCGTGGACGAATTCGTGATCGGCAACCTCCAGGCGCGATTCAACATCTATATTTTCGGATTCCTCTTCGTATTGGTTGGCCTGATCCATGTGATCAACCGAAACGGAGGCATCCAGGGGGCGATCCGGCAGATCGAACGCCTGGTGCGAGGCCCTCGCTCGGCCAAAGTGTCTGTGGGTCTGGCCGGACTCGCAGTCTTCTTCGATGATTACTCCAATACCGTCGTCGTGGGCTCAACCATGCGTTCACTGTCGGACCGGTGGAAAATTTCCAGGGAGAAGCTCGCCTATCTGGTCGACTCCACCACTGCCCCGGTGGCCGGTCTGGCGGTCATATCGACCTGGATTGCATTTGAGGTGTCGCTCTTTCAGGGCGTGACTGAGCAGCTCGGTCTGGAAATCGGCGGATATGACCTGTTTCTGACCATCCTGCCCCTTCGATTCTACTGCCTGGCCACCCTTGCCTTTGTGTTTCTGACCTCGGCGATGAATCGTGATTTCGGACCGATGCTTCGGGCGGAGCGCCGGGCCGCCACGACCGGAGAGCTTGTCGCCCCCGGGTCGCGCCCCCTGGTCTCATCCTACCCTGCCATAAACCTCGAAAACCACCCGCCCGCCCACTGGCTCCATGCCGTCCTACCGCTCGCGGTCGTCATCCTGGGCGCCTTCGGAGGTATTATCTTCTACGGCTACCTGCTGCTACGTGAATCAGGGAGCCCTTTCTCGGTATTTTCGCCCACCGACCTCCGGCGATCCTTCGGTGCGGTATCCGCCGCTTACGAAACCGGAGGCGTCATGATGGTGCTCTTCCTGGCTGCTGTCGCCGGAAGTCTGGTCGCGATCGTCCTCAGTATCGCCCGCAGGTTGCTCACCTGGAAAGAGGCTCTTGGGTGCTACGTCAAAACTCTGCGGTTCCTGGGAATGGCCATATTCATCCTCGTGATGGCCTGGTCGATGAAATCGATCTGCGGGGACGCCCTCCATACCGACCTCTATCTCCTCTCAGTGGTCGGAGATCAGATTCCGGCGGGCCTGGTACCATTGGTGACCTTCCTGCTTGCCGCCGGCATGTCGTTCGCTCTTGGAACCAGCTGGGGAACCATGGGAATCCTGATCCCCATTCTTCTACCTTTTGCCCACGCGGTCGGCACCGCTGAGGGAGCCGGCACCAGCATCTTCATATTGACCGCCGCTGCCATCCTGGACGGCGCAATCTTCGGTGATCACTGCAGCCCCATCAGCGACACGACCGTGCTCTCGTCGCTTTCCACCGGCTGCGACCATCTCGACCACGTCAACACCCAGCTGGTCTATGCCCTGACCTCAATGCTGGGGGCCGCATCGCTCGGATACCTGGCCGCCGGGTTTGGAGCCGGCGGCGCCGTCTTTTACCTGGGCTTCCCAGTCGCCGCCGTCCTCCTGCTCGTTCTGGTCGGCCGGAATCCGCTCAGATCCGCCTGAGGGACCGCAACAAAATAACTCACATAATCTGCTGGTCTTTTCGGCGGGCAACGGTGTTGGATTTAGGCTCAGATAGCCCGCACTATTCGCCCGAACCCGCCTTGTTGCTCCCCGATAATTCTGCGCATCTTTAGGGCACCTTGACTAATTGGAGATTGTCATCGTCTCAAATAAATCAAAGTGCCCTTTAGTAACTTATTTCGTGACGGCCCCTGAGAATCTGTCGAACCCGGGTCTGTTTTCCAAGGTTTCCGTCGCTCGGATTCAGCGTCCGGAGCGGTTTTCCTACCGAAAGAGCCTCCCCAACTGCGAATGGCAGTCAAATATCGCCCATTTCTGCCGTTTAGAAGCCCTTGGAACCCTCGTGTCTCATTCGAACCCAACCCAACTGTGAAACAGACACTCTCGATATTAACATTTCTCGCTATTGCGGTCGCCTCCCTCGGAGACGCCATTGAATTCACCTGGCCCACGCCCAACGATGCCTGGGCCATGGGAAAGGGCCCGGAAGCCTATATCCTTTCGCGCGAACCGGGCAACCCGGACTCCGGTAAGTTTGGCTGCACGTTGAACAGCGGCATGGTCTTTCACGACGGCATCGATCTGAAGCCCCTCCAATGGGATTGGATGGATGAACCGACCGACCCCGTTCGCTCCGTCATGCCCGGCGTTGTGCGCTACATCAATCGCGATCGCAACAAGAGTGAGTGGGGACAGTACGTCGTGATCGAACACCACCTGCTCGATCCGAAACTGGTGAGTGTTTACAGTCATCTCCGCAGCATTCCGATCGAACTCAAAGTTGGTGAAACAGTCAAAGAGGGTCAGACCATCGGAATTCTCGGTCGGACCAGACCCGGAAATTTCAATCTTCCCAAGGCCCAGGCCCACCTCCACTTCGAGGTCGCCCTGAAACTCTCGGATTCATTCCCTCTATGGTACGGTCGCCAGGAAACATCCGGACCGAACAAGAATGGCGTCTGGAACCCTCGGAACCTCGTCGCCATCGATTTCCTCGACCTGGTCGAGAACCTCAAGGCCGGCGAGACCGACACCATCCAGCACTATTTCTTCATGGAACCGATCGCCGTCTCCCTGAAAGTCCAGTCACTCAAGAAGCCCGATTTCATCCGACGTTATCCCGAATTGATCGGAGAGTCGTCAAACCAGAGCGAGGTCCATGGTTGGCAGATCAACTTCAATGCCTATGGGCTCCCGTCCGCCTGGCGCGCGTTGACCAAGAACGAGGTGGTCACGATGGGACCGAATCCCACAGAAGTGGTCTACCACGATCCGAACGAGCTGAGCAGATTCCCCTGCAACGAACTGATTGAAGCGAATTGGCAGGGTGCAGTCGTGGCCGGTCCGCGCCTGCTCGAAATCGTCAGTATAATCTTTGACCTCTGATTCCGTTTACAGGCACGGCACTTTGAAACGCCTGCCTTCGCCTTCCGGATTCCCCGGGTAAGGGTTACCAGATGGCAGTGGGTCCGCGTGGAACGGCGATCCCTTCGGACTCCGCCGATGAGGTCGTATCCATGAATGAGGAATACGGTTTCACCGGCGCGTAAGCGGGTTTCAACTGCCCGTTCGGATCCAGGAACTGTGACCGCCATTCACGGTAATCCACAAGGATCCGATCAAATTCCGCCCGCGTTTCAAATCGGGCCACCCGGCGCTTGAAGAAGACGGCCGGACCAAACTGCCGGGCATACCAAGGGGCCATTTTTCGGAACAGTCGACAACCGAGAGCCTCGCCATAAAACGTGATCATACGCTCAAGATGACCGCACATTACCCCGATTCGTTCCTCAAAATCGGGATCTTGAGGCATTTCACCCGTACAGAAACAGCGCGTCGTCTGGGAAAAGATCCATGGATTGGTGAACGCGCCGCGACCGACACTCACGCCGGCGCAACCCGTCTCCGACAACATTCGCGCCGCCGCCGCCGGAGTGGTGACATCGCCATTGCCTATCACCGGTATCGACCGGACGGCCGCGGCCACGGCTCGTATGCCCTTCAGGTCGACCCGCCCCGAAAATCCCTGGGCCCGGGTGCGGCCGTGCACGAACACCGCGGCCGCACCGGCATCTTCCAGCGCACGTGCAAGATCGGGTGCCGTCAGGTCGCAGGCATTCCAGCCGAGGCGCATCTTGGCCGTAACAGGAATCTGAAGTGACTCCACCATCGAGCCGATCAGATCGGCCGCGGCCTTCGGGTTGGTCATCAGAATCGCGCCGCTGCCCGTTCGGGTAACCTTCTTCACGGGGCAACCCATATTGACGTCGATGGCTGCGATTCCCATTTCCTCCAGCATGCGGGCCGCTTCCCCCATGGCGATCGGATCGGCTCCGAACAACTGAACCGCCAGCGGGGTATCCGCCGCACAGGTTGCGACCAGCTTCAGGGCACCCGGATTCCTGCGCAGCAGCGAGTGCACATTGACCAGATCGGTGGTGGCCAGGTCCAGTCCTCCGAGTTCGCGGACCGTCAGTCGGAATGGGAGTGTCGTGTAACCAGCCAGTGGGGACAGAAACAGGTTTGATTTCAGGCGCAACGATCCGAACTTCAGGGGCCGTATGCCGCTTCCCCAATCCACGCTCTTACCCACATGGGGTATCGCGTTCTGAGCTTGATCACTGGACACGGCAGGAGGGCTTTGGTCTTGGATGGCTGACGAAGCCCCAACCTACGCTTCACCCGTTCATGCGCAAGTCCGGACGAGAGAGGAAACCCTCCGCCGGTCGAACCGGTTTCCTGCCAACCCGACATCACCCTGCCACGGGCAACGGACCTCCAATAGATCGCAGGATCAGATTTCTGAAAAAAAACTGCGACTCGTCCAGGTGCTCCGGTGTTCTCTGCACATAACCAAAATCAGAACCACCTCAAAAAAGGAAACCATCATGACAGTCTTAATCATCTACTCTCTCATCAGCCTTGCGGGATGCGCCTCCATGGCCGTCCTTGACCTTCGAAAGACATCCCGTCGCACCTGAACCGCGAATCCCATCGCTCCGAATTATCGATACATACCGAGCCGAGAGGACCGGAAGCCGAAGAGACCGTCAATTGTGCGGGATCCCGGCCCCGGTCCGATTCGGTGGTTCGAGCGCAATCATGCAAGCCGCGATCGGATCGACGGGCCGTTCCCATGGCGAAGTGCTTCTTCGGGGGCTATTTCGCCCTGCTCCACCAACTTGGCCAGGGAACGTTCCATCGTGATCATCCCCTCCTTCGCTTGCGTCTCGATACCCGACTGAATCTGCTGCCATACCCCGTTTCTGATCAGATTGCCCATCCCCGCGGTGTTCTTGAGGATCTCCATTGCCAGGCGCCTTCCCCGTCCATCCGCACGGGTGACCAGTTTCTGACCGATCACCCAGGTCAGGCTGAACGAGAGCTGTGAGCAGAGCTCCTTGAACCGCTCCGGTGGGAAGAGATCCACGATTCGCGAAAGGGCACCCTTGGTATCCTTGGTGTGGAGGGTCGAAAAAACCAGGTGCCCGGTCTCCGCCGCAGTCAGGACCAGACCGGCCGTCTCCCGGTCGCGCATCTCGCCCACAAAGATGATGTCGGGATCTTCTCGAAGACCGCTTCGCAGGCCTCCGGCAAACGAACCGACATGAAGCCCGACCTGCCGCTGCGAGACCAATGCCCGCTCGTTCGGCAGAATGTACTCGATAGGGTCCTCGAGCGTAATGATCCGGACCGCCCGATGGCGCCCGATATAGCGCAGCAGACTGGCGATGGTGGTTGATTTGCCACTTCCGGTGATACCAGTCACCAGGACCAGACCTTGCTGCATGTCGACGATTTCGCGCCAGACACGCTCCGAGGGAAATCCGAGATCCCGAGGCTGCGGGATATCACGGGGCAGAACCCGAAATACACAGGCCAACCCCTCGCGTTCGACAAATGCATTGAGACGAAAACTCGTGGCGCGTTCCCCCCAGTCGAAGGATGCATCCACGTCCTCCGGGGGCTGTCGGCGAAGGCCGGCGATCGCCTTCTCGCCCAGAACCGGGGCCAGCAAAGCCTCCATGATCTCATCGGACAAGGGGGTCGCCCCGGCGATCGGCACCAATTCCCCGTCCACCCGCAGGCGGGCTGGTTGCCCCGATTTCAGGTGAAGATCTGAAACCCGCGGCACCCCACCCTCAAAGAACTCCTCCCGGAGAAAGAACTCGAGGAGATCCAACAGACCGCAGAGCCGTTCACCCACCCGGTAGACGCGCCGATTGAGTTCTGGAGTCATTCGGAGAAAGAAGCAGAAACGGGAGCCAAGTCGAATACCGAATCGAAGAACGCGCCATTGATCGGCGGCCATCGCGATCGGGCGCCCGTGCAGATCCGCACCCCAACGGGCACTTTGATTAATTCGAGACGGTCAGCGCGGCAAGGCTTTGGGCGTCGGGCAAGGCCCTTATGTCTACCAGATGTCTTCCTGGTAAAGCCGAACCAGAATGGTGTAGGCAACCACGCCCTTGGTGTCCGACTCGAACATCACGTCCCTGAAGTCCGCCGCCGGGATCTCGAGCGACTCGAAGAACGGTTTCTCCAATCCGGTCGAACCCACCATGCGGAAAGTGCAATCCTGTTGCAGGAGAAGCGGTTCATCGGTCAGATTCTGGACCCGCGCCCAGACCCGGATACGTCCATCCTCGATCGGGTGTGCTTCCACCCGGGCAAGCGTGACCAGATCGGTGTAGGCTTTCGAAACCACTTTGAGATCGGGGACGAGCACGGCCCCCGTCCAATTGCGGAAGATCTGGTAGGGCTGGTCATTGACATTCTTCGGGACGACCGTCGGGACCGGTACTCGAGCCGGACGATCGGCCCGGATCACCTGCACAATCTTCGGGGCGGGCGCACCTTCGGCCAGGTAGTCAAGAGACTCCTCGAAATAGGTTCTGTCATCGATGGTGTGGGGAAGGACCACCTTCGCCTCCTCTACGTCCGGATTGATCAGGATCTTGGCCTCCCGGGGAATGCGCGGACCGCTGTTGCGCCAAGCGTCCCAGACAAAGAAACCGCTAATTGCGATGACAAGAGCTAGAATGATGATACCGACCGGCCGCATGATGAGTGCCTTTTGAATATGTTGGAGCGTCCCACAACCTGAGAGCCAGGTTCCAGGAGGTTGTATCGACGCAGGATTACAGAAATTTAGCATTCCCCACACGGGGTCATTCCTTGCAGTCGTGCATGCCAATGCGGGATTGCAAGGTTTGACCCCTTCGAATGGAAGCAACCCGGTCGAGATTGGCATTGTTCGATCGACCCGGACAGGATTACTCTGCGGTCATGGTCCTGACCCAATCCACCCCATTCAGGTCCTATATGGACACGATCGGAACCGTCGATCGGGTCGGGATCGAGGAGCGGGTATCGAAATTCACCACCCGCAGTATCAAGCGGAAGTCGAAGCTCTGGGGGCTCTATCGGGCCGTTTCCATGGTCGACCTGACCACGCTCGAAGGCAAGGACACACCGGGTCGAATTGCCTCCCTTTGTTCCAAGGCACAACGGCCGCTCAAGGACAGCGATGTACCGTCGGTGGCGGCCGTCTGCATCTATCCTTCCATGGTGGCCGCGGCGCGCAAGGTGCTCGGAACCGATACGGATGTCCGGATTGCTTCGGTCGCCACGTCTTTCCCTTCCGGACAGGCGCCGCTATCCAGTCGCCTCGAGGAAGTCAGGAACGCCGTGGCCGATGGCGCGGATGAGATCGACATGGTCATCAACCGCGGTCTTTTTCTTTCCGGTGCGTTTGCCGCCCTTCAGGATGAGATTTCGACTGTGGTCGAGGCATGCGGCCGGGCAACCCTCAAGGTCATTCTCGAAGTGGGTGAGTTGGAGACCTTTGACAATATTCGACTGGCTTCCTTTCTGGCCATGGAACGGATCCGCCCCGGTGATTTCATAAAAACCAGCACTGGGAAAACGCCGGTAAACGCCTCGTTGGCAAATCATCAGGTGATGATTGAGGCGATAAGAGACTTCGCCCTCGGAACCGGAAAGGTGATTTCGATGAAACCTGCCGGCGGGATCAAATCCGCCAAACAGGCGCTCCACTTTCTCGTTGCGGTCAAGGAAACCCTGGGCGACACCTGGCTCGATAACCGCCACTACCGCTTCGGAGCCAGCACTCTTCTCAATGACCTGCTCCGGCAGATCGTGAAAGCGAAGACCGGAAACTACCAGGCCCCGTATGCTTTCAGCGATTCATCGGAAAGCTACTGACTCTTCGGACATGGACACCTCAACCAACGATTCCAACGCTGCCGGCACCCGTGAGGCTTCGTCGGCCCGCCTGATTTTCGGCGACCTCTGGGAATTCGATCCCGCCCCTGAATCGGCCGATCCCAGGATCGAACCCGGCTACGACCTGTTCATAGGCGGGAACAACGTCCCGCCCAAATCCGGCGAGCACTTTGATTCGATCAATCCGGCCAACGAAACGGTTGTTTCCAGTATTCCCGAAGCCGGGCGCGCCGACGTCGACGATGCCTTCCAGGCCGCCGACAAGGCCTACCGTACCGTCTGGTCACGCATGCCCGGACGCGAACGGGGCAAGTATCTCTTCCGGATTGCACGTCTTCTCCAGGATCGGGCCCGCGAATTCGCAGTCGCCGAGACCATCGATGGCGGAAAACCCATTCGGGAGTCCCGCGACTTCGACCTGCCGATGGCCGCTGCCCACTTTTTCTATCACGCCGGCTGGGCCGATAAACTCGTTTACGCGGCTCCGGGAAGCACACCGCAACCCCACGGAGTGGTGGGCCAGATCATCCCGTGGAACTTCCCCTTGCTCATGCTCGCCTGGAAGGTCGCACCCGCCCTGGCCGCCGGAAACTGTGTCGTCCTCAAGCCGGCTGAAACGACTTCGATCACCGCCCTGAAATTCGCCGAGATCCTTCGCGAAGCGGAACTCCCTGATGGAGTGGTCAATATCGTGACGGGTGGCGGCGAGACCGGGGCCCTGGTGGCACGCCATCCATTGGCCCGCAAGGTTGCGTTCACCGGATCGACCGAAGTGGGCAAAATGCTCATGCGTGAACTGGCCGGCACCGGGAAAAAACTCACGCTCGAACTCGGAGGCAAGGCGGCCAATATCGTTTTTGAGGATGCCCCCATCGACCAGGCGGTTGAAGGGATCATCAACGGAATTTTCTTCAACCAGGGGCATGTCTGCTGCGCGGGCAGTCGTCTCCTGGTCCAGGAATCCGTCTCCGACCGCATCGTCGAAAAACTGAAGCACCGTCTGGCCGTTCTCCGGGTCGGCGACCCTCTCGACAAGAACACCGATATCGGGGCGATCAACTCCGAGCGACAACTCGGCAAGATCCATGAGCTGGTGCGTTCGGGTGTCCTGGAAGGCGCCACTCTCTATCAGCCCGCCTGCGACCTGCCGGAAACCGGCTTCTTCTTTCCCCCGACTCTGTTCACCGGCGTCAGCCAGAGCCACCGCATCGCCCGGGAGGAGATATTCGGGCCCGTCCTCAGTGTCCTGACCTTCCGAACCGTGGATGAGGCGGTCGAAAAGGCGAATAACACCGCCTACGGCCTTTCGGCCGGCGTCTGGACCGACAAGGGTTCGCGCATCCTCAAAATGAGCACCGCCCTCAAGGCCGGCGTGGTCTGGGCCAATACTTTCAACAAATTCGACCCTGCGTCCCCATTTGGCGGATACAAGGAAAGCGGCTTCGGTCGCGAGGGAGGCCTTCAGGGCCTGCTCGACTATCTCAATCTCGACCCCTGAGCGGTTTTCCCATGGCACGCTTACCCGTAAACAAAACACCCAAGGTCTATGTCGGCGGCGCGTTCATCCGCTCCGAAAGCGGCCGCACCTACCCACTCCATCGACCGAGTGGTCGCCGAGGACCCGGTTCCTTCCTCGCCCATATTCCTCAGTGCACCCGAAAGGATCTGCGCAACGCGGTCGAGGTCGCGGCCAGGGCCATCCCCGGATGGGCGGGGCGTTCACCCTACAATCGCGCCCAGATTCTCTACCGCCTGGCCGAGATGATGGAGTCTCGCCTCGAGGAGATGGCCCATGCCATTTCCATCTCGACCGGCCTGCGGCGCAGTCGCGCCCAGCGCGAGGTCTCGGTCTCGATCGACCGCCTCGTCTACTACGCCGGATGGGCGGACAAATTTGAACAGGTTCTCGGGAGTACCAATCCGGTGGCCGGACCCTATTTCAACTTCACCGTCTGCGAGCCGATGGGCGTCATCGGTGTTGTCGCCGGAACCCAATCGCCCCTGCTGGGCTTGATCAGCCAGGTCGTGCCGGCCATCACGTCGGGCAATGCCGTCGTCGCCCTCGCTTCCGAAGCCCACCCCTTCCCGGCCATCGTCCTGGGTGAGATCCTGGCCGTTTCCGACCTGCCGGCGGGTGTGGTCAATCTATTGACCGGTTCGCGCAGCGAAATCCTTCCAACCTTTGCCACCCACGCCCAACTCCGAGGGCTCGACGCAGTCATCGAATCGCCGGATGAAAAGCGTGAACTTGGCCTCGGAGCGGCCGAAAGCGTCAAGCGGCTTCACTGCCGCGAAAACCCGACCTGGTCGACTGAAGACGCAGAATCAATCAGCGAAATTCGGCGCACGGTCGAATTCAAAACCATCTGGCACCCGGTCGGTGCGTGACTCATGCGACGCCTGATCATCTGTTGCGATGGAAGCTGGCACCACCTCTCATCCAAGTACCCGACCAACGTGGTGAAACTCGCCCAGGCGGTCAAACGACGCGACGGAAAAAACATTCCCCAAGTGGTTCATTACAGCGAGGGTGTCGGCGCGGGGAACCGGAGCCGGATCCGTGGTGTCATCGGTCTTGGCCTGGATGAGGATATCATCGAGGCCTACACCTTCCTTGCCCTGAATCACGAACCCGGCGACGAGGTCTACCTATTCGGATTCAGTCGCGGGGCCTATACCGTGCGAAGCCTGGCCGGAATGATCCACTGTTGCGGGCTGGTCGAACGAGAGCAGATGCGGAAAATACCGGATGCCTACAAACTCTACCGTGATCGCGGCGAGAGCCCGCGGGCACCAAAAGCCTGCCAGTTTCGCGAGACCCATTGCGTTCAGGTCCCAATCGAGGTTCTGGGCTGTTGGGACACGGTGGGCGCACTCGGTTTCCCCATCGAGATACCAGGCCTCTCGATCGATCGACTGTTCAACAAACGATTCGCCTTTCACGATACCCGGATCAACCCGTCCGTGAAACACGCCTTTCACGCCAAGGCAATCGACGAGCGACGGGAAGTCTTCAAGGTCACCCCTATGAAACAGGGTACCCGGCGCGGGCAGGTCATCGAGGAGGCTTGGTTTCCCGGTGACCACAGTTGCATCGGGGGCGGCCGGAAACCCAAGGCCCCACTCGCGAATCGATGCCTGGTCTGGATGCTTGAACGCATCGAGGCCCATGGTCTCGGGTTGGCCACCGATCTGGATCGGGTGGAGGGAGGCACCCCCCAGGACCATTCCATCAGGTTCGACAACACCATCCGTGGATTCTATCGTCTGACCAGGGCAAAAATGCGCTCGATAACCGGAACATTTGGAAATCTCGACATCTCGGTAAAGCGTCGCTGGCGCGACTGCCCCGACTACCGGCCGGCGAACCTGAGCCGCCGTTTTCGAAGCCGCCTGGATAATTGGACAGAATAATCGAACCCACGTAGAACCCATTGCAGATCATGAACATCCCCTCCTTCTGTTCGCCCCTATTCCTGCTCCTGTTGCCTGCCTGTTTCAGCTCATTGCTCGGTGAGAGCGGTGGCAAGGTAGCCGCTGATCAGCCGACCCAGCTCATGCATGCGCCCGCCGGCGAGAAATATGTCCAACTCGATGTCCAAGGGACAACCATCTTGCCCAACGGGCGGCTTATCACCCCCACCGGGCGGATGATACGGATCAAACCACATCCTTACGGATTGGCCAGCAGCTCTGATTGGGTAGTGACCGTCAGCAGCGATGGTCCACAGCTTTCGATTCTCGATCTGCACGCCCAAAGCCAACCACAACCGACCGTCTATCGCATCCCCGAAGAAGGGACCACGCACAAAGGGATCCTGGACGCCGCGTTCATGGGCCTTGCCATCGATGCAAAGACGCAGGTGCTCTATGTGGCGGGCGGGAAAGCCTGGAGCGTGGTGGCGTTCGATCTGAACACGCGCGAACGCCTCTTCGAGATCGACGCAGCGCATGACTCGGATGGCCGGAAGTTTGAACACGGCTATCTCGGCGATCTGAGACTGACCCGCGATGGCAACTGGATCTTCGCCGTCGATCAGTCAAACTACCGACTCCTGGTGATCGACGTCGCCAAGCGACTCGTCGCCCGTTCGATCGGGGTCGGCCGTTCCCCGTTCGGCTTGACCCTTTCGCCCGACGAAAACCGGGCTTACGTGGCCAACGTCGGTATCTACGAGTACTCCTATTTTCTGGACGAAGACGGAAACAGGGCCGAACTGCCGTTTCCGCCGTTCGGCGTTCCTTCACGCGAAGCCCGCGAGGGTGTCGTCGTGAACGGGATCAAGGTCCCCGGCCTGGGCAATCCCAACGACGTGCGCGGCATGTCGGTCTGGACGATCGACATTTCAGAACGAGGTGGTGAACGGGTTGTCTCCAGAGAAAACACCGGCCACCTGGTCGGTGAGCCGCTCGAAGAATTCCCCGCCGTTGGCGGAAGCAGCCCCAATTCGCTTGTCGCAACCGAAGATCACATCTTTGTCTCCAATGGCAGCAACGACTCCATCACGGTCCTCGATGCGAAAACGGGGAAGCGCACCGCGGAGATTGATCTGCTGCTTGATCGTCGACTCGACAGGTATCGAGGGATGATTCCCTTCGGGCTGGCACTTTCTCCCCGGCACGATTATCTCTATGTCGCCGAAGCGGGAATCAATGCGATCGGCGTGATCCGTGTGAGCGACCTGCAGGTGCTGGGTCATATTCCCACGGCCTGGTTTCCCAGCAAACTGTCCGTGTCGCAGGACGGGAAGCAACTCTATGTGGCGTGCGCCAAGGGCATCGGCTCCGGCCCGAACGCCGGCCCGGGACATCAACCTGGGGACCCCACGGGCATCGGCAGTTTGATGCGCGGCTACATCAACATCATTGATCTACCGAACTCGTCCGAAGAAATGAAACGACTCACCGAACGGGTCGTTGCGAACAATGTCGCATTCTCCGATACGGGCAGCGATCCGCGTCGGCCCGGTTTTCCCGTTCCGCCATTTTCGTCAGCGTGGAGGAGTCCGATAAAACATGTTATATACGTCACGAAGGAGAATCGCACCTACGACGAGATTTTTGGAGTCCTGCCAGGAGGTCGTGGCGACCCGGAACTCTGCCGACTGGGGCGACCAATCGACGTGGTCAATGAAAGTGGAACCATGAAAGTGGAAGACGTCGTCCTCATGCCGAATCACTTGGCGCTGGCGAAACGGTTCGCCGTGAACGACAACTTCTATTGCGATTCCGACCACTCGGCCGACGGCCATCGGTGGCTGGTCGGCACCTACCCCAACGAATTCATGGAGGCGCGTATCGGCGAGTCGGCCGAAGGCGACGGGCCGGGTAACCATTCTTTTGTAGGAGCGTCCGGCGCCATCTATCCGGAAGACTACAACGAGGCAGGCTCCATCTGGGAACACTTCGAACGCCATCGGGTGTCGTTCTGGAATTTTGGGCTCGGATTCGAATTCAAGCCGGGAAAGGAAAAACGGGAGTACATATACACCGGCATCCGTCTGACCATTAATTATCCCATGCCGAAGGCGCTGTTCGAAAATACCTCACGGGAATTCGCCACCTACAACACCAATATACCCGACCAGTTTCGCATGGATATGTTCGAGAAGGAATTCCACGAAAAGTGGACCTCCGGCAGGGAACCGTTTCCCCGTGTCATTACCATGATGCTTCCCAATGACCATGGCGCTCGCGAACGTCCCGAAGAGGGCTATCCATTCTGGGGATCGTACATGAGCGACAACGACCTGGCCCTGGGCCGCCTGGTTGAACTGATCAGCAAGAGTCGCTTTTGGAAAGATACCGTCATTCTCGTAACCGAGGACGACGCCCAGGGCTATCGTGACACGGTCGATGCTCATCGATCGATCTGCATGGTCATCAGCCCATACGCAAAGCGGGACTATGTATCCCACACCCATAGCAGCACGGCGAGCCTGCTGAAGACGCTTTTTCTCATTCAAGGATTGCCACCACTCAACCAATACGACGCATGTGCCAGCGATCTGGCCGATATGTTTACGGGGGAGCCCGACAACATTGCTCCCTACAAGGCCTTGCCGGTCAATGCTTCGGTATTCGATCGCTTTGAAGCCGTCGATCCGACGGATCCCGATTTCGACTGGGGATCGGCCGCCGATTTTGTCCCCCTGGACCACCAGCCGTTCCTCGACACCGACCGCTACGGGCACAGCGGCATGAAAGGGCATGGCCCGCGAGAAAAAGGGGAAGGCACCTTGAACGACTAGTGTGCCGGTCAAAGTGGTAGGGCGTGGCCGCCGGACGCGCCGTCGAAGGCAGGCGAATTGGACAAGCCGCCTATGGGACGTCGCGCCTGGAGATAGGAATGAGCAACTCGGCGAGGTCGGCCGGTTGTGACACCGGGAGGCGACAAGCGAAATCCTGACAGACCCGGGCCATCGGCACTTTGGATTCGCGGGCCACGATCAGGGACTCGACGGCGACTCCGGCAAAGAGGCCGTCCGGCACGACCTGCCCGTTGATCGCGTATACGGTCACCACATCGGGCAGGAACCGGTGATTGATCTCGGTACGCAAAGCCTCGAATTCAGGGTGCTCAAACGCGCCATTGAGCACGATCTCCCGTGACGTATTCACCGCCATGCCCAGGGCTGTCAGCATATAGGGCATGGCCTGCGGCGCCCTGCCCCATTGGGCGGCAAATGCCTCAATCGTTTTGCGTCCGGTTTCCTCCAGTTCGGGTCGCCCGAGCATCCGACCCAATCGCAGAAGGTTGAGTGCGGCCACCGATGATGGCGCCGGCTCCGCTCCGTCATAGTCTTCCTTCATTCGGACCAGGACACTGGGGTCGCTCGAGCCCGAATCGAAATAGCCCCCACCCGTATCATCCCAGAACAATTCATCCTGAACCCCCTGGAGTTGATGGGCCCAGTTCAGCCATTGGAGATCGCCACCCGCCTCATAGAGATCGATCAGACCCTGGATGAGGGTGGCATAATCCTCACAGAACCCCTAGACCGCACTTCGACTCCCGAGGAAATTCCGATAAAGACGCTTCGCCTCCGAATCCCAGAGATGGGTTCGAATGAAGTCTGCCGCGCGGGTGGCCGTCTCGAGGTCAGCCACGCGACCGAGCCCCCTGTGGGCACGGGCAAAAGCCGATATCATCAATCCGTTCCACGCCGTGATCACCTTATCGTCAAGCAGGGGACGCGGGCGCCGCTCGCGGAGGTCAAAAAGGGTCTTTCGGGATCGCCTGATCGAAGCCGAAGCCACCTCGACCTCCAGGTTGAATGCCTTTGCTGTTTCCTCAATCGCCGCCCTGCCGACCAGGATGTTCCTGCCGCGAAATTCGCCGTGCGGATCGTTGGCCGGATCGACATTCCCTTCTTCCTTCACCCCGTGATGGCGGATGAACAATGCTGCATCCTCACCCAGGGCGGCGCGAATCTCCTCCGCCGTCCACACGTAAAAGGCGCCCTCGGCATGTTCACCCGTCTTCGGATCGGTGCTGTCGGCGTCCTCGGCCGAGTAGAACCCGCCATCGGGATGGGTCATGTCCCGTCGCACGTAGTCAAGGATGTCCACCACAATCCCGGCCCAGGATTCGTCCCCAGTAAGTTGATACAGCTCAAGGTAGGACCGGGTCAGCTGGGCCTGGTCGTAGAGCATCTTCTCGAAGTGCGGCACATGCCAGGTGGCATCGACCGAGTAACGATGGAATCCTCCGCCGAGATGGTCGATCATCCCCCCCGAAGCCATCGCCCCATGGGTGCCGACCGACATTCTCAAGCAGACCTTGGCGGTCGAATCATCGTCCCCGCTCGTCGCCGCCAACCGGTGAAGGAGAAGCAGGTTGGAAGGCTGTGGAAATTTCGGAGCTCCCCCGAACCCTCCCCATGACTCGTCGTAGGTGCCCCGGAGGTGTTGATAACAGGATTGGATGGCTCCCGGATCGAGAGGTCCGGGCTTACGCGTGGCCCGGCCGGCGAATTGCTTGAGGGCCTTGACTGTGTTCTCACCCTGCCCGAGCACCTTCTCCCGATCCTCGTCCCACAATCGCGCAAGTTCGCGGAGAATGCTCAGAAATCCCCGCTGTCCGCCACGATCGTCGGGCGGGAAATAGGTGCCGCCGAAGATGGGTTCGAGATCGGGCGTCAACCAGACGCTCATCGGCCAGCCACCGCTCCCGGTCGTTGCCTGGACAAAGGTCATATAGACCCGGTCAACGTCCGGGCGTTCCTCGCGGTCCACCTTCACGCTGATGAAATGCGCGTTCAGGAAAGCCGCGATCTCCTCGTTCTCAAAGGATTCCCGCGCCATGACGTGACACCAGTGACAGGTGGAATAGCCGATTGAAAGAAAGATGGGCTTTTCTTCATCGCGCGCCCGGGAAAAAGCCTCTTCGCCCCAGGGATACCAGTCCACGGGATTGTCGGCATGCTGCAGCAGATAGGGGGAAGGTTCCGAGGCCAGATGGTTCAACGACATGGTTTGGGGATTTTCGGCAGAGTGGGCGACCGTGAGACCGGTCAGGACCAGTAGCAAACAGCGCTCGAGTAGCGTAACGAGGCGGCCTGCGCCGGCTGCAGGAGAAGCTGGTTCGGAAGGGGTACCCATGGGGTCAAGGGGTGTCAGGGGCTGATCAGAGTGACCTTTGGAAAGTAGGTTCGATAACGCGCGGCATCGCGGGTCAGTAGGGTAAGTTTTCCGATTTGAGCCTGGGCGCCGATGTAGAAGTCCGGGAGCGGAGCGATCTTCCCGCCCCCTCTTTTTCGATAGCGAAGGTAGGCACGACTCGCCAGCCAACTGGCTTCGTAGGGCAAGGGCAAACGAGTGAGAGGCCAGGGGTCCAACGCCCGTTCCAGCGCATTGGCGGTTCTATAGGCCGCCCCGATCTCCGCATAGATAATCGGATTAATCGCAAGCGCTTCTTCCGCGAAGGCTTCAAGCAACCTGGCTTGCGACCAATCCGCCCAATCCGGATCATCGGACAGAACATCAATCAGCACATTCGAATCGACCAGAACCATGAGGGATCAGTCCTCGGTTCGGGTCTTGCGCATGATCTGGTCAGTCGTCCGGCCTGCGTTGGCGCTTCCCCTGGTTTTTCGGATGGTCGCTTCAAGCTGCTTTACCCGGTGAGCTGAGGCTGGTTTGATGAGAACACCGTCTTGAGCCGCCTCAAAGGTGACTTCGGTCCGTGGTTTCAACCCGAATTGCTTGCGCAGCTTCTGCGGTATCGTTACCTGCCCCTTGCTCGTAAGTTTCATCAGTAATACTTTATGTTGGAAGTATTACATTGTCAATGCTCCGAGATTCCCAAATGAGTCGATGGTCAAATCTCGCATTGGCATGCAAGATGGAAGATGTCGGCAGCGCGCGGAAATAATCCGCTGCAGCCGGGCGGCTGCACAAGACTTTCGACTTTCAACCTCAGACCTTGGACCTTGGACCATAGACCTTAGACTTCCCTCCCCTCACCCCATGTCATCCGACTTCACCATCCGCGCCGCCACCCCCGATGACGCCGGGGCCATCCTTTCCTTTATCCGGGCCCTGGCCGATTATGAGAAACTCTCCGACCAGGTCACGGCGACTGAGGAAGATCTCCGGTCCAGTCTCTTCGGAGAACACCAGGTGGCCGAAGTACTCCTCGCCCATGAGGGCGCCGTCCCGGTCGGTTTCGCCATCTTCTTCCACAACTACTCCACCTTCCTCGCCAAACCCGGGATCTACCTGGAGGACCTCTTCGTCAAACCGGAGTATCGGAACAAAGGATACGGAAAGGCCCTGTTGATGCACCTGGCCCGCCTGGCCAACCAACGCGGATGCGGGCGCTTGGAGTGGTCGGTGCTGGACTGGAACACACCTTCAATCGAGTTCTACCGGGCTCTCGGTGCCCGGCCGATGGACGAGTGGACCCTGTTCCGGCTCGACGGCGATGAGTTGGGGGCATTCGGGGTTTGAAGGGAAAGGGGTCATTGTTCAGTTCTCAGTTTTCAGCCTTGACCTGTCCAGGCGGGTTCAACACAAGCGCATGAAGATGCCGCGCACGCTTCGAGTCGTCAGTCGGGATGCCTGCTATCATGTGATCAACCGCGGGAATTTCCGTCGGTTCATCTTCGACACGGATGGAGCTCGACAGGCATTCGGCAAGGCACTGGGTGAATCCTGCGAGCGTTTTGGTTGGGAGGTTCAGGCCCACTGCCTGATGGGCAATCATTTTCACCTGTGTCTGAGCACTCCGCGTGGCAACCTCTCCGAGGGAATGAGATGGTTGCAGGGAACCTTTGCCGCGCGCTTCAACCGCTTTCGCTCCGAGCAGGGCCGGCTTTTTCAAGGACGCTTCAAGTCTTTGCTGGTTGAGCCGGGAGCCCACCTGCTGGCGCTTGTTGACTATATTCATCTGAACCCAGTCAGGGCCGGGCTGGTGAAGCCTGAGCGACTGACGGGCTATCGATGGAGCAGTCTGTTTGAATTCCCCAAGATCCGAAGCCGTCCAGGATGGCTTGATGCCTCCTGGATGGATTACGCGCACGGATTGTCGGACACCCGGTCCGGTTGGAATCGCTATCGAGCCGGTCTGGTGCAAAGGGATGTTTCTGATCCGAGAGAATCTGAAACGCTCAAGAGGCTGATGACCCGCGGCTGGTGCATTGGGAGCAAATCGTTCAAGAAAGCGTGTACTTTCGATCTTCTCAGGCAGCCCGAGGTAATCCGGCTCGAAGGGGATGAACTAAGGGAATTCAATCAGATGGGTTGGGAAGACGACCTCCAGCGCTACCTGACGATCCTGAAGATCGATCCCACTGAGCTGCAATCGATGCGCAAGTCCGACCGCAGGAAAGTCGCCATCGCAGCGCGGCTCAAAAACACCTCCTCGGTGACCAATGTTTGGTTGAGCGTCAACCTGCACATGGGCAAGCCAAACGCTATTAGCGACTATTGTGGGAAATATGTCCGGACGGTTGAAGCGAACTGCCCACTCGCGAGAAAACTGAGAACTGAACAATGACCCCTTTCGCTTTCCCCTTTCGCTTTCCCCTTGTTCGACGGCCCGAAGGGACTAGTTTGCTGGCGTAGGCTCCGGCGGGATGCGACGGCCGGGGCGGGCGAGCGTTCCAGGCACCGGACGACGGCGTATGCTCCGCGTCTCGAAGCCCACACACTGTGTGTGTAGGACAGG
>Ga0164313_10000431_pt1 | contig 33251 bp, 38 predicted proteins | sample GuaBasSedimGuay4_FD_113735 | JGI IMG/M metagenome (GOLD analysis project Ga0164313, IMG submission 113735) | Subseafloor sediment microbial communities from Guaymas Basin, Gulf of California, Mexico - Guay4, Core 4569-4, 0-3 cm | ecosystem: Environmental > Aquatic > Marine > Hydrothermal vents...
GCCGCGTCGATCTGCTCGTCGGTGATCGTGTATTCAGTCATGCTTCACCCACCCGTGGCCGTTGCAGTCGGGACATGGCACTTCGAGTAGTCCCATAACACCCGGTGGCCCCGGTGTGAATTTGCTGCTACCCATCTTGTCGCCACACCCCTCGCACCGCTTGATGTCGAACGCCCAGAGTGCCGCTTCTACAGCCTTTTTCACATCGCTGCTGAGATACCCCGGTGGGTCAATTACGAATGCCCACGCCGCGTCGATCTGCTCGTCGGTGATGTGGTGGCCTTCTGATAAAACACGCGCCATCTCAGTATTATATTTTTCTACCTCCTCCACGCGGGCTTGCAGGCGCTCGATCTCGTTGGCGGCACGGAAGAATAAATCACCTGATCCGGTAGCACATTTTTGTCCAAAGGTCCGCAGACTGAATACAGTGTCACTCATCCCATGCCTCCAAATCTCCACTCTCGAATCCGTCCTTGAAGATCAGCGGGTACACCGGATCTGGCACCTCCCCACACAGCTTCTTCAAGGTGAACGGTACAGCCGTGCTCGTCCTCGTCCACCACTCGAACGCCACAGGATGCCCCTGGATGTTCGGAATGATGTACCTGTAGGACTCAATACTCACGGGCGTCGTGTACACCCACCTCAGCCCTCGCGGATTCTCGTGCAAGTAGTACACCTTCGCGTAGACATATTCGGGAGCGCCTATGAACACCGGACACTCAAGCGCCAGCATGAGGAGGAGGGAGATCATCGTCGCCTGCCCCCGCTGAAGATATTCTTGTACCACTGTCGCCAGAACGAGACCTCTTCAACCACCTCGTCGTACTTCTCTGCCTCAACCTCAAGGATGACCCCCTCGATGGGCACGAAGTCCTCGAATGACCTGTGCGTGGTGCTTCGCGCCCTGAGAATCGAGGGCTTGCCTAGCAACTCTTCGGGGATCTCAATCTCGCCGTTCTCGTCCACCAGCCCGTTGAGTACCATCTGGAAGATAGCCACCCTTGTTCCCTGGATCGGCTCCTTGGTGTCAACGTCGCGGACCTGGATCGTCTTCACTTGATCATCTCCCTCGCAATCTTGATGGTGGCCCGTACATCCTCCAGAGCATCATGGGCCTTGATCTTGACGCCGAAGAACTCACACAGCGTCTCCAACTTGAGGTTGTCGGGACGTTTGTCGAGACCCAGAAAGTGCCACTTTGCGAGGTGCAACGTGTCGTAGACCCCGCCCGTCCAATTCGTGAGCCTGATCCAGCGGTCGTTACGTTCAGCGGCAGCACGAAGGAACCTCCCGTCGAAACCGACATTGTGACCTCCCATGTGCGCCACCTGATACGGGTTGCCGGTGCGCTTGCTGACGGCCTCGTGACAGTGCTTCCTAACCCACTGGTCGAAGTCATCAAGCACCTCGACCATGGTCTTGCCCTCGGCCAGCCAGGTGATCTCATCATAATTCTGCACGTCGAGCGCTTCCTGTTCCCACCTGCCGTTCACCAGCGACACCTTGCGCTCGAACTCGCTGTCGTGCTCGGGTTCCTTAAAAAGCGGTGGCCCGCCAGTAGCTACGGCTGCGAACTGTGTGATCTGGTGCCTGGTCTCGTCCACCCCACCAGTCTCAAGATCCACCCATACGATCCGTTCCTCAACCATCAGCCCACCTCCGGCGCTTTCTTCTTGTCCAGCTTCTTACGCAGCTTCGTGCCTGGGTTTGTCTGTAGTGAAGGCTTTGACGGCACCAGCTTGGCCGGGAAGCCACACACCGGGCAGGCCGGGGGCTTCAACCGGCGCTTCACTGAACGGATTGCTGAGAATTTATTGTCGCACTTCACACAAGCGTATTCGTATACAGGCACACTGCCCCCTCTCAAAAACGGCAATTGGTAGCGGAACGTGGTTATTCGGAAATCTATTACTCGGACGTGAGATGTTCAGCTATTCGGCTCCACCAGCTAGGAGATCAACCCATCAGGGCTGGCAGGCGCGTAAGAGTCGGATGTTCGCGGTTATCGAAGGCGGGTATTAAAAGTTCCGTTTTTATAAGGCTACCCAAGGGTCTCCCCTTGGCTGGGCAGCATGACTCCGGGACTCGAACCCAGATATGCCCGGTACGCAACCGGGCCAAAACCCTGATTATCAGTCAGGAGCGCGTTTACCAATTACGCCAAGTCATTCGGTATGCAATCGACAGAACCAGTTCCGCCTCACCAGATTGTGCGCTGGTGGCCCCGCATCGCTCCACCCTACCAACTGCCTAATTTTCAAAGATCAGCAAGAGCTAGAACCCCTTGATCGGCTCCGCTGTCAGCGCATCGGTCTCGACGTAGTCATCCACGACCGAGTCCCTGACCTCGATCTCGGTTGCCCAGTTCGCCTGTTGGATGGCGGCATCCACGAGACGAAGCTGGCGAGAGTGCCAGTCATACGCGGCAGTGACCTGATTCATCGTCACCTTCGGCACCGAGGCCCGGATCTCGTCCGTGCCGTCCGTCACCTTGACCCGCTGTACCTTGAACTCCGAGAAGTCCTCCTGCTTGACCCGAGCAAGCTGATCGACCTTGCCCTGGAGTTCCTTGCGCCGCAGGAGCGCCTCTGCCAGTTTGATGTTTGCCATGATCTCCTCCTTTCAATGTTCCCCTTGACTCTACAGAGCGTTTAGTGTCGTGTCAACCCTGAATCCAAACTAATCTGAATTATCGGGTTGACTTGCCGAGGGATCGTGCGGTAGAATAATGAATCGAGAGGGGGACAGGCATGAGGAGACCACCGTATTCACGCAAGGTGATGCGCGGTATCTTCCTTATTTGGAGGAAGATGAACATCAACGTCGAGCATGGCTACATCCCACATTACTGGAGCCGCCAGGACATCAATGATGCAAAACGTGCGCTCGAATGGCTCGGGGACTTTTTCGATTGGACAGTGTCGCTGAAGGAGGAGAAGGAGGGGGCGAAAGATGAGGAAGGAGACGTGTAAATGCTTGGCATATTCAGACGGATCGCTTCGTTTGTGTCCGGTCCACGCGGCAATACACAAGGAGGCCGTAGGAAAACTTCTCCAGGCGCAAGATCTCGTAACGGAGCAGGCGGAAAACGAAGGGCTATGGTTCGTGATAGCGACCGCACCGGAAGCGTATCTCCAGCAAGAGTTGCGAAGGCTCCACGAGGTGATTTCGCCCTCTTCGATGAAGCAGCCAAGGAAATAAGCAACAACGTCGTCTACGAGAACAAGAGAGAAGACAAATCAACGTGGCCCCCGGACTGGGATGATCGCTCTCGGGACGAACAGAATGTCATCATGGGGGCTACGGAGCAGCGGCTGGCGCTGCAGCACGCCATCAACCAGGAGGCCGCGCTCCTTGGGATGCAGCAGAACCAGACAACAAGCCAGATGGCCAACCTCGACCGACAAATGGGTGCCATGAACCAGCAGATGAGCCAGCTTACAGGCATGGGGCAAGATCCGCTCCAGGGTGTCCCAAATCGAAACACTCCGTACTGGAAGGCCATGTACGGGCAGCTTGGTATGGGCGGACAGTTTCTCGGTAAGGGAGGAAAATGATCGACTTCAGTGAGTACGAAGCGTTTGCGGAGGCCGAGTTCAAAAAGGAACGGCACGGCACGTTCGTGCGCCTGGGCAGGATGCTCAAGAAGCACCCCCCGGCAAACTGGAGACCCATCACGTGGTGCGACCGGTGCAAGGCCGACATCACCGGGGGGCTGATGCTCAACAAGACCACCAAGGAGGCACTGTGCGCACAGTGTGCGGGAGGTGGTGACCGGGCCGCGTTCGCCACCATCGGTATCCTCTGGGATGACTAGGACGTGGGCGGCGTGGACACCAACACGCTTCTGAATCAGATCGAGCGTAAGTTTCACCTGGCAGATGACCAGGAGGGGGCCGAGATGGTCTACCGACTCAGGAGACACATCGAGAAGATCCGGTGGTCCAACCGTAGAGAGGCCCAGAAGAGTGATTGGCTGGACACTTGTCTGGAAGAAAAAGAACCCCCGCCGTGAGACGGGGGATGGGGGACAGCGTGGAATCAAACAGAAGTCCAACTCTTGCCGTCATCCAATTCTCCCTGATGAGATTCCCAAAGTCAAGCCTTGACATTAGGGGCAAGACAACCGATAATCAACATTAAGGGAGACTTTATGTTGAATAGAGACGAACTCGGCCCCTTAAAACCCTTTCACACAAAAATCAGGCCGCAAATTCTGGAGTTTCTTAAAGGAGAAGCGTCGATTGATGGTAAATACCTTTATAGGGTGATCGAGGACGCCCTTCTGTGCCATGTTGGGTCTCAGGCCGCGCTTCACCCAGACTTTCGCGTGTTGGCCAAGGAGGAGATTGCTGATTTTATAGACTACGGCACCGAGGCGTGTCTGTGTGTGGCCGGGGAGTACGACGGCTCGTGGCCCGACACGACAGAAGAAGAAAGGCTCGTCAACGCAGAGGCTGGAGACGAAGAAGACGACGAGGCCGCGTGATGTATAGCGCGGCATTTGGCTCCATGTTCGATGGGAGCATGTGTGGGGCTGGATCGAACGTGTTTGCTGTGTGGCTGTTCGCTCTCAGCCGGTGCGACAAGGACGGCGATATTGAGTTGTGTCCAAAGTCAGTCTCACTCCTGATTGGGTGTAGCGAAGAAGACGTTGTAGGTGCCCTTAAATTTCTAACGGCCCCAGACAAAGATTCAAGATCGGGCGATGCGGGTGGACGAAGATTAATCAAGACCGGGCACTTCATGCACAGAATTGTAAATCACGGCCACTACCTCAAGATCGCCAGTTATGAAAAAAAGAAAGAAGCAGACCGAGAGAGGATGGCCAGGAGGAGGGCAGAGGAAGCAGTAAAACAAACAACAGTCGCAAACCGTAGCGAGGAGTCGCAGGGTGTAGCGCATGGACCTGGACCTGGACCTGGACCTGGAGACAATGAGAAGACTACGTCTTCTTCGTCATCTCGGGGAGATGACTCTGCGTTCTTGAATGAGGTCTTAGAGTTCTGGGAAGACAACGAGCTACGCCCAGCCATTGTAGCAGTGAGCGACCAGCGAAGATCATCCATTCTCGCCAGGAGGAAACAGCACGGCAGAGATCTGGTCATGAGGATGCTGGACAAACGAGCCAAATCGGAGTTCCTTTGCTACACCTACGGTGACGGGCGCGGCGCTCCGGTTGACTGGTGTTTCGGCCCAAAGAATTTCGTCAAGATCTGTGACGGGAACTTTGATGCCACCGATGGTGGCGAAGATTATCACCAGCAAGCGCTAAAGCGGGCCGAGAGGGAAGAACGTGAACGAGCCGAATTGCAGCCCTGAAGTCGAAGAAGCAGTCCTCGGCTCGTGCATCATCTCCAAGGAGGCTCTATGGAGCGCCCTGATTGGTGATCTCTGTGAAGAGGATTTCAACGCGCTACAAAACAGGATCATCTGGAGGGCGCTTCGTGACATTGGAGAGAACGGGTCCGGGGAGGCAGACGAGCCAGCGGTGATTCATTGGCTTGCAACGAACAACCTACTGATCAGCGCAGGTGGTGCCATCTACCTCTCCAGGCTCACGGACACCCTCCTCGCTCCTACCCTCATCAGCCATCACATCAAGTCACTGAAGGAAATGCGCACCGCCAGAAGCATCGACAAGCTCTGCGGGCTGGTGATCGCGCAGACATCTCCAGAAACCAAGATCGAGATGATGGAGTCCGGGGCCATCAAGATCCTCGGTGGCGTAGCTGAGGCCGGAACATCCACCATGGCAGAGATCGCCAAGGAGCACAGCCTGCTGGTGCCGAGGGAGTTCCTGTCATCCGGCATGTCGAGCCTCGACAGCCGCGTCAGGCTGCGTCCAGGAACCATGATGGTGCTGGCAGCCACCCCAGGCTCAGGGAAGACCAGCCTGGCTCTCCAGATAGCCCTGAACGCCGCTGATGAGTTGCACCATGTCCTGTTCGCATCCGCTGAGATGGCTGGACGGGAGCTTCTGGAGCGTGCCGTGGCACAGCAGGCCGGTGTCGGGCCGGAGATCGTGAGAAACCCGAAGGGCAACAACATCGAGAGAATTGGTGTCCATCAGGACCGGATGAAGGAGCTTGAAGCGCTCCACGTCATGGAGCCGGGGGCGATGTCACCGGCCAAGGTCGGGGCCATGGCCAAGATGACCATGGTCAGGCACAAGCTCGGCCTCGTCGTCGTGGACTATCTCCAACTCATGGGGCTGAAGGGGGCGAAGGGCTTCACCAGGGAGCAGACGGTGGGAGAGATCGCTCGCCAGTTGAAGGTGCTCAGCCAGGAACTCAACGTTCCGCTGATCGTCTGCTCGCAGCTTAATCGCCGCCACAAGAACGAGAAGCGCCCACCGGAGATGTGGGATCTCAGGGAATCTGGAGCCATCGAAGCGCACGCCGACTCAGTCGTCATGCTCGACAGGGGGGAGAACGAGGAGTCCACAATGGTCTACATCAGGAAGGATCGCTTTGGTATACCAGGGGTTATGCGATTGCGGTTTGTCGGCGGTGGGCGCTTCATAGAATACAGCATTCAGACTACTGGCTGACTTGACATCCATTGGAAAGGACATATAATGTTTAGTAATGGGAACGAGTATCATGTACTTCGAGACCGACCGACTCGCACGCGAGGAGAAGCTGGAGGTTTTTGTGCCGACTGAAACCTTCACCTGCTCGAAGTGTGGGACCACCGTCCACTTCACCGCGAAGATGGACGAGGCCATGGCTGTGACCTGCCCGAAGTGCGGTCATAAGGTCCAGGTCATCATCGAGTCTCGAAAGGTCGCTTGACCTGCGGAGCTTTACATGTCAAGCTCCGGGGGGAGGTGCGAATGAAAAAGCGAAAGCCCCCGATCCGGCAGATCGACATCCTGCGAGCCATCAAACTCCATGAGCCGATCACCGGACCACAGTTGGCGGCAATGTTTCAACGAACCAGGCAGGCACTACACATGAGGCTGAGGCTGATGGAGCGCAAGGGGCTGATCGAGCGCATTGTTACAGAGCCGGAGGCCCCCATCGTCCCAATTCGCTACCGCTGCAGCTTCAAGCTCAAAGAACTAGAGCAGGAACTGGCCAGGCAAGAAGCGGAGTTGGACTGACGTATTCCAAAACGAGGCATACGTCTACGAGGTAGCGTCGATCTTCAAACACCTGGCCCATGACACGGCGTTGCCTGCCAAACTTAGGGACATCGACGAGCAAGACGAGTTCATTCAGGCGGCTCTGTACGAGATTATTTCCTTCATCGCCAGGAGGGAAACGAAGCTCGTTCGGGAAGCAATTTTCCACCTCGATGGCCCCTGGATTGATCTAACTCACCCCGAAGATATTCAAGTCCTATTTGACAAACTGTAATTCGTGCCCCACACTGCTTGTGGAGGCTCATAATGCCAGAGCGTTCGAAGCGGGACGTACAAGACCTCCTAAAATCCCTCCAAATACGCTGCGAAGTAGACGATGATGTCTTCAAATTGGTCTCCGAGTCCAACCCCACGGTGAAATCATTCCTACGTGGAGAGATCTCCTTCCAAGAAGCACTATTCGTCGAAAACTACCTGAGTAACGGGTTTAACGCCGGTCGTGCCGCTGAAGCAGCGAACTTCCAGGGCCTGGATGCCGGTGCTTTCGGGCGTGTCGGCAGGAGTGCGCTCAAAAAGGACGCAGTCAAGCGCATTATTGCCCGCAGGATCGCCAATAAAGCCCTGTCGTCCGACGAGATCCTCGCTGAGTGGGCTGAGATCGCCAAGGCGGACATGTCCAACTTCCTCACAGTGCGTGCGGTGGAAGACCCCAACACCGGGGCAATAGCGCATGTCGCTGTGGCTGATATGCGGAAGGCCGACAGCCTCGGGATGCTTCATATGATCAAGAAGGCGAAGCTGGGGGCGGACGGATCGTTCGCGTTCGAGCTTCGTGATCAGGACAAGGCGCTTGAGCAGATCGCCAGGCACCTGGGGATGTTCGAAAAAGACAACACCCTGCAGATACCCAAGGGCCTGATAGATCTCCTCCAGCAGTCTCCAGAGGAGCGGCGCGAGGCCCTGGACAAGTACGATGAGATGATCGGGGAGGACGAGGACTGATGCTTTCAGAGCGCGAAGAGGCCGCTATTCTTCTGTCCAAGAAGGATAGGCTTGACGCCCTCTACTCGGAGAATCCCTGGAAGTTCTTCTGTCAGCAGGTCAAGACCATCGACGAGTCCCAGAGCATCTCGCTCGGCAACCGGGACCGGGTGTACCTCTGGCCGAAGGAGCACAAATTCCTCAAGGAAACCCTCAACGTCTTACAGAACGAGCCGCTCGTCGGCATCCCGAAGTCTCGTCGGATGATGATCTCGTGGTTGCTCAGCGCGTACTTTGTCTGGGATGCCCGCTACCACCCCAACAGCGCGATTTTCTACATGTCCGAGACCGAGCAGAAGTCTGCCTTCGCGGTGGACAAGCGCTGCAAGTTCATCGAGGAGAACCTGCGGGGGCCTGAGTTCCGGCTTCCGGTTAAGACGATGAAGACCAAGACCGGTCTCGTCGGTCACATGACCTACCCCAACAACTCCTACATCTGGGCACTGGCCAGCGGCGGTGACGCACTGCGGCAGTACACAGCCACCAAGATCTTCCTGGACGAGTCAGAGTTCCAGGACGAGGCTCCGGCTGTCGTCAGGGCCGCGCTGCCCATGGTGGAGAACGGGGCGCAGTTGATCCTGGCGTCGTCGAGTGACGGGCCGGTGGGCGTGCTCGCTGATCTTGCGGACAAGTGCGGCATCAGGAGCTACAAGGACGTGAAGGGACTGGTGGCGTAATGGGCGGAGGACAAGGCGGGGGATTCGGTGATCTGGCTCAGAGGGCGAACCCCCAGTTCTCAGACCCGATGCAGAATCTGAACAACCAGGGACTACCAAGAGGGAGAAACATCATGGGCGGATCAGGACAGGGTGGAGCACCAGGGCCGGGGCCGGGTGGAATGCCGAAACAGCCGATGTCAATGGGGCCAATGTCAATGCCTGGTGGTGGCGGGATGCGGATGGATGTGCCCCCGCCAGGAGCGCCGGGAGGAGGCCCAGCGGGACCGATTGGCCCGCCCCCAGGTGGAGCACGAAGGCTGCCACAGCCCGGACCAACCCCACTGCCAGCGCCGCCCGGTGGCGGCATCCTCAAGCCAATGCCAGCGCCGCCAATGGGTGGAGCAGGCCAGGGCAACCCGTTTGCCGGTCTCATGGCCCAAATCCAGGCGGGGGGAGCCATTCCAGGACCGGGCGGCGGACCGCCGATCACCAGTATGCCAGCCAAGCCAGGCCCACAGCTACCGCCAGGACTCGCCGGAGCCTTCGGTGGTGGAGGACCAGCAGGGCCGGGAGCCGGTCCAGCAGGCAAATAGATGGCCAACCCGCTGCCGCTATTCAACAAGAAGGGGATGATCCAGACCAGGGAATACTACGAGCAGTTCCCTCTGATGGGGCAGCGCCCAGGACGCAAGAAGAGCGGTGTCACCGCTCGACAGCTACCGTCTGGTGTGATGGAGCTTGTGGGGTATGATCCGACAGTTGGTGTCACGGAAGTTTCGGATCTCTTCGACAACGACTTTGAGGCCGGGAATCTCACCGAATGGACCGGGTCGGTGACTGACAATGGGACCGCCGTGGCCTCAACGAGCGCAAACAAGAACGGAACCTACGGCGGGCGGCTGACATACGATGGTGTAGACGGCGATCTCAATCTCTATGAGACGCTCGGCGGGTACGAAGATGATGTGTATGCCCGAGCCTGGTTCAGATTTTCCAGCGGATTCACGATTGGCGCGGCCTGGAAACAGTTCCGAATCATTGGGATCAGCGAAACCGCAACAAGCACCCCGCTAGTCGCACTTTGTCTCCAGCAAGACGGGGTCGATAGCTTTTCCTGGAAGATTCAAGTTAACTACACGCCGTTTACAGGCACAAATTCTAGCTATGGTTCGCTTGACACCAACTGGAAGCGGCTGGAGCTTCACTATCACAATAACGGCGGTACAGGTGACGATGTTGCTCGCGCTAAGATCTATGATTATGACGACACGCCGATATGGGACTCGGGCGATTTTACGCACGAATCTACCAGTCACGACATAGACACCGTTTGGTTCGGTGGGCTTGGGCACACTGGCTTCCCCGCCAATGGCGACTACATCGACATGGATGAGTGTGCCGCTGGCACCATTGGCTGGCTCGGAGATGTTTGATGGAGCCTGATGAGCTTTACCAAGCCAACGAATGCGTCCCGGTCATCAGACATCCTGGCGGCTGGGCGTTGGCGTTCGTCCACTACTCCGCAGATCCCAAGAAGGACGAGGAGTGGGCGATGAAAGCCAAGGCTAGGGGTGAGGTAGAGGACTGGGAGAAGGAGCAAGAGATTAATTTCTCATCGGTACACGGCGTGAGGTGCTACGAGAACTTCTCTCTCGTGGCGAACACCGACGATGAGTTGGAGTTTGATGAGACCCTGCCTTTGTGCCTGTGCTGTGACTTCAACGTAGAGCCGATGGCCTGGGTGCTCGCCCAGGTCCACGGTGAGGTTCTCCACTTTATCGACGAGATCTGGCTCAAGGAGGGATCAGTCAACCGGGCCTGTAGCGTGTTCCTGAACAGGTACGGTGATTTCTACGGCGAGCTTCGAATCTACGGTGATCGCTCAGGCTCCAGCCGGGGCCAGGAAAACCAGAAGTCCAACTACGACGTGATGAAGATCAACTTCATGCGGGCACCATTCAACATTCGCATGAAGGTTCCATCAAAGAACCCGTCGAACGTGAACTCCGTGGCTGCGATGAACCTCCGGCTGAAGGACAAGTTCGGCAATCCGCGCATCAAGATCAACTCCAAGAAGTGCCCGTACCTGATCCGGGATCTGGTCGAGGTGGTCTGGGCGGACAAGGCGAAGGTTGAGATCAAGAAGGAGAGGAAGCACGACAGGCCGTACTTCTGGCGAACGCACGCCTCAGATGCTGCAATGTCCATCGTCAACCGGGAGTGGCCGACCCGCAAGGAGCTATCCCGAAAGACCCAGGACGAGAAGGACTACGATGACAGGATCAAGAGGCGCAAACGTAACCGCAAACAGCGTCGTCTAATAGGCGCGATCCAGGAGTAACATGGCGATCATACAACCCCCGATGCAGACACGGGAGCAGGCGGTACAGCCAGCGATGGCGATGAGCCAGGTGGTGATGCCGACTGCGCAGGACGAGGTCGTCACCCACCCCCAGGAGAGCGAGCTAGTCATCGAGTCGATGCCAGACCAGCCCCTTGAGCAACGGATCATGAACGACGAGGAGTTCGAACGGAAGCTCATCGAGCGGCTGAAGCGGCGGCGGGACTACGCGATACGGAACATCGAGCACCGGTATGAGGAGTGGGACCGGGTCCGCGAGCACATGAACATGTACGTCAACCTCAATCGCAAGGCCCGCAAGGGCGACAAGTCGGTTGATGTGAAGTCCGTCGAGATGCCGTTCCAGCGTAGCGTGGTAGTACCGGCCACCTACGCCACCCTGCACGTCCTGCTCGCCCAGATCCTGTCGATCTACACTGCCAGGAAGCCGATGTTCCAGATCAGCGGACTCGGCCCGGAGGACAAGCTCCGAGCCAAGGTGATGGAGGTGCTGCTCGACTATGACGCGAGACAAACGCAGTCGTACTCAGTCCTATACTCGATGTTCTTCGATGCACTTCAGTGCGGCATGGGTGTGGTCTACGACGCCTGGGAGATCGAGGAAGGAAACATGTGGCGGCACGTGCCGCTCGAAGTCCCCGGTGTCCCACCTGAAGTTCTCAGAGCCTATCTTGGGCCAATGGCCTTTACCCCGGTCAAGGAGTGGGGTGTCAAGCGTGAGTACAACCGCTGGAGAACCATCGACCCGTACCGGGTGAGGAAAGACCCGCGCGTCCCGCTTGCCAGGCTCCAAGAGGGTGAGTTCTTTGGGCACCAATTCGACTCCTCGTACAACTACTTCGCCAAGCGGCAGATGCCCAACGGCCCGTACTTCAACGTCGAGGCCCTGCAGGACATCAAGATGGGGCACACGAAGCAGTGGGAGCACAAGGGGTATGACGGGATCAACGACACCCAGCCGATAGAAAGCGGCCACCGGATGAACGAGAAGTACGGAGACTTCTACACGTCCGAGACCATGGTCGTGGAGTTGATCCCGGAGGACTGGGAGCTTTCTCCGAGCACGATGCCTGAGAAGTACATGTTCACGTGGGTGGAGGACAAGAAGATCGTCCGCGCCCATGATATGAAGAACTGGCACCAGCAGTTCCCGTACTCCGGCGTTGAGACTGACCCGGACTTCCATGCCTCATCCTCTCCTGGGCAGGGAGAGTTGATCGAGGGGCTGCAGCGGGTCATCAACTGGCTCTACAACTCACACGTGGAGAACATCACGGCGGTGCTGAACAACCGCTGGGTGTACTCACCACGCTTCGTCAACGAGTTCGACCTTGATTACGGCGGGCCGGGCGAGAACGTCAGGCTCTCGAACGAGGCCGTGGAGATGATGCTGAGTGGCGAGGTCCAGGATGTGCGGTCATTCCTGTTCCAGATGCCCCTGCAGGACGTGACGGGCGCGAGCTTCATGCCAGCCATGGAGAAGACCTACTCGTTCCTGCAGCTTCTCACGGGGGCGAATGACCCCCTCTCTGGCATCCCCACGCCCACCGAGCGCAGCGCCACGGAGATCCAGACGATCACCGCCAAGGCTACCGACAGGATCGCCATCATGACCCGGCTCATGGACGAGCTTGGGGTTGCCCCGATGCTCGACAGGGCTGTGTCAAATCGGCAGCAGTTCACGAGGATGGAGCGGTACTACCGCATCGCCGGAGACTTCGCCAAGAAGCTGGGCATCGACTCGATCTACGCCACCCTGGAGGACATCCAGGGGGACTTCGACTACGAGCCGATCAGCGGCATCATGCCGGAAGACCCAGGACGTGCGGCCTCGGCGTGGACCAACCTGCTTGCTGGTGCTGGTCAGATCCCGCAGCTTCAGGCACCGGGGCCGGACGGAATGATGCTCGACTTCCGCAAGGTCTTCAAGACGATTGCCGAGAAGATGGGCGTCACCGACATCGACAACTTCTTTATGCAGGTAGAGGTCCAGCCGGATGAGCAGGTCGCGGACGGGGCGCAAGCGGGGAACCTGCAGGCGGTGCCGTCGCTACCGGCAGGACAGGCGGCGCAGCAGTGAAGGGTCCGTCCTCCCTCGGTGACCGAATAGAGGAGATCAGGAGAGATCTCGATCTCATGGAGCAGGCTTACGACGCGGCCAAGAAGAGGATCGCTGGCGAGGACACGGAGTGGAACCAGCGCAAGGAACATCTGACCAGGCAGGTCGCTGAGCTTCTCGGTAGGTTCAAGATCGGTGATGAGCCGCACAAGGCAGTAGCCATTGTTGCTCAGGCTTCGGTTATGGCGAACGAGCTACGGATGCCGGAGCATTGGGTGTCGAAGTACGAGGAGAAGAAACAGTTGATGATGATGGCCCAGGCGGACTGCGATAGGATGGAGGCTGCACAGAAGAAGGCCGAAGAGGAGTTGGAGAATCAACCGTGGCGCAGAAGGGCAGCGACTCTTTGATATGAAGCACGTCTCATCTGGCTCAGAGAGACACGGCTCACCCAGACCAGAACTGGGAGCCAAATTACAAGGGTGCCTACCGTTGTGGAGCATCCTGGAGGTGGCAAATGCCTGAAGAAAAAGAGGAGACTCAAGAAGATTTCGGTTGGGAAGATCTGACGAACCAGGACGACGGTACACGGGACATGGGAGAAGCCGCTGAGGAGGCACCCAAAGATCCTGAGCCGACGCCACCTGGGGATCAGGAGCAGCCCGCTGAGACACCACCAGAAGCCGCGCCAGAGCCGACAGTGGAAGCTGCCGTGCCGACTGAGCAGGCTGCCGAGACGCCAGCAGTAACGGAGGAAACACCACCAGAGACGGTCTACACACTCCCCGGTGGGAAGAAGGTGACGCAGGCAGAGCTTGCCGCCGACCCCAAACTTCTCAGCGATCTGGTTACCCAGAGCAACCAGTTCACCGATTCCCAGCGGATCGCCCTTGAACGTAAGGGCCAGATTGAGGCGCTGGAGGCGGACAAGAGAAAGCTCCTGGACCAGTACACGGAGTGGGAGATGCAGCAGCGGACGGCGGCTCAGCAGCCAGCCCCCGCAGAGCCTCTCCAGAGACCGGACGGCAAAGTGCTCGAAGGCATCTACGCCCCCCATCTTGACAAGCTCGTCGCAGATGGGCGGCTCTCAGCGGATCAGAGGTCGGAGTTCGGGAACATCTTGTCTGAGTACATGTTCGACGAACAGAACCGCCACAATCTGATCACGACAATCGCCGCCGATGGAGCGAGGCGATTGAATGCCCTCGAAGCCAAGATCTCTGGCGAGGTGGTCCCCGATATTGAACAGCGTCAGCAGCAAGATGTGGTTTTCTGGGAGCAAAATGTCCAGCAAGGGGTTGCAGCCAAACCGGGTTATGAGGCCCTCGCCAAACCTGAAGAATGGGAACGGCTGAAGCTCTTCATTTCAGAGAAGGTGAATGCCAGTCCGAAGACCGCTGAAGGGAAACCGACCTTTGATCCGCAGTTCGACGTTGACTCCATGGCGCAGATGTTCGATGCAATGACCGGGGCGGAGATGCGAGCGACCTTGATGGCGCTCAAGGCCACCCAGGAAAAAGCTGACAAGCAGACCGCGACCATGGCTGGTGGTGAGACCGCTGCGAAGGCAGGAACGCCGCCGATAAAGCAACCGTCGAAAATGACACCGGAGCAAGAGGCGATGGACTTTCACGATCCAACGATGGCCACCGGCTGACTAGAAGGGCTGCCGCCGAGAGAGGTAGCCCGAAATGGCAGACAGAGCAATCGCAGGGATGCGAGGCACCGGGTCTTTCACCGATGCTGAGCGCCCCACTAATTTCCTGAACAAGATCCTCCGGGAGTACCCGGATGGTCCCGCGCCGCTCATGATGGTGCTGGGGATGCTGAAGTCGGACAGCGTCAACGACACCAAGTACAACATCTTCGAACAGGGTCTGCCCGACCAGATCCATTTGCTCGCCAGCACCTCTGGCGGATCCGGTGCCGATGACACCACCTGGGTGCTCGACACCGCTCCTGGTGCGCCGTACAGCGATTACGCAGCGCCGACCAAGTTCTTCAAGGCCGGGCATCTGGTCCAGGTCTCGACCACCGCTGGTGGCGTTGTGGCCGGTGAGGGCGAAGTCGTCTACGTGTCGTCCATCACCAATGGCACGACCATGGTCGTCATCCGTGACGTTGGCTCCTCAGCCGACTACGGTGATGACAACACCGTTGCCGCCGACCTGAGTGGTGGCGGAGCGGAGATCACCATCATTGGTTCGGCTCACGAGGAAGGCGCGGACACCCCGGCCTCGGTCATGTACTCGCCACACGAGAAGTGGAACTACATCGAGACCTTCCGTACCGCCCTCAGCCTGACCGACGATGCAGCGCAGACCTACTACCGGACTGGTGACATCAACACCAACTCCAAGTTCGACTGTGCGGTCATGCACTCCATGGAGATGGAGAAAGGCTTCATCTGGGGCAAGCGTGAGCGCGTGGATGTTCTTGGTTCCACTGGTGGCGAGGCAATGCGCACCACTGGCGGCGGGAAGTTCTGGATCGACTACGAGGCTCCCACCCACTTCTTGGACGGGAAGCTCGATCTCACCACCGCGAACACCCTCACACGGGACGAGTTCCTGGCGTTCCTGGAGCCGCTCTACACGGTCCCAGGCGGCAGCCAGAACAAGCTCGCCATCTGCGGGTCCACCTTCCTCGGCGTGATGACCAAGTACGCAGAGGAACTCGGCCAGATCTTCCTGGAGCCGAAGGACAAGACCTATGGGCTGCAGATCCGCACGCTGATCCATGCTTGGGGCGAACTGAGGATGATCAACCATCCGCTGTTCTCCGAGCATCCGGCGTGGCGTGGTGCGGCCATGATCTTCGACACCCGGAACATCAACTATCGCTACCTGAAGGGCCGGGACACCCGGTTCCTCCGTGAGCGGCAGGGCAACGGCGAAGACAAGGTGACCCATGAGTTCATGACCAAGAGCGGGTTCGAACTGCGTCACGCAAGGACGCACGGATACTGCACTGGGATCACGGACTTCTCGGCCAGCTAAGAACAACCCCGGTCGGGGGCCGATGCCGCCCCCGGCCTTTACCTTGGAGTAAGCCATGACATTGACAGAAATTGCTCGGTTCAGGAACAAAGAGCCGGGGCGTGGAACGATCTATTCCGGCATCTACAACTGTCTGCTCACCGGGTATGTCAAGGGCACTGGCATTGCTCTGGACGCTGCGGCGTTTGGGCTGAGCCAACTCTCGCAGGTCATTGTGCAGCCGGTTGACTGCGCCAACTTGTGGCTCTTTAACTGGGATCCGTCCATCGAGACTCTGATCATTTTTGACCCCGCCGATGGGTTGGAGATCGAGACCAACGAGGCCGATGGTGACAACGTCCGCGTCCTGTATTTCGGATTTTAGGAGGACTCGATGGCAAGAAATGATTGGGTAACGTTCAACGTACACGCCGAGGACTTGGCGAACAAGGTCCACAACATGGGAAGCGACACGTTCATGGTTGGTCTGATCAACAATGACGCAACCCTCCCTGCTGTTGATACCTTGACTCCACGCTGGGCGGACTTCTCAGCTAACGAGGTCAGCGGTGGGACCAGCTATGTTGCTAACGGGAAGGCCCTCACCGGGACCAGCATCGCTGAGTCTGGTGGGGTCGTCACCTTTGATGACACCGGCAATGTGCTGTGGGCGGAGGACGCATCTGGCCCAGAGGACATCTACTGGGCGATCCTGTACAACATCACAGCCACCAACGACGAAGCGGTCGGATTCCTCGACATGGGCGGGCCAGTATCGCTAAAAGCTGGCGATGTGTCGATCACCTGGCACGCAAGCGGCATCTGGACTCTGACTGTTACCGCATAGGAGGCATTATGGACCTCGCAGCCAAGGTTGCAGCCGACTTTGAGCGGGACAACCCGGAGATCCTTGATGGCCTCAAGGACCGGGCGAAGATCCAGAAGGCTCAGATGGATGAACTGCGTGCAAAGGGCAGCGCCCTGTCTCACCAGTTCACATCGTTTCACCTGTGGATCTCAGTCCTTGAGGGGATCGGGCATCCACAGGCTGATCGAGTAGCCAGGGAAATGCGGGCTGTGAGGAAGAAGGTCGAGGGTGTTCTGAATGGCTAACTACACCGTTGTTAATAATGGTGGTGGCACCAAGCTCCAGTCGGAGGGTGCCGATCCTGATGCCAACCCGGAACTCTGCATGTCTGCCAATACAGCACAGAACGAGACGTTCTCACCGGGCGACAAGCTCTACTGCGCTGACAGCGAGGGTGAGTACAGAGGAACGCTCTACGCCCCAAGCTCTGGCGCGGTAGGAAACTATATCGAGATCCTCGCATACCCCGGTGACACCCCAATATTTAAGGGGTCGAACATCATCACGGGCTGGACAGCCCACGCCACGCTGATAAACGTGTGGCAGGCCACCGTGACCGCCGATCTGCCGGTCATGGTGTTCTTCGATGGCGTGCGCGGGGGCAAGAAAGAACTCCCAGCGGACCTGGCTGACGACAAAGATTGGTGCTGGGTGTCGGATATTCTCTACCAGTACAGTGTGTCCGACCCGGACACTCGCTACACCAACCCCGGCACAGAGTCAGGCTCGCGGCGATACGTCATCACCATGCGCGGTGTTGACTATGTGAAGGTAGACGGCCTCACCGTCATGCACTCCGACTGGCTTGGGATCTACGTTTACGATAACAGCGACTGGTGCATCGTCAGCAACTGCGATGTCTCGTGGAACTTCGTGGGAATCAAATGGTCTGCCTTCTCTGACGACGGCCTTATCGACTCTTGCCACATTTCCTACAATTCGGGGGACGGGATCGGGACCGCCGCTGGCGAAACTAACAAACTTGAACGGTTGACTGTTACAGGCTGCGAGATCCATCACCAAGTCTTCATCGACGGCGTTTCGAACGACGGCGCGGGCATCAAGGCTTTTGGGATGGATAACTCGATTCTCACCAAGTCGATCTGGCATCACAATGACTCTGGTGCGATCAGGCTGGATGGCGGTGGAGCCTACCCCAATCACTGGGGCTGTAGATGGAACATCGTGTCGGAGAATCTGATTTACTTGAATGGTGGCGACTTCGACGGCCAGCCTGGGACTATCCAGCAGATTCTTCTTGAGTTCTCGTATTACAACATGATCAAGCACAACATGGTGTACGACAACATCGACGGTGGCAGCAACATCGGGCTGTCTCGTAGTTCTTTCTGCACCGTCATGTACAACGTCACATGGGGAGCCACCGACACATCCAGGTCTTCCATTAGAACGTTTTTCGGGTCGGGGCTGGCTGGCACGAACAACATTATCGGAAACGTTGTCTACGGATGCTCTTGGGGAATTGAACTCTCTGGCACCATTGATGTGTACCTGAGAGGCAACATTGTTTCTGGATCAACAGGCCCGGACCTGCGGTGCAATGACTCTACCTTCGTGGACATCGACTCTGACTATAATTGCTTCAACAGTAATGGCGCTGGGCTTATCAAGCTCGGTATAGACGGGTACACCCTTGCAGCGTGGCAGGCGCTCACAGACGGGCTTGGGAATGCACAAGACGCCCACTCCATCTGTGATGATCCGCTGTTCACCGATGCCGACAACCACGACTTCACCCTAACATCTGCCTCTCCCTGCATCGACGCTGGCGAAGATCTGGGGCCTCCGTACAATCAGATGCTGATGCCTGAGTCGGAGTGGCCAGATGGCGTCGTGACGGGTGATCCTGGAGACTATTGATGGCCAACTACACCACTCGGGAGCTTGGGACGGCGGCGAATCTTGCCGCGTGTCTGGATGGAGACCCGGACATTGCGAGTGAGTGCATGAGCGTTGCCAACCACAACATTTGGGCAACTGCCCTGTCTGCTGGTGATAACGTCTATCTTGCTGATACTGGCGGAGATTACAACACAACGATGTTGTCGTTCAAAGCCAGCGGCTCTGCTGTTTCTGACATCTCACACCTCGCCTACCCAGGCCACACGCCGGTCTTCGATGGCTCGGTTGACATCACCGAGTCGGGCTACAAATGGACAGAGTCCACCACCAAGCCCGGAGAATACTTCTGTGAGGATTCCGGTGGAGGAGACCCAAGCCTCATAGACCCCGGCCTCGTGTTCATGGATGACGTGAGTCTCACCAAGGGAGGGGTTGTTCCAGACTTCGACGGACTCGGGGTTCTGGATGACCTTGAGTGGGGATATGGGCGTAACGATGGGCAGGCTTACGATACCGTCTACGTCCGCGATGACGCCAACGGGAACCCCACCACATCAGGGGTGGTGATTGAAGTTCCTCAGATCGGGTGTTTCCGGCTGTACCGACAAACCTACATCATGGTTGATGGCATCCACATAAAACGTGGGAACGATGAGAACGGAGGGTTCCGTTGTGACGGGGGGCAGTCATTTACCCACCACGTAACCGTCCAGAATTGCACCGTCGAGTGGTGTGCTGGCGAGGGGATCACGCTGAAGGCTGCGGACTCTTTGGCTGACAGCAACACGGTTTCGTACTGTGGTGCCCACAACATCGAAGCTGGTGGAAGCCCGAGCGACAAGCTGTTGCGCGTCACGTTTTCCAACAACGACACTCACCACAGCCGCACCACCGGGTATTCAGGAGATGTTCGGTTTGATGGCTACGGCTTGAAATTCCTTTGGGTTGATGATTGCACGATGGTTGGGAACTACTCTCACCACAATGAGCTTGATGGGATTGACCTCGATGGTTCATCTGGCGAGGGCTGCGTGAATTGTCACATTTACAAGAACACGATTCACGATAACGGGCAAGCCGGGATCCTCGTCGAGATAGACTCTCACCACAATCATATTTACCTAAACAGGATATGGGATAACGGTGTTCTGAAAAATGCTTATGAAATTCATCTGTGGCAACGTGCCCACAGTAATGAAATTTGGGGCAACATCGCTTACAGAACAAAAGACAATGGGTTTTCAAACATTCTTCTTGGGGGCGGAGGTTCTGGCGCTGGGGCAGGCTCTTACGGGACTCTGATCTACGGGAATATTTTGGATGGTGGAGGCTTTGCTCTGCGCGGGATTTATTTAGAGGGAGACACGACTCCGCAGGGGACCAAGATTAAGAACAACATCATCATTGGTACTGTGACTCACTCGATCTACCTCTACACAACGCTCGACGATTACACTGGGTTTGAGTCTGACTACAATCTCCTTCGTAGAGAAGACGAGTTAACCAATGTGATCAGCCGTCAGTGGAATCAGTACACCCTCGCCACATGGTTCTCGACCTTTGGGTTTGCCGAACATTCGATTGGCGGCGACCCGCTATTCACAGACAGGGACAACGGCGATTACACCCTGTTGGATGGTTCCCCGTGCATTGATACCGGCGTCAATCTTGGCGAACCATACAACGAAGCGTTCATGCCGATCACGACCTGGCCTGGCGGCATTGTAACTGGCGATCCGGGGGACTACTGATGACAGATCACGTCAATTTCCCCGACATCTTCGTTAATCCATCGCTGCCTTCTAGCGGGATTGGCTCACTGGCCGATCCATACAACAACACAGGCGATGTCAATTGGGCCGGTGGTGGGGACAATTGCGTTGCCGACTATTACAGCGGGTCACCATCCCAGAGCGCCACGGTCAATATCATGAGGGATCAGCGACAGCGCGGACATGCGAGTATCGGCACTCCAGGCACATGGCTGTACCCGATCATTTTCCGGGGGTACGGGACCGGGGCCAACCCAATCGTTGACCCGTCCGTAGACATCTCAACATCCGCATACAAGTGGACCCTAAGCCAAGCCGGGGCCAATGAATACTATCTTGAGGCCGCTGCCGGAGGATCTCCTGGGCTTGGGGATGCCCCGAAACACCTGTTCCTGAACGATGTGCGGTGCGGGTTTGGCACCGCCGAGGTGATCGGTTTGCTGTCAGATCATGCGTTCGAGTGGGGGCACAATGCTGCGGACGAGGCCGCGCCGAACAGCAAGGGGGTCTTCGACACCGTCTACCTCCGCGACGACAGCGGCAATCCAGACACCACCGGGGCTGTCGTGGATGCTCCTCAGAAAAACTATGCTTTCTATCTTGACGAGGACTGGGTGGTGGCTGAAGGTGTAGATTTCCAATACTCTAACGGCCACGGGGTCAGAGTCGCGGATGGTGCATCTTATGACGTGATCAGGGAGTGTGTCAGTCACTCGCACTGGTGGGCGGCACTCCAAGTCTACAACAGCAGCACCGATTGCGAGTTCAATGGCTGCGATGTCTACAACTGCATCGGGGCCAACATCAACATAAACGGCGGACCAGAAACCCCTGTTCTGCGGCTTCTAATCACAGGTTGTGACATTCACGACGCAGCAGTCAACTACGGAGCCTTCACCGAGGCGTCTGGGATCAAGGCATTCAGGCTGAACGAGTCGCTCATCACGAAGAACAGGTGGTACAACAACCTCAGTGGCGCAATCCGTTTCGATGGCCTCAGTGGTGAGTTCGGGTGCGACAGCAATGTCGTATCCAAGAATGAGCTTTGGAACAACGGGGGTATCCCAGATGGTCTTGGGGGAGATCCCAAACTCTACCCGCAGCTTGAGTTCGAGTTCTCTAAACTGAACACAATCAAACACAACCACTTCCACGATCCATGGGGTGGCGGGCCGAATATTGCAATGTCTCACGGCGGCACCGACAACAACATCATCACGGCGAACATAGTCTGCGGGTCATACGCGAACTATTACATGGGGTCGATCACCAACCAGACGTTTGCTGGTGATGAGGCTGGCAAGGAAAACAGCTTCTTGAACAACATCCTGTACGGGAACTACAGGGGGTTCACGATCAGTTCTGGGCATACCACGATTCTGCGGAACAACATCGTTGCCGGGTCGCTTGGCTTTGATCTTCAGGTGAATGAAGGCTACACGGACATCGACAGTGATTACAATTGCTTCTCGTCTGACGGAATCGCATGTACCAGAGAGACTGGTGTTTGGACAAACCGCACCCTCGCCCAGTGGCAGGCGCTGCCAGCGGGGAATGACGCGCACTCGATAGACGGTGATTCGCTAATGGTGGACCCAGGCAATGGAGACTTCGAACTTACGTCTGCTTCCCCGTGCATTGACATCGGGGTTGATCTTGGATCTCCACACAATGAGCTTCTCATGCCAGGCTCAGAGTGGGTTGATAATGTAGAAACCGGCGACCCGGAGGATTACTAATGGCTGATCTTTTTGATAATGGTTTTGAAACTGGCGACCTCACCGAGTTTTCCGGGTCAGTAGCGACCCACGGAACCATCGCAGCATCGACCGATGCCGACAAAAACGGCACCTATGGGGCCAGGGCGACGTTCGATGGCCTTGGTGGGGATATCCGGGTCTACGAAACAGTCACTGACGATGACGAAGTGTGGACGAGAGCATGGTTCAGGTTCTCCAGCGGGTTCACCATTGGTGGTGGCTGGTTGCAAATGCGGCTCTTGGGGATTCACGACAACCCCAACTCCACACCACATGTGGCGGTTGCCATCCAAGAGTACGACGTTGCTGGCACCTGGAAGTGGCGACTCCAGTTCAACTACGCCCCATACACAGCAGCCTCCAGTCCGACCTGGGAGGCGCTTGACACCAACTGGAAGCGCATCGAGCTTTATTCAAAGAACAATGGAGGCACCGGGGACGACGTAATTGCTTGCAAAATCTATGACTACGACGGCACGCTGCTATGGGATTCCGGTAATTTCACTCACATCTCAGCCGATTACTCGCAGACAGCCATTGGGTTTGGCGGGTTCGATCACAACGGTGACCCAGCAAACGGCGACTACATCGACCTCGACGACTGCGCCGCCGATACGACCGGCTGGATTGGTGATGTGACCTCAGAGGTCGCTGTGGAACAATCTCCGCTCGGGACGATGGAGATGACTGGATACAGCCCGACCGTTGGCGTGGCCACCGGCCTGTGGGAAATGGGGGCGTACATCTACACCACTCAGAGCGGCACCAACATCAATGTTGAGCCTGGCCTCGGCGGGCTTGAGATGGTCGGACATGACCCGGTGGTTGGCGTCACGGACATTGATGTCCCTGTCTTCCCTGGCTACGGCACGATGTACATGGAGGCTTACAACCCAATCGTTCAGGCATCTGTCGAGAAGACGCTTGAGGAGTTGGTGAGATTCAGCTACCGCCTCCCAGGTAGAGGCGTTCTCAAGCACGGGGTCTATGAGATGAGTCTCGATGGGTACATCGAGGGGGCCGGGGTCACCATCTCTCTTGAGAGCTTCAATATTTCAAGATTGCTGCAGATCCTCCTGGACCCGGTCGATTGTGTCGGGGTTTCTTTTGACTGGAATCCCGGCACCGGGGTGCTCAGGGCGTACACAGCAATCGGCGTAGAGGCTGAGACAAACGAGTTGGACGGCAAGAAGGTTCGCATTACCTACTGGGGGTATTAGACATGGCGGTGACAGAAGTAGCGAGGTTCGGATACCGGCTGGCTGGCCGGGGAATGCTCAAGCATGGCATCTATGCGCTGGCCCTGGACAGCTACGTCAACGGCACCGGATTTATCCTGTCGGCAAGCGACTTCGGCTTGGCGAGGCTGGTCCAACTCATGATCCAGCCGGTCAACTGCGAGGGTGTCATGTTCGACTGGAACCCATCTACCGGTGCACTGAAGGCTTACACGGCGAACGCAACAGAGGCAGCTAACGATGCCCTGGATGGGATGAGTGTTCGCATTACCTACTGGGGGTTCTAAATGAGGAGACGACGTTACCGCTGTGCCCGCAGGGAGTTCCTGATGAACCTCCCGGACGGCAAGAAGATTCTTTGGTCTGGGTACAGATACCCACCCAAGGGCCACTCGCCGTGCACAGATGACAAGATCATCGACTTCATCGAGGCAAAACCGGTCTTCAAGTCCGGTCATATCTGGATCGACAAAGCCCCGGAAGACATCGTCATCAACCCGCAGGCTGTGCCTGACGACTGCGAGGCCGTGATTCTTGAGAAGGCAGCCCGCAGGCTGATTGAGTTGGGGGTGAACGTCAACCCCAAGCTCATCATGGATGCCGAGGAAGAGGTCGAGGAGCCGGAGGTGGTGGAGATCCCAGAGGAGCCACCGCAGCTACCGATCAAGTCTCTCATCTCGTCATACAAACGTGCCGAGCTTGAGGATCTGATCGAGAGGTTCGGCTGGGACATGGACGTTCCGAACCTCAATGTTACAGAACTCAAGGCGGCAGTCCGGGCAAAGATCGAGGAGCTAGGCGCGTAGGAGGGACCGATGACAACGCCAAACGCAGGCGAACTTGAAGACCGGGTCCGTAGCTGGCTCACCTCCTACAACAAGCAGAAGCTGACCCCGGAGGCGATCTACGGGCTGATGAATGAGGCAGGCAATGAGCTTGTCGAACTGTTCGACCTCTGGTTCTGCAAGGCGTGGGGAAGCGTGGCCAGGGACGCTGACAACGCAGTGTGGGAGACCGATGCGATTGTGCCTCCTCTGAGAGCAGACGGATCGCCGCTCACGTCCACGGAAATAGGGGCAGGAGCCGTCCCGGTGAACGCCCCCTACCTCCGGGCCGTTCCGTATCCTGATCGCCTCCTGCGTCCACGCAGGGCGTATCTGGGCACGATCACAAAAGACAGCGAGCTTGCTTTCCTCATGGAAGACGAGTTCGAGAACGAGTATGACTTCGATTCGGCTGGGAACACGCCAGAGGCATACGCTCTGAGTGGCGACTCCATCCTGCTCGGCCCCACTCCTGGGTTCGACGTGACGTTGTGGGTTCAGGGCTACTACCAGCCCCAGCAGCTTGAGGAGGAGGAGGACGAGAACGAGTTCACCCGGCACGGGCATACGCTCCTCGTCTACGCCACCCAGAACCTGATCATCAAGTACAACTACGAGGAGGAGGTGCGAGCTAACCTCTTCGCGCCGGAGTTCGGCAAGGCTCTTCGTGCCGCCCTCGCCCAGAGCGGGAGGGTTGGAGACGTGGCTCGCCAGTCGGTGTTCCAAAGGAAGGGCTGATCAATGGCAGACTCATGGATGTATGACGGGTTCCCGCTGAAGAGGGCGGACGCAACCACCAGGGGCGACGACTACCAGTACGTCATCCAGAGCATGGATGCCACCATGCGTCACGCCTTTGGATGGTCCGCTGGCGTGTCCATCACTCCGCCGTTCTCGATCAGCGATGATGGGAATGTAGAGATCCTGCAAACGCTGAGCATCGGCAGTGCTGTGGCGATTGATGAGATTGTTGACTCGATCCCACTCAGTGCGAGCGAGGACGACGACAGCAGCCTGGCCAACGTCACGTCCATCAGGGCGTTCACAGCCGACTACATCGACGACTACATGGTGACTCAGGGGTTGTTCGTGCTGAAGGCCGGGGACACCATGACCGGTGAGTTGGTTGCTGACGCAGGCATCACTGCGACCACAGCCTTGAATCTGTCCAAGGCCGTCTTTGCGACCGATCCTATGCTGAGTGTTGGAGTGGTCCTGCAGGGCTACGGTGGCGTCGATCTCATCCAGTACGACTCAGCAGTTGTGGTCGGTGACGCCGTGGAGCCGCTGGAGATGACGGGATCTGGCGGCAGGCCACAGTACAAGGGGCAGAACGTCGCTCTGGTGTCGGACATCTCAGGAACCATCCCCGGCATGGACTACGTGCCAGAGGCTGGTGGCAACTTCACCGGGTTGGTTGATTTTGATTCTGGCTTGTCGATCACGTTCGGCAACCCCATCGAAATGGAGTGGAACACTGGGGCCAGCAGCTTCACTCTGGTAGAGGTCGCTGACGATGGCCTCGGAGACGTGGTCTTCGACTCTGGAGACGGCACCTTCGACTTCCTTGGTGACGTGCTGGCGACGGCATTCGATCTCGATGTCGGTACACGGGAGACCGTCCTTGAGTGGAGCGGCACGTACATCCAGCTTGGGTACGCCTCAGAGGATGTCAACATCATCGGTGCTGCAGACCGCCCGCTCTACAAGGGCGCTGCGCTTGCGCTGTTGGGCGACACGACCGGCAGCATTGCAGATGGCTCAGGCATCACGTTCACCGGGTCCGAGCCAACCACAATCTCGATCACCGAGGATGGGATCAACGCCTCCCACATGCCGGATGGCGAAGGTGGCCAATATCTGCGCCTCAACACCGCTGCCGACACGATCCTTTGGGAAGACCCAGACATCATCGCTGGTAATGGCATAGATGTAGCCATAAACGGGTCAACCAATCAGGTCACAATCACCGCCGCCGACGTAGACACCGCAGAGCTTGCCGATGATGCGATCACGCAGGTTAAGGTCGCTGATAATGCCATCGGATACATGGAATTGTACGCGGATCGTGGCGTGTCTGGCACCACAGATGGCCTCTACACCCTGGTCGTGGACACTGTCGGCGGCGTTGGCACGCTGGAGTGGCAGAAAGCTGGGGCTGATGGGATCGTTGGGACACTCGAAGTAGTCGAGGATTATTACGAGGGTAGCTCAGAGAGTTATACAGAGGTTCTCAACGTCACCAATGGCCCATACGTCATTACCCTGGTTGAGTACACGACCTTAGCTGATCCAAATGAGGCGTGGATTCAGATCATAATCGACGGGCAGCCAGCGGTTATTGATGACGAGCTTATGACCGATGCCGCCCCAATCTTGATCGGCAACACGGAAGATGCGGTGTACGACTTCCCGTTCTTCGCCAAGACATCCGTGGAGATAAACCAAAAGCGGGTTTCGGGGAGCGGCAGCGTGAAGTGTGAGGCAACGGTGATGAGGATGGGCTGATGGCGCTCCCGAACTCTTACTACTCGTGGGTTTACCAGCTTCTCTGGGGGCTGAAGTATTTCCTTGTTTCCCTCGGAACGAAGGAGGTTGTAGAGAAGAACATCGGGACCAAATATGACACTTGGTTCTCTCAATTCCTTGGACTCAAAGGCCCATATTTGCTGCTTCAGTTAGAACACAGCGGAAGCTACGTGATGATTTGTGAAATCATAGTCGATGGCGAGAGCATCACCCCCCCGGTCGAGGGGGAAAACGACGGGATGACTTTGGCGGGCAACCAGAACTATGTCGGAAGAGATGGGGTGTGGAAGCCATTTATCCTGGCAACGAAGACCCTGGAGATCAAGACCAGAGCGAAACTGAGATACGGTGAGGCTGATATTTTCATAAAAGTAATGAGGTTCGGAGAATGACCAGGGCTGGCCAGAAGATGCCGTTCCCCATGCCCGTGTCCGGGATCATCTCGGATGCCCACCCATTTGCCATTGGGCATGGGGGACTTTCTCTCTCACAGAACTGGTGGAACCACGACGGCATCTTCAGGACCAGGGATGGGCTGCTGGCTCTCGATCCAGACAAGCTGTGGTACGAGCGGATCGCGGTCGGGGAGAACATTGTCCAGGACGAGTTGGCAGAGGGGAGCAACAACGGCCTCACGATGATGACCTGGGGGGAGGGAATCAACACCACCTCTGGAACGGCAGATGTTATTGCCGGGGACCATCAGTACACCGCCACGCAGTCGATCCCAGGTGCGACCTCGCAGATATGGACAGATGTCATCACGGCTGAGCCTGGGCTGCCGTACACGGCATGGTCGCTTGGTAGCTCGGACTCCATCGACGGTGACATCAGGCTGGAGTTCACCAACAGCGACGATGACGCCATCGAGGAGCACGCCCTGGCCGGGGATGCTGTCCCGCAGGGGTTGTGGTCAGTGACCGCTCACTCACCACCCCAGACCGCTGGTGTCAGGTTCCGCATATACCCAGAGCATGGGCGCGACGTTGTCTTTGGTCCGCTGAAGATCGTGCAGGGCGAGGAGATCGCAGTCTGGAGTGCTGGCGATGGGTATGCTGGCACGCCGGATGACAACCTATTCGACATCGAGGTGGCGCACCCAGAGACGACGCTGGAAGCCATGGCCATGTGGGATGGCATCGAGGGCAGGGAGTCCCCAGCCTCATGCCAGGGCGGGGGGCTGCTAGGTCTCTTCGATGGATATGAGCAGATACCGTTCGTTGGCCGATCCCTTGCGTACACCGCCCAGCCGAGCCAAATCACTCCATCGTTTGATGAGATCACTGGACTGCTGCTGAAGGAGGATTACCGGGCCACCGTCTCCTCGGCTGTGTACTACAAAATGTCGGTCTCATTCTTCTTTGATGTCGAGAATCTGCCTCTCTGGGACATGCTCTACGAGATCGAAGCGGTGTACTACAACGCCGCTGGCACGGAGCTTGGGGCCGTGACCATCGCATCGTCCGACATCACAGGCACATACCCAGACCTGTCCATCACCACCCCTCGCGGCAGGGGAGAGGCTGAGTTCCAGCCTCCTGGTCTGACAGAGAAGCTCGGCATCAGGATCAAGTGCATGTGCCCGACAGCCAAGCATGAGATCGTCTACGACAACGATGCGCACATCGTTTACGACAACGACGGACTGGTTGTGTCGATTGACGAGGACAACGACGAAGCCAGGCGTGTCGGAATCATTCTCGATGACGTGAAGCTCGTCCTGTCTGGTGGTGCCAGCGCCCGCTGGTGGGACTTCGAGATGCCGGTGCCGACCCACTCTGGGGTCTACGAGGCGGGGGAGTTCCCGCTGAACTACTACCCTCACGACTATCTCTTCGAGGGAGCCACCGAGAACAACCGGATCGTCATGGCGAGTGACAAATCTCTGTGGAAGTGGGACGACGACATCGACCAGTGGGTGTGGATTGGGTTCGATCTCGCCACCATCTACTCTAAGTTCTACATCGCCACGGAGGATGAGGACGACGAGGACAATGAGATCCTCACTTACGACGACAGGATTGTCTTCGAGGAGGTGGAGCCGGAAGGCTACACCGCAGATGGCACCCCGGACGAGCTTGAGATCCAGGTTAAGCTCCCCGCTGCTGGGGCAGATTCAGAATCTCCACTCCCGGCTGGGCACTGGCAGTACAAGGTCAATGATGAGGCGTGGACTGATCCATACAGCCTTGGTGATCCAGATGATCTGATCCTCGAAGCCCTCATAAAGTTCGATGGTGACGAGTTGCCGATCAAGATCAAGCTGGAGATCGAGGAACGCTCAGACTTCGATGACATCTGTGTGATCCCTGAAGACAATGAAGACCCGTTCCCGGACCCCGTCTTCAAGGCGAGGATCTACACCCGTCGCCACGACGGACAGAGCGGCGAGACTGCGTTCAACACCGACCGGGACGGCCCGGTGGACATGAGGGGCTACGACTACGGGCAGAAGACCTGGGTTGTCTGCGCGAACCCCAACGACAGGGTCACGGCCTGGGACGGCCAGCTTGAGAACAAGATGGAGCGGGCTGGGTCAAACTCCCCGTTCGCCAAGACCATCTGCGTCTCCGGTGGACGTGTTCTCGCTGGCAACGTCAGGTTTGATGATCCGGGGACAGACCTTTTGGCACCGCTGGCAGTCGTCTACACCGACACCTTCCTCAGTAGAGGCTTCAGGAACTGGCACCCCGAGCTTGCGATCCGTCTAGCTGACACGCCAGGAGAGATTGTTAAGCTCTTGGAGATGGGGAAATTGTCGGTCACAGCGTACAAAACTGACGCTTTGTACATGTTGGTGTACCAGACCGGCAACAATCCGTTCCGCACCCAGTTGATGGCCTCCAACATCCCAGGCCCCGTGAGCGTCCGGGCTGCTGTGGCCATGACGGAGAACAGTCACCTCTACCTGGGCATGGACGGTGGGATCTACATCTTCGATGGGTCATACCCGAGAAACTTCAGCCCCAACATCAGCCGTACCATCCAGTACGAGCTTGATCTCAACTACAAGGACCGGGCGTTCCTTGCTTACACGCCACGCCTGAACGCAGTGCTCGCTATGTACCCAACAAAGGGGTCGGACGGCAGGGTCAATCGAGGGATGTGGATCGACATAGCTCAGCAGGCTGGTTGGCCATTCGAATGGGATGGCCCGCTGTTCGACTTTACTGCAGGCACACCAGTTCAGACAGTTGAGAGCTACCAGATGGGTGGGGTGACGTTACGCATGGGTAGCATCACCTCTGCCTTGGCTGCTGGCGAGTCCCTGCAGCCCGACTTCTTCATGGGCGCTGCTGATGGCACCACCTATGTGATGGATGAGTCTGCGCCGGATGACTGGGGAGAGCCAGTGCGGGCGCTGATGCGGAGTGGGCTGACGGAGTTCGGGCTGATGGATCGCTTCAGTCTCCTGAAGGGGATGGAGTTCATGGTCAACCGGACGAACACCCCACACTCACTTGATGTCGAGATCTGGGCGTCAGATTACGGGACAGACGCCAGGCCGGTTTCGCATGAAACGCTCAACATCTTCGAGGAGGGGCCATACTTCGCTGAGGTCAGGGAGAAAGCCAGGTTCTGGGGCTATGGGCTGGCGATCAATGCCTCAGAACAGATTAAGATGTCCGGTGCGTTCGGCTCAGTCATGGGCCTCGGGGGTAGGAAATCGTGACCGACTCTGACTCCACCTTCTACCAGCTACCCGCTGTGATGCCCGTCCCGCACAGGCCACAGAATGGGGAAGATGTGCTCAGGTGGGCGAAGGAGATGCACGAGTCGATCTACGACAGCTACATCCCCCAGACAGACCGCATTGAGAACATGATCATGGTCGGGAAGACAATGGAGGAGCGGCCTGAAGCTATAGGGTCCAGGCGTTTCTTCTACTACCGACCAGCGGGCGAGACCGGAATCGGAGATCTCTACCTCGACGTGCGCTACGGGGGCGAGAACTACTGGGAGAAGGTTACCTCTGCAGATGTAGCTGAGGGCATCACATCAGCAAGGCTGGGCACCGGAACTGGTGGAGAGGCCGAAGGCGTCACCCTCGACACCACAGATTTTGATGAGGTTCTGAGTTGGGCTGATCTCAATGTGCAGTTGGCGATGGACACAATTGACGATCACAAGCACCTCGTCTTAGAGGTCGCTTCCTCAGCACCAGCGAGTGAAGATCTTGAGAACGGGCAGGCAATATTTTGGGTTCAACTAACTTGATGGAGGTTTTGAGATGGCGATAGGTGACGATTTTACGCTCAACGTCGGGGGCGACATTCGCCACACGGCAAACACCAACCACTACACGGTGCTGGAGCTACACAGGTGGCTTCAGGATCTAGCGGATAACGAGTCGTCTGCCTCCGGTGGGGACATCACGGACATCACGAGCGTGACCCCATCAAGGCGTGATACGGACAACATCATCGCGTTGCTTGGAACCTACAACATCGACGATGATGCGTCTGAGTATTTCTACGACGGCTCGATCACGCAGGGGTCGGGCGCGACCGAGACTCGCTACTCCACCGTGAGAGTTCTCGGCTCTGTGGTCAGCACCTCCACACAGGTCCAGGTAGTGCAGGATAAGGCGCTGTATGACGGGGATGCTCCGTTTTGGGGCGATCAGGTGGCCCCTTACAACGGCGGCGGCTCGACGCTCTGCGAGTTCATGGTCAAGAGTGTGGAGTGGGGCTGCGAGATCGACCAGGGACAGATCATTGTGCAGATCCGCAATCTCGAAGACAGCTACGCCTTCTTCAATGTGACCCTGGGTGACGGAATTGCGGTTGCGGCGGTCTCCTCGGTGGATGATCCGCAGAACGACCACGACCACGCTACAATCACAGCCTACACCCATGTCACCAACACCGAAGGATTCCAAGAAATTGACATCGGAGATGGCAACGGGGACCAGCCGTACTACTCCCAGTGGACCTACGGTGCCGATACTTCCGGCGATCAGTTGAAGGCCGTGTGGGAGTGGGGCAAGGACATCACTCGCACCGGGACCACCGACACGGTTCACGGCGGCATCGACGGCGAACTGTTCGCAGGCATCACTCATAGTTACGACTATGACGGGCTGAGTGGCACATTCCAAGAGGACGAGACGGTGGTGTGGGGGACGCAGATCACCTACAAGACCCTGGTGAGTGGTCCGTTCACTCCGGGCCACTACGTGATTATCGGGACCGGTGGTGCAGCCGGTCGAGTGATGTTTGACGACGGGGTGGACATCTTAATCGTTGCACTGGAGGATACGGCCATCACCCTCCTGAACAACGACGTGATCACCGAGTACGAGATGGGAGAGGGGAACGGTGCGTCCGGTACTACGGCAGCGATTGACACGACCATTGTGGACAACGGGCTGGAGGGCGGCTCAGGCATCTTGCTCGCCAACGATACGGCTGGCTTGAGGCACCACATCATGAAGCAGACGGGCGGCGACCCGGTAAACAACTCTTATGTGTATGGGTTGACCTCTGATGCCTACTGCGATGCGACGGACACGGTGATTGGACAGACCGTTACTCCGGTCTTCCTTGGTTCCTATGTGGGTACGCTCATTGGTGGATTCGGGGTCGGGGTTGACAAGGACGATCTGACCAACCTCGATACCGTGACGGACCTCGATGGCGATGTGAACACCCCGCCGAACAACGTCACCTGGACCCTTGGAGGCGTCATCTCAGGCGACCGTTGCCTGGTTGGACCCAAGGACACCGGGGACGCATTCGAGTTCGATCAGATGACTTTGAATGCTGATCTTGACGCCGCCTCCGAAACCTCCTTGGTGGTGGTTTCCATTCCAGCCAACACCCCCGCAACTGGTACGCTGCGGGTCACGCTGGATGACTCCCGCGTTCGGAGAATCGGGTATACCGCACATAACGGCACCACTACCTTCACAATCGACGATGAGAGTTGGTTGGACCCGAACGACGCAACAGGTGCGGCTCCGGTCATGTGTTCTTACATCGACGACGCTTCGAGCGGGACCACCATCGACTACACCACGATCTACACCTCCGGCCCGCAGGACTTGAGGGTGCGGGTGAGGGACGGTGGAGCCTCTCCAATCAAGACCTATGAGGGGAACTCTCAGCTTCTCTCGACCGGCGGTGGCGCTACGGCATCAAGAATCAGCGATTCTTGAGGAGGATAATTGGCCGCTCCGACCCTCACCCTATTGAACCAC
>Ga0164313_10000432_pt1 | contig 33249 bp, 29 predicted proteins | sample GuaBasSedimGuay4_FD_113735 | JGI IMG/M metagenome (GOLD analysis project Ga0164313, IMG submission 113735) | Subseafloor sediment microbial communities from Guaymas Basin, Gulf of California, Mexico - Guay4, Core 4569-4, 0-3 cm | ecosystem: Environmental > Aquatic > Marine > Hydrothermal vents...
GCTTGTTCCATTGTTCAATTATACATGATTACATGGGTGCCGCGCGACCTTCTCTTCAAGCCCTCGAACTGCTGCCGATTCCGACCGCAATTCAACATGGATGCCACCCATCCATCGTGTGGGGATCATCCAGCGTGCAGCGCAACTACTGCACCGACGTCGACCACGCCTTGGTGTCGCTGCTCTCAAAACCGTCGGAGAAGATCCAGCCGGTCGGCGGGAGACATCCAATTCTCGTTGTCGCGACGACGACGTTGTCGAAGTAGCGCTCCTGCTCCTGGGCCGACCCGTCATTGTCGTAGTTTTCGAAGAAGATCGCGTTGAGAGCGTAGTCGGTGTAGGAGCGCACGAAGTCGAGCTGCTCCGCCCTCGCCTCCAAGGCGCCATCAATCCAGAACTCCTGAATACCGTTGGCAAGCCCCGGATCGTTCAGGCGCACGCGGGCCTCGACGCAGTACCACCGGCCGTCGTAGCCGGTTGAGAAGATCGGTGTCGAACCGCTCTGATACCCCAGCCAATCCATGTGCGCAAAATCGTTGTATCCAACGCACACCACACCGTCGTCCGAGCCGACGCATCCCACAGGGTCGATTCCCAGGGCCTCGCCGGAGCCTTCCCACACATGGGCGATCATTGCCTGTGACCAGTCACTGGCGGCGATGACCGTGGCACGGGAAAGCTTGATCGGGTTCCCTACCCACCCCTCCTGCATCTTGAGGTACATGCGGTAGTAGACCTCACGGAAGTCCTCGTTCGGGCGAATGTCCCGGTTCATGTAGCCGCTCGGGTTGCGGCCGAAGCCCAGCTTGAGGCTTCCGGCTCCGACCTCGCCGGCCTGCCAGAGAGTCCTCATCCCGTGACTGCCGCCGAGCCCCACTCCGTCCACAACCACGAACTCTCCCCCATCGTCGTCGTGCTCGAAGTACCGCCCGTCACGGACCAGTGAGGTCCCTTCGTCGAAGTCGTCGCAGAATATCCAGTCCGGATGAAGGGTCTGCCAATCGTCACACTCGGTCTGGGCCAGCGCCGGTGCAGGCATGGCCACCGCCAGGAGCATCAACGGAAGTGCAATTCTCCACCGCGATCGGAACCGCAACACGGCTATGGGGCCCATGCATACCACTCTTTCATCGTCCATCGTCGCCGCCTCGGTGGCGGTGCCGTGTGTCACAGAGGGAAGCGTGGCAACGTGTCGACCTCAGCTCTGGAGCTCCTTGATGAGCACAGCGACCACCTCGTCGGCGGATTCGGGATCGAGCTGGATGCTGCCCGATCCGCGGAGTCCTCCGCCGCCGAAACGGGCCGAAAGATCGCCGACGTCGGTGGTGCAGCCACGGTCGAAGATGGAGTGCCCTATCACCGCGATCACGGTCTCGTGCCTCGGCCCCCAGTGGAGTCGAAGCGAAACGTCGGCCTCCGGAAAGACGGCATAGACCAGGAAGCGGTTGCCGACAGGAACCTCGTCGAGGGACCGGAAGTCGGTCACGACCACGTTGTCCTCGAGGCGACTGTAAGTCTCGAGAGCTTCCCTGAAGGCCTCCTGCTGGCGTGTCATCTGGCGGCACCGCTTGGCGACCGCCGGGTGGGCGAGCACCTCGTCGATCGGCAGCGCCCTGCGAACCATGTCAAATAGGGTCAGAAAGTAGTCCTGGAACTGGCCGATCCCAGTTCGGGCGTCGATGGTGAAGCCGAGCTGGATGTAATCCTGCGGTGTGATCACGTCACCGGGTCGTAGATTCGCCGAGTCGAATCGATCGGTTTCCCTGACCAGCTCCTCGAACTCGGGCATCGCCTCCGCGCCACCGTAGTACTCGTAGACGAGCCCTGCGGCCGACGGAGCGAGCCCGTACGACCCCTCAAACTCGCCGGGGGGCTTCGGATAGGTGGCCGTGTGCTGATGGTGATCGAACCACAACCCGCAGTTGGGGTGATAGGGCACGTTGATCAGGACGTCGTCCCCACGGATGTCCGCACGACCATCCGTGATGTCCTGGGGGTGGATCAGCTCGATATCGTCGACGGTCTCGTTGAGGGAGACGATGACGGAGCCGGTGAGTCCGTCCATGTCGCCTCGAGTCACGATGCGCATTGGTGCCTCCTCCGATCCTCATTCCATCTTAACCCGCCGGTGCATGGATGCCGCGGATGCTATGTTGGGGCATGACAGATGACGGCGATTGCCGTCCTGGGAGGGTTTTCGGCGGGGGGAGCCTGGAGGCGCCAACGATCCGCCCCTCCACCGTCAAGCTGCCCGAGCGGCCGCCGCAGGGCGAGCAGACGATCTTCGACTTCTTTCTCCATCGCTTCCCGAGAATTCCGCGCGCGACCTGGGTGGAGCGCTTCGCCGCCGGCAAGGTGTGGGCGACCGGCATATTGATCGACGCCGGAACGCCCTACCGGCCGCTCCTCGAGGTGCACTACCGGCGTGAGGTGGAACGAGAGCCGCCGGTGCGCGAGGATTTTCGGATTGTGTGGTCGGATCGCCACCTGCTGGTGGTGGACAAGCCGCCCAACCTCCCGGTCACACCTGGTGGGCGCTGGGTGCGTGGTTGTCTCCTTCACCTCCTCCTCGAGGCCACGGGCAATGACCGTATCGCGCCGCTGCACCGCCTCGACCGGCTCACGTCAGGTGTGGTGCTTCTGTCCCTCGACCCGACAACACGCTCGCACTTCGCGCGCATGTTCCAACCGCGTTCGATGGTAGAGAAGATCTACACCGCGGTCTGCGAGCTGCGGCGGGATCCGCCACCCCCACGCTTTACTCTCGCCCATCACATTGCCCGCAGCCCGCAGGAGTATTGGCGCCAGGTGGTGCGGCCGGAGCTGTCGGCCAACGCGCGCTGTGAGGTCGAGGTGGTGGCGATCAACGATGGTCTCGTCCTCACACGAGTTCGCCCGGGCACCGGCCGTAAGCACCAGATCCGGGTCCAGCTCGCCCATGAGGGCCTGCCGATCCTCGGCGATCCCCTGTACGGCACCGTGCGCTCCCACGATCCCGACGAAGCGTCGCCGCGCTTGTGGCTCGACGCCCATCGACTCGCCATCCGCGCCTTCCCCGGCCCCCCCGGCAACGAAGTGCTGACCGGCGAGTGGAGCTCATCGAGGCCGCCCACAGAGTTTTTCCAGCGCGCCGCGAATCAGCGGCGGGAGAGATAAGGTCAATACAGACCCCAAGGTGATCAATGCCCACGGCCCCCAATACAATGTGACAATGCAACAATGAGGTACGTGGCACCCGCGGGCCTTGCCAAGGAGGTTGAAATGGCACCACTTCGAAAACACGATATGCGTCTGAGGTCAGCCAGACAAGAAGAAATCAAGGAGGTGTGGGAAGACCATTGGTATGGCCTCGTCGTTTGCCTCAGCACGGTCTACACGCCCTCGGATGTCGAGGGTATCGCCCTCGTCGACGATCAAGACGACGTGGTCGGGTTGGTGACCTATCAGGTCGATGGGCCGGCGGGCCAGATCGTTACCCTCGATACCCTCATCCGTGGACGTGGATTTGGCCGACGCCTGCTCGAAGCTGTCGAGAGCAAATTCCACAACCTCGGGCTCGGCCGCGCCTGGGCATTGATGACCAACGACAATCTGCGCGCAGCGGGACTGTACCTCTCAAGGGGCTATCGGTTGACTCGAATACACCTTGATGCGATCGAACGCGTGCGCGAACACAAGCCCCACCTGCCGGACAAGGGATACGAGGGCATACCAATTCGCGACCTTTGGGAGTTCGAGAAACTGGGGCCGCTCGGGGTACCAGTTCCCTGACACCACCATTCAAAAAGGTGCCCGAACTAGGCCAGTCACATCATCGGTACCACACATGCATCGATGCGGAATGTGGCACCCCAGGAGGGAGCAAGGAGTCGCGGGCCAGACTGAAGAGCCGGGTGCTCCTGGCGGTGGTTCTTGTGGTCACGGCGGCTGTCTTCATGCCGGCGCTCTGGTGTGGGTTTGTCAATTGGGACGATCCGCCTTACGTGACGGAGAACATGCGGATCCGGGAGCTCTCGGTGGAGAACCTCGGGGCCATCTTCAGCGAGCCGGTCTCCGGGAACTACAACCCCCTGCCCATCCTGACCTACGCCGTCGAGTATCGGCTGGTGGGACTCGCGCCGTGGCTCTACCACCTGGACAACATCCTGCTCCATCTGGCATGCGTGGTGCTGGTCTTTGCCCTGGTACGGCGTCTCGGTCTGACGCCCGAGGCCGCAGCAGTTGCGGCGCTCTTCTGGGGGGTTCACCCCATGCGGGTGGAGTCGGTGGTGTGGGTCACCGAGCGCAAGGACGTGCTGTTCGCCGTCTTTTTTCTCCTGGCGCTCCTCGTCTACGCCCGGGCTCTCGCACGCGGGTGTCCCACGTGGCGCACGTGGGCTTTGATCCTGCCGCTCTTTTCCCTCTCTCTGCTCTCGAAGATCCAGGCGGTGACTCTGCCGCTGTGCCTCCTCTTGCTGGATCTCTGGTTCCGTCGCCAAGACCGTCCGGCGCGCTGGGTAGTGGAGAAGATCCCGCTCTTTCTCCTTTCATTTGTCGTCGGCTATCTGGGGCTTTCTGTTCAGGTGCGAATCGGGGCGCTGGGGGCTGCCCTATCCAATCTCAGCCTGGTCGAGCGAGTTGTTCTGGGCGCCTGGTCGCTGGTGGCTCAGCTCGGGAAGCAGCTTCTCCCCGTTGGTCTGTCGCCGTACCACCCCTACCCCACCGAGCTCTCGCCCGGCCACTACCTCGGGGCTGTGATCCTCGTTGGTTTGGCGGTGCTGGTGGCGAAGGGCGGCAAGTGGCGCCGTGATCTGGCCTTCGGCCTGGCCTTCTTCTCGGTGAATCTGCTCTTCGTCCTCCAGGTGGTGAGCGCCGGTGATGCCTTCCTGGCGGAGAGATTCACCTACGTGGGGTCTGTGGGGGTTGCCTTTCTGGTGGGGCGCGGATTCGAGGAGTTGAGCCGAAGGCGGTTCTACCAGAACCTCGCCAGACCGGTGGCGCTTGTCGGTTTGAGCGTCCTTGCTTTCGCCACTGTGGGACGAATCGGCATCTGGGAGAACAGCGAGGCGTTGTGGAGCAGCGTCATCGAGCGCTACCCTGACTCAGCGGCCGTGGCGTGGACCAACCGGGGTGGCTATCGGCTCGACGAAGGAAGGCTGGACGAGGCGGAGAAGGACTCTCAGCGTGCGGTGGATCTGGATCCCGGCACATCCGATGCGTGGAACAACCTGGGACGGATCCAATTCGAGAGAGGAGATCTAGAGGGGGCCATCCCGTTTTACGAGAAGGCCATGGAACTCCGGCCGGCGTTCCCGGTGGCCCTCTGCAACCGGGCTGCGGTGGCGGCCCGGCAGGGCGATCTTCCTCTGGCGCTGGACCTCCTGGACCGGGCTCTTGCCCTGGATCCCCTCTCAACCGACGCTCGCCGGGACCGGGTGATCGTCCTCAAGGCGCTGGGTCTAGGGGATGAGGTCCTGAAGGAGATCCAGGCGTTCCTGAAGCTGGTGCCGGACGATGCATCGATGCACAACGAGCTCGGTGTGACCCTTCTCGACCGGGGAGATCCCGGTGAGGCTCTGATCTCCTTCCAGCGAGCGCTGCAGCTGGCGCCTGGGAATCCGCTCTTCCTTCAGAATCGGTCGTACGCGCTTCTGGCTCTGGGCCGAAGGCAAGAGGCTTTGGCAGCAGCTCTGGAAGCGGAGGCACACGGCGCGATGTTGCCGGCGGGGTACCTCGAGGGACTCAGAGGGGGCCTCGGAAATTGAGAAAAGTGGATGACATAAACTTGTTAGCAAGGGGAGGGCCAACGCAATGACTCGACGCCACGGCTTGATTGTGGGTGCGATGGTGGTGGGGAGCTGCTTTTATGGCTCCATGGCCGGGGCACAGGAGGGCTGTCCCGGGAGCCAGCAGTCCTTTGAGTACACAGGAGCGACCCAGACCTATGTCGTGCCCAGCGGGGTGTCGGAACTGACGATCACCGCCATCGGCGGCGGTGGCGGTACATCTTCGACGTCGTCTGGTCCGTCTCCAGGCCCGGGAGGCGGCGGCGCGCTCATCACAGCCGTGTTTCCGGTAACTCCCGGGGAGGTGCTCTCAGTCCTGGTGGGGGGCCAGGGGCAGGCCTCGGAATTTCGTATGGGCGGTGGAGGAGGGGGATCGTTTGTTTATCGATCTCCAACTGTGGACGGACTTCTGGTGGCTGCCGGCGGTGGTGCGGCAGGCATGAGCTGGAACCCAGGGCAGATGAATGGCAGCACCGTTGAGACGGCATACGACGGCACCGGTACCGACCCCGGGGTCGCTGGAACCGGGGGCAACGGCGGGAGTGGCAGCGCCAGCATCTTCGGTGGATCAGGTGGGGCAGGTCTACTCAGTGACGGCGGAGTGAGTGCAGGTGGCGGCAGCGGAGGCACGAGTATCGTATCCGGCGGGGAAGGAGGCACGGGAGGCGTGGGCGCCGACGGCGGTTTTGGTGGCGGCGGAGCCGGCGGCAACACCGGTGGGGGCGCTGCCGGGGGCTTCAACGGCGGTGGCGCCGGGGGAGCAAACGGTGATGGTGGTGGCGGTGGATCCTACGTCCACACCTCCGGCACTTTCGTAGTCGCCTCAGAAAATTCGAAGAGCAGCAACGGCCGGGTGATCGTGAGCCATTGCGTCTTGGAGGTCTTTGTCTACACGGGCTCGATCCAGCATTACCAGGTGCCGGCCGGCATTTCGCATCTTGGCATCACTGCCATCGGCGGTGGCGGCGGCACCTCCGATGTGTCCTCGAATCCACCTGGATACGCAGGAGGGAGCGGAGCCTCGATCACCGCGATGGTGGCTGTGACGCCAGGAGAGATTTTGAATATTCTCGTGGGGGGCCAGGGGCAGGACTCGGCCGATCGCAGGGGCGGAGGCGGCGGCGGGACGTTCGTCTACCGAACCCCTGACCTGATCGGGCTCCTGGTGGCAGCCGGCGGAGGAGCCAGTACGGCTCACTCCTACCCAGGAAACCCGGACGGAAGCCCCAGCCAGAACGCGTTTGACGGCACCGGCACCGACCCCGGGGTCGCCGGAGCCGGGGGCAACGGCGGGAGTGGTAGCGCCAGCACCTTCGGTGGATCGGGTGGAGCAGGCCTACTCAGTGACGGCGGAGGGAGTGCTGATGGCGGCACCGGAGGCGCAAGTATCGCATCTGGCGGGGCAGGAGGCACTGGAGGCGTTGGCGCCGATGGCGGTTTCGGTGGTGGTGGCGCCGGCGGCAACACCGGCGGCGGTGGTGCCGGCGGTTTCAACGGCGGTGGCGGCGGTGGATCCAATGGCGCAGGCGGTGGTGGGAGCTCCTTCGTCGAGCCACTGGGCACCACAATCTCCGCCGGGACCGAGACCTCCAGCACTGACGGTCTGGTGATGGTCTTTCTGCCCGATGGGGTATTCGCCGATGGTTTCGAGTCGGGAGACACGACTCTCTGGTCGACCACGGTGCCGGCACCGTAGGAGCAACCTGCGGCAGAGCATGGGTGCCAATACGGTGCCAATGCTCACTTGAAGCGCGGGCGGGTCATCTGGTCAGGTCCGCGAGGTTGAGAACCGTGCCCACGCCCGATGGGTGGTAGCGGTCGCCGAAGGTGGCGGCAAAGACTTGCCGGGCTCCGTCGCCTGTGCAGTGGCTGGGAGCCACGTTACGGACGCCGAGGTTGACCAGCGCAGCCACGACCGCGTCGATCTCAGTGGGGCTCGCCGAACGGAGGTGGAAGCCCCCGGCAACGAGTAACACGTCGCCTCCGGTCAACGTGCGGGCATTGGCCACGATATTTTCCACGCCGGGATGAGCGCAGCCGGTGAGCAGGACAAGTCCCTCGGGCGTGTGCACCCCGAGGGACTGCTCGGGGATGTCGACCCCGAGACGGCCCAGCGTGCACAGACCGGGACACAGGGACAAGGGGCCGGCAACCTCGATTACCTCAGCCCCCGCAGAGGTGGCAGCGGTCTTGACCTCGGCGGAAAAGGACGGCAGGAGGTAGACCGTGACGTCCGGATTAGCCTCGAGGAAAGCACGCATCCCGCCGGTGTGATCACGGTGATCGTGGGAAAGAAACACCGCATCGACCGTAGACGGGTCGATGCCAAGGCGGCGCAGGTTGCCCAGCAAGAGTGGACCATCCGGACCGGTGTCAAACAGGACAGTTTTGTTCGCCCCCTGGACCAGGACGGCCAGGCCCCAGGCCGTCTCGAGATCCTCACGGCCGGGCACATTGTCGACGACCACGGTGAGCACCAGGCTCTCCACCGTCGCCGGGCAGTCGATGACCTGCGCGTCGTTCATGCTCTTCCCCTCCCCTCCCCCGTCTTGACCGGCCGCCGGGCCGGCGAGGGCAATAGCCATGGCCCACAGCATCGCGCCGAGGAGAACGACCGGTGGGCGCCCCCGTCGGCCCGCCGGCCGTCGGCACGCACGAGGATGCCGGAGCGGGGATCGCACTGCACATCGAGAGTCGAGTTCATCGCAGGATCGAGAGGCACACATGGTGACCTCCTTTCTGCTCGAACACATTGTACGCCCCGCGCCGCGGCGCGCCAGGAAAAGGCGGCGTCGCCTGGGGTGATTCGGGCACTCCTCCACGCACAATCAACCGCATGAGGGTGTACAGTGGCAACTCCCGGCGACCATCGGCCGCGCGGCCGAACCATCCTATCGCCGACGGATGGAGGAAATGAGATGGCTAAAGGCCAAGTGAAGAAACAGAAGACCAACAAGCCCAAGCTCTCACCCAAGGAAAAGAAGGCGAAAAAGGCCAAAAAACGGGCCGCCAAAACGGCAGTGTAGGTCATTCAACAGGGCAACCTGGCCACTCGAACTCCTTGAGAGTCTGGAACCTGAGACCACTTCTTTGAGAGGCCGTGATGACCGAATCGACCTATAGCTTCGTTTACGATCGGACGGCGACCGATTCTGCGTTCCCCGGCATTGCGACCAGCGACCTGGTGCTGTCGCTGCTGGCAGGTCTCACGCCGGAATTGGAGTGGGAAACCTGCCTTGTCTTTGAAGGCGAGAGCCCCCTCGACGCCGGCACCGTGTGTATCGGAACCAGCGGTCCGGGCGCGGGCGCCTTTCAGCTGCGGCTGTTGGATGCCTTTGAACGGCAAGGTGTTTGCGCCATCGAAGTCTTCGAAGGAGGCCCTGAGCCGACGTCGCCGATCGCGCGTGTCGAAAATGGGCAGTGGGTCAACCCTTCTCGATAATCAGCTCAACTTGGGGAATTGCACGAGTCTCGCGTAGCACCCTTACTGAATCGGCACCTCGAGCTTGGTGGCCAGGTTGTCCCTGATCCACTTGGCGTCGAACCACTCAATGGGGTCCACCGACTGGCCGTGAACGAAGACCTCGAGGTGGAGATGGTCGCCGCCGGCCAGTCCGGTGGTGCCGCTCGTGCCGAGGCGATCACCCTTTGTGACGCTGTCGCCGGCCGCCACGTCGACCGTGGACATGTGGCCGCACAACGACAGCAGCCCGTACCCGTGGTCGATGATCACCGCGTTGCCGTAGAGGCTCATCCAGCCGGCGAAGACCACCCGGCCCGAGTTGGGCGCCGGCACCGGGGCGCGGGCGGTGGATGCCAGGTCGAGGCCGAGGTGGGTCTGCTGGTCCACCTCGCGACCCTCGTACAAGTAGGATCTGGTCTCGGCGAAGTTGGCCGCACGGGCCGAGTTGGGCATCTGGAGGAAGGGGCCCGACCACAGGAAGGCCGGCTCGCTGTCCCGGCTGAGCTCGGCCACCCGGTCCAGCTCCGCACGACGCAGATCGCCGTTGATCCGAAGGTACTGGTCGAGCAAGGAGCCGCTGGCGTCAAAACCCGGGGTCTGGCTGGCGATGGCCGGCACGACCCGTTCGAAGAACGCATCGCTCAGGCGGATGATGTCGGTCCGCGCCGGCATGGCCTTGAAGATGTCGAGGAAGGGCTGCTCGGCACGGTTGCCGGCGTCGTCCTCGGCAAAGAGACGAATCTCGGCGGAATTGGCCTCGTTCCAGGGCAGCGAGTAGAAGACGAATCGATCTTTGGATCCGCCACCTGGACGGGGAGAGCCCGGCGACTCCACCTGCCCGGCTCGAACTCCGGATCGCACGACGTGTTCGCCAACGCGGTAGACCACAGCTCCGCTTCCGCCCTGACGGCCGTAGTGTTGGGTGGACACCACCCCCAGCCTGGGCGGCCGCAACCGAACCGGCAGGGTGCTCTCAACCGACACCGGCGCCACCGACCTGAACGGTCCCGACGCCCGCTCGGCGGTAGCTCTGAGCACCACCTCACCCTCCACGAGCCAGCCCATGGCGTCGGTGCCCACCGTCGCCTCGAGCACCGCCTGGGCGGTCCCGGCGCTGCCGACGAAGGGGATACCGGAGCCGGGGGCAAAGACTTCCTCGGCCAGGAGCTCAGTGCGGTCTCCCTGAATCAGCTCGAGCCGGACCGTGCCGAGCCCGAGCTTGGGCTCGCTAAATACGGCGGTCACTCCATTCGACCGGCCCACCGCCGGCCGTTCGGTTACCAGATTGATCTCCGGTGCCGGCCCGACCCGGAATACATACCAGGCGCCGAACGCGATGACGACCGCCAGCAGCAACACGGCGAAAAACCGCGCCTTGCCCGACTTCCCGGATCGTGTCGATCCCAACTTCATGCCTTTGCTTCCTCGAACCATTGGACAACCTCGATTCTCGATGGGAGAGGATATCGCATCTCGATCGGCATCGGTGCCATTTCGCCTCTCAGAATTGCCACTCGACAGCGATCGGAGCGCGGAGTACCATCGCCACCCGTACAAGGAGATTTTCATGCTGATTGCGATCCCTTCTGATAATCCCGGGGGCCTCGATGCCACCATCTCCGAACACTTCGGTCACTGCGGCGCGTTCACCATCGTCACTGTCGGGAATGGGGAAATCGCCGAGGTCTCTATTCTTGAGAACGCCGGCCACGCACAGGGTGGCTGCATGGCGCCGGTCCAGCTCCTGAAGGGGCAAGGCGTCGAGGTCCTGCTTGCCGGCGGCATGGGCCAGCGCCCGCTTTCAGGATTTCAGCAGGTTGGAATCGCCGTGCACTTCAAGGAAGACGCCCGATCCGTCCGTGATGCCGTCCAGCTGTTCCTCAACGGAGAATGCCGCGAATTTGGGGAGGCACAGACCTGTGGCGGGGGTGGTGGTGAATGCGGCGATCACCAACACCCAGAGGTCCAGCGCGAACCCATTGTCGGTGTGGCGGACATCCGCGACGGACGCGTCGTCACCCTGGATTTCGAGCTCACAGACAGCAATGGCGACCTGCTCGACTCCTCTTCCCGCGTCGGACCGATGCAGTATCTGCACGGCGTCGGCCAGCTTCTACCCGCGCTCGAAAATGCTGTATCCGGCCTCGAAGAGGGCGCGAACAAGGTGATTGAAATCGCCTGTGCGGATGCGTTCGGGGAACGCAACGAAGAGCGAATCGTCGACTCCCCGCGCGAGCAACTTCCTCCGGATGTCAAGGTTGGAGACATGGTGACCGCAACGGATCGAAACGGGCAGAGCTTCCCGCTCACCATCGTCAAATTGGACGACACCACCGCGCGCCTGGATGGGAATCACCCGCTCGCGGGCAAAGACGTGGTTTTCAACGTCACGGTGCTCAAGGTCGAGAACGCCACCGCTGACGAGATCGCTCGCAGTCCGGCGGCATCCTAGAAAAACAGCCATGGGTGCCATGGGTGCCACCCATTGCATCGTTGCATTGTGATGGGTGGGTAGCATTCTAAGCTAATGCTACCCTGCGGGTTCGTAACGGGAGGTACCATGGGCGAACTCAAGGGTTCACAGAGGAGGCACCTGCGGGGCGTTGCCCACGGCTACAAACCGCTGGTGCAAATAGGAAAAGAAGGACTGAGTGAAAGCGTGGTTCGCGCCATCGACACTGCCATCGAGGCCAACGAGTTAATCAAAGTGAAAATCGCTGCCGAAAGGGACGAGCGGGAGCACCTCGTGCCTCTCATCGAGGCGCGCGTCAACTGCGAATGCGTGGGCACAGTGGGGCGGATGGCTATTCTCTACCGTGAGCATCCCGATCCTGAGAAACGGAAGATCGCTGTTCCAGGGGTGGGCAAACGCGAAGGATAGGCGGAATCATGGGTGATAACCGACCAGGAAACACAACAGGGCGAGCGCCGGCGCTCCCCGGATGCGTTCTTTTGCGGACCAACGGCCTCACACCTGCACCGATATCGTTGTCGGCACCCTGGCCTGAGGCCGGTAGATTCGACGGTGAGTGAAGCTACAAACTCCTCACAATGGGGCTTGGTTGGAGGTGGGATGAAACGCGCCTTGGTGGTTTGGTTTCTCTCGTTTGTTCTGTTCTTTCTGCCCGCCCTGGGTGAGTCGGCTCGTGGACTCGTCTTCGAAGATCTCAACGGCAACGGCCAGCGAGACACGAGCGAACCTGGCATTGCCGGAGTCGCCGTCTCGGATGGTCGTACTGTCGTCCTCAGCGATGCAAATGGGCTCTACGAACTGGAGATCGAAGCGGAGAGCATCCTGTTCATTAGCAAGCCTGCGGGCTTTGCGGTACCCCTCGATGAGCAGAATCGGCCGCAGTTCTACTACCGTCACTATCCGGAAGGCTCGAAGACCGCCGGCGAGCTGCGCTTCCGAGGCGTGGATGCGACGGGCTCCCTGCCGAAGTCGGTGGACTTCCCGCTGACCCGGGTTGTCCCGCAAGAAAATTTCCAAGTGCTTCTCTTGGCGGACACCCAGCCCCAAAACGAGGCGGAGCTGCAGTTCCTGCGGGACGACATCCTGGCGGAGCTGGGCGGAAGCGACGCAGCCTTCGGCCTGACCCTCGGCGACATCCTCTACGATGATCTGGCACTGTTCCCCCGCTACAGCGCCCTGGTCTCCACGGTGGGCATTCCCTGGTACAACCTCCCCGGCAACCACGAGATCAACTACCTCGCAAAGGACCATTCCCACGCCCGTGAAACTTTCAAACGCCACTTCGGGCCGGCTTACTACTCGTTCAACTACGGCCGGGTCCACTTCGTCGCCCTCGACACGGTTCATTACCTTGGACAGGGCGTGGGCCGCGAGGAGGTCCATCCCCGCGGGGCCGGCAGCTACGTAGGCAAGCTGGGAGACCAGCAGCTCGAGTGGCTCCGGCAGGATCTCGCAGCGGTACCGAAGAACCACCTGGTCGTCCTGACGATGCACATCCCGTTGGCAAGCCGCCTCGGAGCGGATGACCCCACGATCAACGTCGCCGACCGGCGCGAGCTCCTGGCCCAGCTCGAAGGCCGCAGACACCTCCTGGCACTGGCTGGGCACATGCACCAGTCGGAGCACATCTATTTCGGTCAGGAGGAAGGATTCGCAGGCGAGGAAGCTCTGCACCAGCACACCCTTTCGGCCGCTTCGGGTAGCTGGTGGAGCGGTCCACTGGATCCACGGGGCATCCCCACCGCCTGGCAGTGGGATGGTGCGCCCAACGGCTACTACCTGCTCCATGTCGATGGAACGGACGCCCGCGTCGAGTTCCGCGCGGCGGGCAAGAGAGCCACCGATCAGATGAGGATCGTGCTCGATTCCGCCTTCCACGGCGCCCTGGAGACCAACCTGCTCTACTACCGCCCGGGAGAGCTGCTGAACGCGCCGGTCGACCAGGAGCAGCTGCACTCCACCGAGGTCCTGGTGAATCTCTTTGACGGCGGGCCGAACTCTCGCCTCACTCTGCGGATCGACGGCGGCGAGCCCTTCCCGATGCAGCCGGTGGTTCGCCTCGACCCCTTCATCGAAGAGCTCTACGCGAGGTACAGGACGCTGGTCAAGGCCTGGGTCGACCCGCAGCCCTCCCACCACCTGTGGTCGGCACCGCTTCCCACAGACCTATCCCCCGGCCCCCACCATCTGGAGGTTCTGGCGGTGGACGAGTACGGATTGCATCACCAAGGGCAACGGGTGATCGAGGTGATTTCCCGCTGATCCTCGCCGCACAAAGATGGTGCCAAAAAATGGGCATTAATGGTGCCGGGCAATCCCGCAGAAATTCCGTGGCCTGATGGTGATCGGACCGAAGACAAGCCACTCCCGGCGGGGGTGGATGCCACCGCGCTTCAGGCGGCCTCCGACTGGGCCTTCGACCGCGAGTCGCCTGAGCAAGTGACGCTCAGCTTGCTCATCGTCAAGGACGGGCAAATCATGCACGAGCGTTACGCGCCGGGTGTGGACGTTACGACGAGGACCCGTACCTGGTCGACGGCCAAGAGCATCGCCGTAACACTCTTCGGTATGCTGACAGATCAGGGGCGTATGGCGCTGGACGAGCCGCTCGGGTTCGATTTCCTTCCTGAAGTCGTGTCGCCGGAGAGCGATCCCCGTTCGGGCATCACCCTTCGGCACGTTCTGAACATGTCGAGCGGCCTCTATCCAGTGGACAACGCCGGTCTCGAATACGCCACCGGCTCCGGCCTGGCGTACTGGGCCGGCGCGAGCTCGATCCAGGACATGAGAAATCGCGGGTTGATCCGCGAGCCCGGCACGTACTGGGACTACGAGAACTACGACACCCTGCTCGCTGTCTATGCCATGAAGCGGGCCCTCGGGAACCAGGAGACGTACCTGGAGTTCCCGCGGCAAGCGATTCTCGATCGCATCGGTATGCGGAACACGCTTGTGGGCGTGGATCGCTTCGGGGATTTCATCCTGAGCAGCCAAGTCTACACGAACGCGCGCGATCTCGTCATCGTGCGCCGCGGTTTGGATTACGGACGGCAGGGCTTCAATCGCTGGGACCTCACGAGAGAAGTGTTGAAAGCGGTCCACATGGAGTCGTCCCGAAACCAGTAGTCAGCTGCCATGGGTGCCACATCGGCACCCAACGATCTCGGCGATTATCTGGTGGGTGCTGGACTTCAGGATCTTGGAACCTGGCGCGGGTGCGAGGTCCCGGAGGAACGCAGCGCCAATACACAGACGGTGGTGACGGCGACGAGGCAGGCCAGCAGTGTCACGCCGAGGATGTCGTGCGCCTCTCCGATGCTGAGGGTGAATGCCGCGAGCACGAATATGGCCGACGATCCTAACAACCAGAGAGTGACGGCGTCTTTTAGCCCGCGTTTCTCACCAGCTTTCGTCGCGAGGCCAGCGAGGTGCCGTGCCCAGCGGCGTTTACGATCCGAGGGGCGCGGAGTCGTACTTGACAGTACGTCGAGCACCCCGAGGCGAGAAAACTCCGCTGGGCGTGGTGTATCGCTGGCCGCAGCAGAAAGCTGGTGAGAAATGCGGGTTAGGCGAGGCACCGCGGCGAGGACGGCGTAGAGCGGGGGCACGAGCAGCAACAGCTGGTGGACGTGCGCGTGCCACGTGAAGGCGCAGGTGGCTGCAGCCAGTCCAAGCCAGGCGACGGCCGTCCGGTGCCGATCGGTGGTGCGCAAACCAATGGAGCAGGAGAGACCGGCGATGCCTGTCGCGATCATAGCTGTGAGGGCGAATCCCCAGACCACCGACGACGGATACAACCTCGCCGCGTTGACTCCGAACGCGCGCCAGTTGGTCATGGACGAGGGAAAAATGTTCATGACGGTGCCGGTTGATCCGGCGGCGCTGAGGATCCCTTCGGTGAAGCCGGCAACCCAATCGCCGGCGAACACGAGGGTCGGCACGATCAGGACCACCACCAACGCGACCATGCCCAGGAGCACCCGCCACTGGCGGGCAAGCACCAGCGCCGGAAGGAACAGGACCAGGACCTGTGGCTTGCACACCAGGAGGCCGAGCCAAACCCCGGTCCGAAATCGTTGATGCCGGTCGAAGGCGATGACCGCTTCGCCGAAGAAGACCACCAGCCAGACGCTGATCTGACCCATGATCAGGTTAATGAATGCCGGGAACGACAGGACGACGGCGGCGATCAGCCACCCCGGTTTGGAGACGCCGAATGCTCTCGCCAGACGGAGCTGATAAACCGCGAGCACCAACGCGTGGAAGAGTGTCCAGACGAGGTAGCCCGGCACGGGTGGCAACCAGGTCGACGGGACAAAGGCGAGCGTGAAAGGCGGAGGATAGGGTGCAGGAACCACGTAGAACGGCAGGCCGTGCTCCTCCGACTCGATAACGTACCGATCGAACAGCCTGCGCTGGGACTCCTCCAGGATCTGCGAATTGTAGGCTGCACCCAGGCCGTGCTCGAGGATCGCTTCGCCCGCGGCCCGCGATCCCCGGTAGTCCAAACCTATGTACTCGAAGAGCCCGCGGCTGCGCACGACCATGGTTGTGAACGCCACCTCAGCCAAAACGACAACCAACACAGAGAGGATGAGCCAGACACGCGAATATTTCGATCGGTTCGGCATCTTGGTATGCATTGTCGTGTGCGTACTCCGCGGCCCTACAGAAGCCGTGCAAACACGATAGCAGGCGGTGCAGATCTAACCCGCATATCTCACCGGATGTCTACTGCGGGCGGCGAATCGCGGCGTCCCGCCGTCCTTGTCGCAAATCGTGCTCCTCTTCCCGCCGACGACTGCGCGAAGTGGCCGAAGGCGCGCCGTAACGTAGCGCTACTACAACTGCGTCGCCCAATTCACAACAAACCTAGCGGAAACTCGCGCTTCGCCGCCCTCGCTACGAAACCCGGTGAGAAGAGCATGCTAGAAAAACAGCGAAGCGCATCCCAAATAAACCCGGCGGCCCGATTCTCGTATCGAAATCAGAGGAGGACAAGGTCTGTGATGAAGAAGAGGATCGCACCGGTGGTTGTCGCGGCTGTGGTCTGCTGGGTTCTCGTGGGCATAGGGTCTGCGGCGACGCCCGAGCAGATGGAACGCCGTGCTCTCGAAGCGATGAGGATAGGCCAGTACACGAAAGCCGCGAGCCTCTGGCAGGAGATCCTGGAACGGAGTCCCGGACAATTCCCGGCTCTTTATAACCTCGCCTGTTGCTACAGTCGCACCGGCGAGTTGGATCAGGCGGCGTTGCGGCTGGAAGAGGCATACAAAGCCGGAATGAGCGACCCGGAGCTTCTACGATCTGATCCTGACCTCGAAGCCCTTCGCGGTTCCCGGAAGGGACGGGCGCTGATCAACCGTCTGGCATCCGACGCGGAACAACTTCGTCGACTTCGTGGTGTTCCGGGTTACTTCGAGGCGCCGGTGCTCGGTGGCTTTCGCATCGTGGTCCCGCCAGTCCTGAAAGAGAACCGGAAGTATCCATTGGTGATGATCCTGCATGGGCACGGTGCAAACCCGGAAAACTATGTGGGAATCTTCGAACGGGTTGCGAGTTCCCTCGATGCGATCGTCTGTGCGCCCTACGGCCCGTATCCAATCCCGTTTGAAAGAGGGCATGGCTACTCGTGGTTCCCGGCGCCGTGGTTTTTCCAGGATTTGCTCAGGACAGGAACGCCAACCGGTGATCGCACACAACGCCGACAGGAAATCGAAATGCAGGAACAGTCGGTGAGCCGAAGTTTCGTGCTCGCTGCCATCGACCACGTATCTTCCCAATTTCCGGTCGATCCGGACCGGGTCTTTCTCATGGGACACTCCGAGGGCGGGGTGTTGGCGTATGGACTGGCTCTCGAACACCCTGATCTGTTTCGGGGCCTGATCGTTGTCGGAGCACGGCTGCGCCCGTCCGATGCCACACCAGAAATTTTGAGTGAAGCTGCGGGACAAGTCGAGGTCATGATCTGCCATTCCCGTGGAGACAAGGCGATGAGCTTCGACCATGCCAAAGCAGCCTCCGAAACCCTTGCAGGGGCGGGGATTCAGAGCAAGATTTTTCCATACGAGGGAGGCCACGGGTTGACCCCCGACCTGGCGCAAACCATCGGTCGCTGGATCGCTGCTCGTTCTCGGGGCTGACGCATGGGTGCCGCGTATCACTCTATGACATTGTGATTGGAAGTTGTTTAGCCACTCCACGCCGAGGTAGTGCCCGACTCAAAACCATCGCTGAAAATGCTATCCGGATTGGGTGTGGGAGTCGGCGTCATGGTGGGCGGTGGGGTGGCGGTCGCGGTCGGTGTGATGACGACAACGGGCGTCGGGGTGGGGGTTGGCGTCCACGTCGCCGTCCTCGTAGGTGTATGGGTGCGGGTGGGGGTGGGGGTCGCCTCCACACAGTCGGGGTCGGCGTCGTCGTAGAGCAGGTCGCCGTCGTTGTCCATGCCGATCACGGCACCGGCGAAGTTCTCGGGAAAGCCCGGACCCGGGTTGCAGGGATTGTCGGGCTTGTTGGGGTGATAAATGTCGGGCGTGAAATAGTAGGATGGCTGACTGTCCTCAGGCCGCGGCGCCGGATCGTTCCCGTGGCAAGTCATGCAGGTGAAACCGCTGGAATCCGGCCCAACGTCCGCATTCTCATGGTGCAACCGAAGCCCGGCCCCCCACCATCCGTTGTTCGGCACATTGGGCGCCGGGTCCACACCATGGCAGCCCACGCACCCGACGGGATCGAATCCATCACCGCCGGTTGATGAGTTCAGGAACACCGGGAACTTATCCTCGCCGATGTGGCAAACGTCGCAGTCGCCGCCGAGCATGGTGGACCGGTGGATGTTGTGAAGATTTCCCCACACCTGGCCGTCCACGGGAGAAACGTAGTTGTCGTCCCGGAAATCTCCGTGGCACTGTCTGCAGTTGGTGTCGTCATCATTCTTGCTGTACTTGTCGTAGGCTTCGGCTCCAGGGATCCCGAAGATCACGATTCCGATAACAATCACGGCCGCGCGCCAGTGGGTCGTCTCGTTCATGGCCACCTCGTTTTCATCGTTTGAATATTTTCATCGTTTGAATATTCGAGAAATTGAACACTTCCTCACGAACATATTCCAGGAGCACCCCGAAATTTGTGACCCTGATCACATCAATACCAACCGTTCAGATCTTTTTCATATGTATTAGTGACATCCTGCTAGACGAAGCACCGAGTTACAATAATCGGCGACACCACGGCCCCCCAAGAGCCGCGGCCCGAACCTGACGGAGGTGACTATGGCATCCAACGGAAGTGGTATCGACCGCCGCAAATTCCTCAAGCTCGGTGCGGCAACATCCGGTCTCGCGCTTGGTGGCTGTGGCCGGGTGGAGGAGGTGATGGCCGAGGTCGGCGATCTCGAGATGCGGTACCGACCGCTCGGAGATACGGGCCTGAAAGTATCGGCCGTCTCCTTCGGCAGCTACGGTTTCGACAACCCGGCCCTGCTGTCGGCCGCCCTGGATGCCGGGATGACCACCATCTGCACCAGCGGCAACTATCAGAACGGCCGAGCCGAGGAAGCCATCGGCAAGGCCATCGGGACCATCGGTGGTCGGCGCGACGAGCTGGTCCTGTTCACCGGCGCGGTCGTCAAATCAGGGGCCACCAAACGGAGCGTCCTCGACTCGATCGACGCCAGCCTGCGCCGGCTCCAGACCGACCACGTGGAGATCTTTCGCATCACCGGGGTGAGCTCGCCTGATGATCTTGGGGTGGACGCCCTGTACGAGGCCTTCGAGGAAGCCAGAGCAGCGGGCAAGGTATCTCACCTCGGGCTTTCCGGGCACCACGGCGGGATGCAGGACGTCCTCAACGCGGCGATCGATGACGGTCGATTCAAGGTGCTCTTCACCAAGTACGATTTCGCGTCGTATCCGGACCAGGACGAAATCCTGAGCCGCGCGAGCAGCAAGGGAATCGGCACCCTGGTATTCAAGACCGGTGCCGGTAACCGAGAGAAGGAGATCAAGGACCTCGAGGCGGGGGGGCTGTCCTATAGCCAGGCAACCATCAAGTGGGCGCTCTCGAACCCGAACGTGGCCAGCGTCTGCGTCGGCATCACCAACTTCTCCCAGATCCGGGAGTATGCGGAGGCAGCCGGTTCCAGGATCACGGAGCCCGAAATCGCCATGTTGCGGAACTACGCTGGGCAGATGTGCGACAAGTACTGCCGATTCTGCAGCACCTGTGAGGCAAGCTGCCCCCACGAGGTGGCGGTGGCCGACGTGATGCGGTACGCCATGTACTTCAAGTATTACGGTCGCGAAAAGGACTCCATGGAGCTCTACGGGGAGTTGCCCGCGGAGTATTCTGCGGCCGCGTGTGACGGATGCTCCGGTCCTTGCGACCCCGCGTGTCCCTTCGGGCGGCAGGTCAAGGACGAGTTGGTGGAGGCCCATCAGTTGCTCAGTTTTGCACGGGCGTAGCCCGCACTTCTCACCGGGTTTCGTGACGAGGACGGCGAAGGGTAGTCAGATGTTGGGATTTTCGTGGATCGGGCGACGCTGGCGTAGTCGCACTACGTTGAGGAGCACGATTTGCGAAAAGCACGACAGATGGCTGCCATTCGCCGTCCGCAGTAGACACCCGGTGAGAAGTGCGGGCTGGCCTGTCATGATTTTCCGGCCGCAGTGCGTCATCGCGGTGGCAGCTCTGTTAGTCGGCTGCGGTTCGGCGGAGGAGCCGGTTGTCGGCGGGACCCGTCTTGCCGACTTGCTGCCTGCGGTGGCGTCGATGAACGGGTGGCAGCTTGCGGACGGCCCCACCGGCTACGACTCGGACACTCTGTACGAGTACCTCAACGGAGGCGCACCTCTCTATCTCGATTTTGGTTTCCAACGGATGGTTCACGTCCGCTACCAGTTTGGCGACAGCTACCTCTCGAGCGTGACTCTCGACGTCTACGACATGGGATCTGATCTCGGGGCCTTTGGACTCTACAGAAGCGGCCGCCCGCCGGGATCCGAGGTCCGGGATTGGGGCGCTGAGGGCTACCGTTCGGGAACGGTGGCTGCGGCATGGAAAGGCGGCGTCTCTATCCATGCCGAAGCCGACGAGGATCGACCGGAGCTGATCGCGGCCATGGAGGGCCTGGTAGCAAAGGTCGCGACTTCTGTCGTGGGCGGCACCGTGCCTCCGCAGATCATCGACCTTCTGCCGCGCGACGGCCTGCTCCCGTTAAGTGAGCGCGTCGTCACCAAGGACTTGATGAACCACGTGTTTCTCCCGGGTGGTGTCCTCGCCACGTACCGAGTGGCGGGCAACGAAGGAACCTTGTTCTTCAGTGACCTGGCAGGTGAGCCTGCCGTCACCGAAGCGATGGCCCAGCTGCGTGCCCACCACGAGCAATGGGGCGAGATCGTCGGCGATGTCGACGCGATCGGGGATGGAGGATTCCGATTTTCCGACCCCGGTCTGGGCTCCGGCGCCGTCGTCTCCACAGGCTCCTACGTGCTGGGAATTCACGGCAATCTTCCGTCCGACGTGCAGGTGGATCTGCTCGGCCGGCTGGTCGAGAGTCTTTCCTCCGCGTCAAGGGGTTAGCCCGCTCTTCTCACCGGGTTTCGTAGCGAGGGCGGCGAAGCGCAAGTATCCGCTGGGTTTGCCGCGGATCGGGCGACGCAGTCGTAGTAGCGCTACGTCGAGGAGCACGATTTGAGACAAGCACGGCGGGACACGGCGATTCGCCGTCCGCAGTAGATACCCGGTGAGAAGTTCGGGTTAGGAAACCTCCAGTTGAGATGTCCTTCTCGGAGCGTACGTGTTGCGTGCAACCTTTCACAGGAAACTCTCGTCTAACTTGCTGATGGCAGGCTTGGATTGATGGCTGTAGCGGGCTTCGGCTCGGTTGGCGAGATGCGGACCGTCGGGCTGATTTCTCATCTCTCATCCAGCGACTCCTGTTCGGCGTGGGTTCAACCGATCCGATCACGTTCTTCGTTACCGCCCTGGGTTTTGGGTTGATTGCCCTGATGGCTTGTCTGGTGCCCGCTTGGCGCGCCACGCGGGCCGATCCGGTCCTCACGCTTCACGCAGAGTAGGCCCACACGCATGGATGTCGCTCCTCGCGTTGTTGCATTGTGAAAGGGGCCGCAACGGTGGCACCCTGAAAGCTATTGAACCGCGAGAGCATTCACCGGATTTACCCTGAGCGCCTTTCGCGCCGGAATCAAACATGCAATCAGCCCGACAACTGCAAATACCAAGCTCACCGTGACAAACGTGGCCGCGTCTGTCGGCGCTATGTCGAACAATATCTGCTGCAAAAGACGCGAGGCCCAGAAGGCCCCCACGAGTCCCAGAGCGATGCCGGCTGCGACGAGAATCAGACCTCGTTTCAAAACCAGCACGAAGACGTCTCTCGGTGCCGCGCCGAGCGCAATGCGAACGCCAATTTCGAAATTTCGGCGGCTGACGGAGTATGCCAATACGCCATACAGGCCGAGCGCCGCGAGGAATATCGCGACCGCCAGCAAGGCAACCACCGCGGACGTGAAGCCCGGCTGTCTCAGGACGCCCCGAATCGCAAAACGAACGTCCTGGAATACCGAGTCCGGTCGCTTCCTCACCAGCAACAAAAGGGCGCCTTTCAATTGCCGCGGCCAATCGATTCGATTCCTGTTGGTGTTGTCTCGGTACACACACATGAGATTCACGTTTCACCTAAATGGTTGCAACACGAATAATCTGTTGCGGTCAGCGTCCCTGCTTCAGATAGATGTTGCCGTTGACCGTTCGAATGACCACTTTGTGACCGCCGCCCCCGACTGTGCCTGTCCCCTTGATCGTCTTTCGAGCCGAACCGTGCCCGTAATCCCAATCCTGAGACTCCTGCTGCGAGAGCGGGAAATCGCTTTCGATGCGATAGTCGCGGCTGCTGTTCTTCGTGTAGTCAAGCTCGATGTCGATATCCAGCCCGACTCCGGACGGCACCGTCAGGGTGATTTCTCCATACATCGACGTGATCTCGATGTCGTGGCCGCCAAGGACGGTGACATCCACGTCTCCTGCCATCGTCGTCGCCTTCACCCATCCATCGACCTCGTCGATCCGGATGTCGCCACCCATGGTCTTTGCCTTGACGTACTCCCGAGCTGAGCTGATCGTGATGTCACCGCCCATGGTGTGCACATCCGCTCCGGACGGTGCCTCGGAGACGTCGATGCTGCCACCCATGGTGGTGATCTGCACTTGATCGCCGATTGATGTTCCGTTGGAGCGGGTCACTCTGCGATGAACCACGTTGCCGCCCATGGACGTGACCTCGACATCACCGAACACGTCCTCCACGAGGGCTCTCCCTCCCATGGTGGTAACCTTCCCGTCGACGTCGGATTTGGTGAGAGTGATGGATCCGCCCATGGTCGTCAGCTTGAGATTACCCTTCAGATCGGTCAACTTTAAAGCTCCACCCATGGTCTTGCCTGTGAACTCGCCTTCGACGCCTTCGATTGAGACGCCGCCTCCGATGCTGTCGATCTTGACGTCGAATACACTCGGAACTTGCACCTCGAAATCGATCGACGAGGAGGTACTGCCACGCTTCTCCCGATAGTCGGTCGCAATGTGCACGCCCCCACTGGTCTCCTCCACGGTCAGTACGACGATATCGGCATCGTCGCCGCCAATTCTTGCGGCCACGGTCACGGTTTCGCGACCCCAACCGGTGATCTTGATCGTGCCGCCGGCCTCGAGATCGAACTCGAGCAGTCCGCCGGAGCGGACCTGGAACTCGCGCTCGACGGTTTCAGCTGCGGTGGCGGCGCCGGTCAGCAGGCCAATCAGGCAGGCACAGGTCAGAATTCTTCGCATAATGAAACTCCTTGGTTGGCCATTCATGAGTGGTTGATGCGAACCATCGCCTCTGTGAGAGCAGCGTCGAAGACCGTATCGTCGCCGCTCATCCCCTCGAGAAGGCGCTGTCGCGAGGTTTCGCGCTGAGCGAGGAGCTCGACGGCGAGCAGTCGCATCTGCATTGAATCGTCGTGCTGCAGTACTTGAAACAATCCCTCTTCGGTGGTGTCGCCGAAGGGTGCCTTGGTCAGGATCTCAAGCGCACGCAGGCGAACCGGTAGGTCCGGGTCGTTGATCATCGCGAAAATCAACGCCTCCTGCACCTTGCCGTTCGATGCCGTGGACGCGAGCGAGACGGCTTTGAGCCGTGACCCGAGGGACGATCGATCCAGCATGGCGTATACAAGGAGCTCGTTGACGAGCGGGTCGTTCTCGTTTCGCTGGACCTCGAGATGCCGTGCGACGTCGAAAGCAAGCGCGACTCGACCGCCCTCCAGTGGTCGAACCGCAACGTTGGAAATGAGGGTTGGCGAATCTTCGACATCCTGGAGTCGGAGGTTCCGTGTCGCACTGCTTTCCAGCGCGGCGATGAAAAGGTCGGATTCGGAGCTCGAGCCTCGGTCGATGACCCTACCGAGCGTAAAGCCGGTGAGCAGCACCAGCACGGACGCGGCCGCTGCGAGAAGCTGAGGTCGTCTCCAGAGTGGTAGCCGAAGTGCAACGACTTCTGCTCGATGCAAGATTGTGTCGCCGCTGATCTCGTCGATGACGCGCCGCCGCACGGCTGCCAGCGCGTCCTCGGAAGGTCCGGCGAACTCGTCGCCGGCGGCGCTCAGATCCTCGTGGAAGTCGAGCAACTCGCGGCAGGAGCCACAGCGCGCGAGATGGGCGAACAGCACCTGTTGCTCCTCGTCGCCGAGACAACGGTCTCTGAGATCGGCCATCTGATTGAAAAATGGTGTGCACTCGTCCATGTGACTCTCCCTATTGCGTTGCCACTGCGTCCCTGAGCTTGCGCACGCTTCGAAACAGCATGTTTCGAGCGACACCCTCGCTGCAGTCCAGGACAGCAGCGACCTCGCTGACCGGCATCTCGCGGAAGTACCGCAGGATAACGGCCAATCGGCTGCGAGGATTGAGAATGTGGAGATTTTCGATGACCAGCTGACGGCGTTCGGCTTCGAGTAAATCTGTCTCGTGATCGTCACCGGAGGGAAGCAACTCGAGCTGAGCGTCGGGCGTGGTCGCTGGCGCCTTCCGCGACTGAGTCCGCACCCAGTTGAGCCCTTCCCTATTGGCAATCGATGTCAGCCAGGTCCTGAAACTACTCCGTCCTTCGAAGGTCCCCAGCTTTCGGTAGGCCTTGAGAAACGCATTCTGGCATATGTCGAGCGCGTCATCACTCGATCTGGTGTACCCGCGAGCCACCGCGAACACATCTCGTTGATAGCGTTGCATCAGCACGTCGAAGCACTCCAGCGATCCGGCCAGGGTCTTCTTGATCAGCAACTCGTCGACCGATTCCAAATTCAACCCTCCTTCATATAGAGACACCGGCTCGGGAGTTTTGTGAGCATGCGGGCATCCACTCCACACTACTTATACGCTTTGCGCGACGCGACGGCCCACCACAATTCTTCATCAGTATGGGTGCGATGGGGGGGGGCGTGGTCTGAGGGCTGTTCAGGTGCCCCGTGGTAATCTTGCATAGGGAAAAATTCCCTCCCATCCTCTTCATGGACTTTGAGAATGCCGTGGAGGGGGGCAATCTTTTTTGGAAAAAGTGATTGGAGAAACTCAATGATCACCAGTTCGTTTCAGAGCAGAGCTCCCTTTTGGTTGCTGGTTTTCACACTGCTGGTTTTTCTCCCTGTCAGATGCCTGAGCGCGGCTAGCATCGGCAGCACGTTTACGATTGCCAACACAACCAACAAAGAAACCGCCTTGGGCCTGGCCTTCGATGGGACTAACTTCCTTGTGGGCCTGAAGGGAGACGCCGTAGCGCCCGATAGCATCGTGGCTCAGCTCGTTTCGCCGTCCGGCACATTGGTGGGTACCCTGATCACGACAGGACACTTCGGAGGCACCCCGAGGTTGGGGTTTGACGGAACCAACTACTTGATGGTCTGGCAGGACTGTGACGTGCCGTGTAACAACGACCTGTTTGGCATGTTCGTTAGCCCGGCTGGAAGCGCCGTCGCCACTGCATTCAACATCAGCGGCACGGTACAGGAAGTGGGCGGCCTGGCCACCGATGGATCAGACTATCTCGTCGTTTACTTCAACGAGGACAGCAGGGTCTACGGTCGTTTGGTCTCCACCGGCGGCACGGTCGGAGCCGAGATCTCCATCAGTTCCGGATTCGGTGGTTTTGCCATCAACAACGTTGCCTTCGATGGAACGAACTACCTGGTCGTGTGGGTCGATGACACCAACGACACCGAGGTCCGGGGCCGGTTCGTCAGCTCAACCGGAACTCTGGGAACCGAGTTCAGCATCAACGCCAGCTCGTTTCACAGCGACAATGTGGCGAGCGTCATATTTGACGGCACTAACTACCTGGTGGTGTGGGAAGACCAGGTCGGCGGGTACCCGGACGGCGAGTGGGATCTCTTCGCCCAGCTCCTGGACACCTCCGGCGCTGCCGTGGGTGGGGTGATCCCCGTCAGCACCGCTACAGGGAGTCAACACATGCCTGCCGCGGCTTTTGACGGGAAGGACTTCCTGGTGGCTTGGACGGACATGAGAAACGATCTGGACGACGATTTCATCTGCGATGTCGGTGAGGGTACTTGCCTGGATATCCGCGGCCAGTTCCTGAGTCAGTCCGGTAGCCTTCTAGGGCCAGAGTTCACGATCAACGAGGATCCGGGAAACCAGTTCGTCTCACCCGTCGCCTTTGGCGCGTCGAAGTACATAGTTGTCTGGACGAGTGGAGACGAAATCGAAGGCACGGTTGGAGACGTGTTCGGCTCTATGATCTTGAACAACATCTTTGCCGACGGCTTCGAAAGCGGCAATACCTCGGCATGGTCTTCTTCTGTGCCGTAACACCACGGCATCCTGACACCGTATACCGAGCCAAGACCGAGCGCCCATCGGTGGCACCCTAGCCCGTTCCCATCCGGAAACTCCGGTGGGGACGGCGCAGTTCCCGATGCGAAAACGAGCGATTTTCGTGCAAGGTCTAGGAGATCAAGGATTTGCGCGGAGGCGTACCTCTGTACGCCGCACAAGGAAATCCGAAGATCGACGCCGAGATTGCCGAAAAGCGCCGTTTTCGGACGGGAACTAGCCCGCATTTCTCACCGGGTGTCTACTGCAGACGGCGAATCGCGGCGTCCCGCCGTGCTTGTCGCAAATCGTGCTCCTCGACGTAGCTCTACCACGACTGCGTCGCCCAATTCACAACAAACCCAGCGGGTACTTGCGCTTCGCCGTCCTCGCTACGAAACCCGGTGAGATAAGCGGGCTAGCCTGGTCTCTCGCCTGGTATGTGCTTCGGGCAGTGAGTGGCTGCCGTCTGTCGGATGGTCTGCCGCAAGAACCGTCGTACCATGGAAGTAACTGGAGAAAGCCGATGACCAACCAAGAATCAGACTTCGCCAGGATATTTGTTTTAACGATCGTTGTCTCTGTGCTCTCGTTCGGGCTAACCCCGACGGCCGCAGCTACCGAGCCTCCGCCGAAAAGCGTTCCAGTCTCGGCTTCGAGTTTCGGAGATGACGGGCCTCTGGCAGCGGATCGCACCGCAGGAGACCCGACCGAAGCTGCGGAAGTTCTTGCCGCTTTAGAACACTCCCTGCTCGCACCACGTCTTGCTCCGGCGGTGATTGACGGAGTCGTACTCGACATGGAGGCAAAAGCCGCGCCGATCGTCAACCTCCAGACGGGGATCGTCTACACCGACCTGCAGATGGCCATCGACTCCGCATCGGCCGGCGACCAACTCCGTATTCAACAGGATCTCTCTATTGGAAATATCACCATCGACAAGGACCTCGGCATCGGAGGTCTCACAGGGGAGGAAACCCTGAGGGCGACCACACCGACCGGCAGCAGCGGTGATGCGAGAGGATGGTTTCTCGTCGAGACCGGAGTCAATCTGCACTTCCACGACTTGATCGTCGATGGCAACGGCTTCTCGATCGATCAAGGGTTCAGACACAAGGGGACCGGGTCGTTCGAAAAGGTCGAATTCACGGACATCCAGTTTGAACCCTCAGGGCCGTCATACAGGGGGACCGCCATCGCGATCGGCGGATCCCGCGTCGATGTCCGCGATTGCACCTTCGAAAACATCGGCCGAGTCGGGGTGCTGTATTTCGGCTCCTCAATCACCGGCGCAATCTTCGAACGCAATACCTTTATCGGCAAAGGTGATGGAGACTTTTTGGACTATGGACTCGAAGTCAACGCGGGTGCATCGGTGGCGGCGTGGAGCAACACCTTCATCGCCTGCCGGGGCGTGGCCTCGACTGACGGATCGACCTCTGCCGGCATCCTCGCAACCACTTTTTCCGGACCCGGCACGGTCGTCTTGGCACGAGAAAACACCATCATGGCCAACGCGATCGGCGTCGCGATCGGCTTCGACAGCTCGGATACCACCGCCGCCGACCTCAGCTTCAACCGTATCGTCGGCAATCAGGACGGCGTCCAAAATCTGGCCTCCGCCGGGGTGGCCGCCCAACGCAACTGGTGGGGCTGTAACGGCGGTCCGGGAATTGCAGGTTGCGACACGATCGCCCTTGGCGCGGGCGCCGGTGCGGTCGTAGCCGACCCATGGCTCGTGTTGAGCTTTGCCGCCCAACCGAACCCGGCGGTGATCGGCTGCCCGACGGCGCTGGTGGCAGACCTGGTGATGGACTCGGACTCCACTGACACTTCAACGCTCGGAAACGTTCCAGATGGAACCCCTGCGACATTTGACGGCGGCGACCTGGGCACAGCTCAACCCGAAGTGGTCGAAACCTTCGGCGGTTTCGCGCAGTCCTACCTTGTCGCGGATGGAGTCCAAGGACTCTCGCAAGCAAGCGCTACCATCGACAACCAAACGGAATCAGTATGGATCTCGCTCGAGTTCGGGGTCTTCTGCGACGGTTTCGAAAGCGGCGACACCTCGGCGTGGTCCTCCACGGTGGGTTGACAGACGCGTACGATGAGGGTGCCAGACAAAAAATAGACCTCCAACCACTCGCTATTGATCTTGTCCACAGCGATGGAATAGACGCCAGCCCTCCCCTACCCGGGATCGGCCTACCTCCTGTCGAAACACCATCAGTGGGTTTAGGCACCATTTCCTCATTAATCGTCAGAGGGTCGTCATCGCAGCGTAAACCCCGGTTACGACGTGGGCCATACGCTCATAGTCGAGGGTGTCGGGGGTGTCGGTGACTTGGTGATAGTTTGGGTTGCGGAAAAAGGCCGTGTCGGTGATCATCACCGCGTTCCAGCCGTGCCTCCAGAAGTTGAGGTGGTCGGAAAAATCGACCCCGGGCACCACCGCCGGAGCACTGATGGACCTGACAGGGAGCTCCGTGGCTCCAGCCATCCGCGCCTTGACGCCGCGGGTGAACCATCACGCGGAGTACCTTTCGCATCACTTCACCTGGGAGGAAGAATAATAGGATAGCTCCCCAACCAACCCGCCCAGCTCCCTGGACAGAGGTGCACATTCGTGATATTTAATTATTATCAAAATTGAGCAGATGAGCAGAAATGAGAACGAACAACACGAAGCCAGCAGATGAGATCACCAAAGTTGGTGTCGCGGTTGACGGCCTCCGAAGGGTCCGGATCGCCGCGACGATGGCGTTCCGATCTTGATTCTTATTATTCGACAAAAGAGAGGAGATACACATGGCGGTGAAGATCGACAACTTGGACGAAGGGAAGCTCGAGGAACTCCAGGGCAAAGTGATAGGCGACGTGGCGGGGTCAATGGGCCTTCTCCTCGCCTACATTGGGGATCGCCTCGATTTGTACAGCGCACTCGCGGAGGTTAGTCCGGCGACCAGCCAGGAGCTCGCCTCGAATACCGGACTGTCCGAGCGATATTTGCTGGAATGGCTCTCGGCCAATAGCGCAGGCGGATACATCAACTATGACCCCGCGACGGAGAAATTCTCGATGACGCCGGAGCAAGCGGTGATCTTCGCGTCCGAGGGTCACCCACATTGCATGCAGGGGTTCTTCCAGGCCGTCATATCAGTGTATGCCGATGAGCCAAAGGCAACAGAGATCTTCCGCAGCGGCGAGGGCCTGCCCTGGGCAGATCACAGCACGTGCCTGTTCTGCGGGACAGAGCGTTTCTTCCGGCCCCTGTACGCCGCGAACCTGGTCGAGTCGTGGATACCGGCACTCGATGGTGTTCGGGAGAAGCTCGAGGCGGGCGCAAAGGTGGCCGACATCGGTTGCGGGCACGGCTCGTCAACGATCATCATGGCGCAGGCTTTCCCTGAATCGACCTTCTACGGTTTCGACTTCCACGAACCATCCATTGAGCACGCTCGAGACCGAGCCCGGAATGCAGGCGTCGCCCGGAACACGATCTTCGAGGTCGTGACCGCGAAAGAGTATCCAGGAAAAAATTTCGATCTCGTCGCCATTTTTGATGCGCTGCACGACATGGGGGATCCGGTGGGCGCCGCGGCGCACATCCTGACCACTCTTGCCGACGACGGCACCTTCATGTTGGTGGAGCCGTTCGCGGGTGACTCCCTGGAAGAAAACCTCCACCCCCTGGGGCAGATCTACTACTCCTTCTCGACCACGGTGTGCGTCCCAGCGTCCAAGGCCCAGGAAGTCGGGCTCGCCATAGGGGCTCAGGCGGGCCAAAAACGCCTCACGGAAGTACTCAACGAGGGTGGATTCTCCCACGTTCGGCGGGCGACAGAGACACCCACGAACATCGTGCTGGAAGCGAGGCCATAACCTATCTCGTCACGTGCCTGGTCAAAAGACCTGGCAGTAAAAAATGGGGGAACCCTAATGTTGCGTCAGCCGCTGAGTACTGCCAGGAGCTCGCTCGTGTAGCGATGCGCGTCCCCCGGCCAGCGCGCCGAGATGTAGTTGCCGTCGCGCACGACGAATCCGCGGTCGAGGCGCTGCGGAGCGTCACGGAGCAGTGAACGCGGACCGGGCAGAAAATCCCCAGGCGAGGCCAGGCATTCCGTCACCTCGGCCTGGACGGTCATCGGGTAGGTCCGATAGTAGTCGCCAAGCCAGGGCCGAGTCAGACGCCACGCGCTGAGCTCCATGGCCTCGGGCAGAGCGGTGGTGCGGCGCCCGCGGAGCACCGAGATGCCGTCGCCCGTACGGCTCCGGCACGCAGCCACCACCCCGTGACAGATCGCGCCCACTGGCTTGTCGTGGGCGAAAAACTCAGCGATCAACCGATGGATCTCGACCGACTCGAGGTACTCCTTCATTCCCGCAGCATGGCCTCCGGGGAGATGGAGGCCGTCGAAGTCGGAGGCCTTCATCTGCTCGTAGGTGAGCGGTTCATTGAAGTGCGGGTCGTCCACCAGACGTGCGTACGCATCGCGGCCTCGTGCATCAGCACGAAGAACGAGCTTGAGTGGGCCGAGGCCACGGCCCGTCACCATCCGCGGGTCCGCAGTGCCTGTCGTGCCGTCGAGGGTAGCGAAGCGCACGGCAACCCCTGCCTCGTTGAGTACGCGCCACGGCACGGCAACCTCGGTGGGATCGAAGTCCGCACGCGGTATCGGAACGAGGATCGAGTAGGTCATCAACCGATGGTACAGGCTCGCCGGCCTGCTATTGGTACCAATCGGCGTCTGGTCACATGGGTGGCACCCTGGGTTCTAAGAGTTGTTAGTCATCAGTGGGTGCACCCTAACAAGCACGGCCCCGGATTGGGTGGGGGGTTGGGGTTCGGAACCACCGGCACGCCGTAGAGACATATTTCGGCTGCGTTGCCGGCACCTACCGCAGGCGAGTCGGCGACGACGCAGATGTCGACGGTATCTGCAATGGGATACGACTCCTTGAGCCTCCATTCTACCGTTGAACTGACATCTGACCTGACATCTCCGTTGGCCCAGAGGCCGGCTTGGATTTCGGTACGGCCGACCTCTCGACCGGCAACACTCGCCGGCGCTTTGAGGATGACTCGCACGGTCAATACTGGCACGTAATGGTTGGAAGTGTTGTGGATGTCAACGGAGATTGTGTTGGTATCGTCCTTGACGATCGTGCCGGCCACCTCGGACAGGTTATCGATACTTACGCTGGTGATCTCGAGTGCGGCATGATCGTCAACCGCTATGTTTTCTTTTGTCCGGAGGAGCGTCTTGGGGTCGAGACCGGTTGCGGGGACAACGACCCATTGCGGGTTGGTCCCGTACTTGGAGTTCGTGACGTCGTGTTGTTTGGCATAGATGAATGCCTCTGCCAGATCCACGTCGAGATCCTTGATGCTCGCATCGATCCCATCGGCGGTCTCGCGTCCGTAGGCCTCCCAAAATCCAGATGAGAACTCGGTGCCAACGTCGCCTTCGTTGTCATCGTTGATGCCCGCAACATCATCATCATCAATATCCGTGTAACTCACCTGATCGACGTCGGAGGAGGTTACGATCACGTGGTCTACTCCGGTCAGCCCGATGTTGACGTCGGATATGAAGCTGCCGCTGAAACACGACTGGATCACGACAGTTACCTTGTCGCATTCCACCGGGTCACCCGGGTGGAGATTCGAGTCAGGACCAAGGTATTTGAGCATTTCTGCAAGTTGAGTCCCGGCCAAAAATTGAACGGGGTCGTAGATATTGTAGGAACACTGTAGCCCTCCTGAAACCGCGTCCCCGTTGCCGTGAGAACTGAAGTAAAGGAGGAACTCATCACATTCTTTGCCCTGCATATCCCCTAAGAGAGCGCTCACCGAGTCATTTATCCGGGAGATGCAGGATGGTCCGGTATCCGCCGGTGCCAAAGGCTGGACGATCTTGATGTTCGTTGACGGCACCCTCAAGCCATCCATCACCATCGCAGATCGGGAAACATCACTAGAAAAGGTATCCGTGAGGTCTGAATAGCCCTGGACGAGGAGCGCCCACGTTGCTGATTGATCCTCTGCATCAGATTCCTCCAAGACAGGAGGTACGCTCAACGGACTGACCCAGAAAAGACGACGAGGGATTCGTTCCGGAATTGGCTCTGGTACCGATGGCATGGTGCCGTCACTACGCAGGGGATGAGCGAGTTTGCCTTGAGAATCTCTCTGTTCAAAGGTGCTGAATATGGAAGTGACGCTCTGATCTTGAGGCCGTTCCAAAGCGGGCCACCAGCTGGCGAGCCGAAGATCGACACGGTTTCTTTCCAGATCGTAGAGAGCGATTGCGGTAGGGTGCGCGAAATGAGCCTTTGGAATGAAATCGACAAAGAACAGCCAGCAGCGGCTTTCGCAGACGAGGGATTCCTCGATCCCCCATTCCGAGAGGTTTGCCGAGGTCGCCTTCCAACCCGGGCCGAGCTCGTACTCGTACAGCAGCACACGGGCTTGCGACGGGTCCGGAATGTCGATACCGGCAAGCGCCGCCTCCCGATGAGCCTGTCGGAGAACGAACTGGGACACCCACAAAATTTGAAAGCCGTGACATCCAAGGGTCAAGCAAGCCAGGACCAAAAACGCCGGAACGTGCGCGACCCGATGCGCGCCCCTTTCTTTCTCCCGCCGCCACCGTGGGTAC